>Ga0116192_1002406_pt1 | contig 12482 bp, 21 predicted proteins | sample AD_UKC113_MetaG_FD_89876 | JGI IMG/M metagenome (GOLD analysis project Ga0116192, IMG submission 89876) | Active sludge microbial communities of municipal wastewater-treating anaerobic digesters from Hong Kong - AD_UKC113_MetaG | ecosystem: Engineered > Bioreactor > Anaerobic > Digestate... | reverse complement strand
CCGTCCAATAAAGTAATCCGTTCACAACTCTTGCGCTGTGTATCAAATAATCTTTATCAAAGTTCAAACCACCATACACCTGTGAAGATAATAGTACAATATAAGAAGTATTGGTGTCAGCATCCCAACACATTATCCTATGTTCACTACTTGTTGTATTATATTGAAAATAACAAAATCTGTAATTGGCAATATCTGTTGCAACTCCTATGGTATAATAAGTAACTGAAACTATTGGATAGGTTAACAACTTAGTGCTGCCAATACTCTCCACTTGTTTTGTTCTACCTGCATCTGTTGTGCCTATACGTACATTTTGAGAGTTAATGGTGTTGTTTATCCCTACGGCAAAATCAGCCGAATCATAATCTCCACCGCCTGTTTGCTGGTCAGCAAAATATTTTTTTTCCTGTTCTATCATTAGTTTTTGATGGCGGCTGTATAGTTGCGATACAATACTTCTCTTATGTTTGGAAGTGTTGCATCACTTAACCTTGCCTTTAACATTGTTTTCCTGTTATAAAAAGTTCTTGCTTCCGGTGAATAATCGTTGTTTGCATTTGGGCTTCGTTTCCAGTTTATAAATGCCTGTATGGTTGTAAATGCTGCTGCATCTATCTGGCTTGCTGCATCTACATTTTGCCCATCTGAAATATAAATCATTATGATATTAGGGCTACCAAACTGTTGTGTTAATTGTATTTCCCTTCGTTGTTTGAATATTTCAAATCCGTTCCTGTTATCAGAACCATTTGCCCCGTAATAACCACCTGTCGGTTCACCATAAGAATTAAAATTCCAGTACCATACCCATTGACTACTTATCCCATAAATAGTTTGAGAAGGCGAAGTAAGGTCGTCGAAACCAGTGTAAGCCACAAAATTACCGTTGCTATCACGTTGCCTTAATGGGTTAAGGCTTTTCTTTTCAGCTATTGGCCTCAATACGCCACCAATAGGTATTGTAACAGAAACGTAGTCCTGATAGCCAATTGGCAATTTTGCTGCATTGTAACTATTCAATGCCAAATCAGCGGTATTTACAATCTGTAATGTATCAATGGTTAATTCTCTTAAACAAGTGGACGCATGAAATAAATATTCAGCATAATAATGAATAGGATACCCGTTTTCCAACAGCGTCCTTCTTATTATTTGGTCAAGCGTATTCAGTATCATTACGATGTTTGTTTTTGTTGTGTTACCGGAATATTCTGCTGTTGTTTATTAGAACTGTCAACCAGTAGATCAGCCACGCCAACCTGACTGTATAATGCCCAAATATCTTTTTTAATTTGAAGTTCATGTTCTGGTAAAATAGGCAATGGGTCATAATCTCCATACTGGCTAATATCCATTATCACTTCTTCAATTGTCAATGTGTCATTTGGGAATAATTGTTTTAAATCTTTGGTAAAATGTAATTCCAATCCTTTGTTTTCATAACCTATCTGCCCCATTAAGCCACTTATAAGCGGTTGTGATTTTATCAATGAAGATTGCCCCATCTGTAAGGGTATAAACTCTTTATCCGGCTCATTCGTTAAATATACTGCCCAAATACCCATGTTTCTTGGCAATTTAATTGGCTTTACAGGAAGGGTGGCTTTACTTTTTCCAACAGTAGTACTTTGAATTGCAATCCCGGTGTAAGTTGCAATAACAGAACCATTGGGTATTTTTTCACCCATACTTTCATTTACTGAAAAATGTTCTGTTTTTAATAACGCATTTACTGCCTGACCTATGGCAATCTTAATTTCATCAATATCTATATTAGTAGCAGCCTGAATATCTCCACCTGATATTGGCTTCAAAATTTCCTCTGCTAAACGATATAGTGTTGGTGCTGCCATTAAAGTGCTTTTTTAAGTTTTGATAAATCAGAAGGCGCAAATGGTATTGTATCCCTTGTTATTTTACCATTGTCATTTGATGTAAGGATGGCGGCAGGGAACTTGTACCTTGTGGTAAATTGCCCCGGATACCCGTCAAGTTTTGATAGCCCTTCCATGAATGTTTCAATAGGTTTATCATAAGTAGCTTTACCTGACTGTATATTTTCAATACCTTTATTTCTATACTCTAACAATGCTTTTTGAATTGGCAAGATGCTTTCTCTGGAAAGTATTGTTCCGGGGTTGGCTTTTATATATTCATCTAAATACTTAAAACCTTCCTGATTGGTATCCAAACTTGGGTTGCCTCTTACCTTTTTGGTATCTAAAAAATCCAAATATTTATTCCACTCGCTTTTTAGGTTGTCATCAGCTTTTGGGTCAACTTCTCCTTTTTCTTCATCCATGTTGGCTAATAAACCTTCAATACCATCCATAAACAAGCTGTTTTTCATATTATAATCTGTTTACGTTGTTATAGTTTTCTTGTGTTTTTAGTTCTGCAAACTGGCTTATTTCTTGGTCAGTTAAATTTATACCGATACTTTGTAAAGACTTCAATAGTATATAGTTATGTTCGCTATCCCTCCATTCCAATTGAGTTGAAGTATCTGGATTGTAAACTTCTCTCCTTCCACTAACCAATGTATACCCAAATACAGGCTTTACGGGTCTTTTAAGATATGTTACAGTACCCCTGTATCCTGCGGCCGGATACATTTTAAAATACCTTGCGCCTATCAATGGGTCAGGTGTTATAATTTCGGCTATTGGCTTTGAAACTGTTACAGGGCTTACTTGCGAGTTTAAGCGATATGCTCGTTGGTCTTCATTTACTATCTGAACGGGAGAATAAATAATACGGCTGCTAATATCCACTTCAATCTGAATGTCAAGAACATCTAAATAATTTGAATCGGAAGGAAGAACTATTACCCCTGAAATAGTATTGCTTGGAGTGAAATTGTAAGTTTTTTTAAACGGGGAAAGTATTTCTTTGATTAGGGTTGAAGTGGCGTATTTGGTTTTAAAATCGGTATAGGCTGACATTTGCCCCCTATCAATTATAGAACAAAGTTCCTCTGAACTGTAATAAGCTCCTTGCTTTTTATTTATCCAAAATCTTAGGTATTCTAAGTCTTCGCTGATATTCAAGATATTGAAAGTTTTACCAAAAATAGCAAAAACTTTCATTTAACGAAAAAATATTAATTAGCCAAAACTTTGCCTAAAATTTGCTTTTGATTTATGATGCAGAAACTTTTACCGTTTATCTGGTATTTTTGCGCTTTGAATGAGTTAAAATAAATTTTATCCCCCTGAAAAACATTGATGGCGTTTTCATTTTCTTTGTGGTATCCAATGTGCATCACTTCACATTCTGCTGCTTTTTTTATCTTTTTTAAATGCTGTGGAAGTACAACTTTGCTTTCCTTGTAAACGGTTGTCATTACATACCCATTAAGCATAATTATTTCACCATTCCTTATCACTGCAAATAATTTAGGAATATCAACAGCAAATAATTCTTTTCCTTCATGCCATATACGGTTTCTGTAAATAGGATATTCAGGTGAGTTGGGGTCTAAATCATAAATAACTGAATACGAAAACAAGGCTGTATCACCAATCTCAATATCCTGCAAACTGAAACCTTTGTATTCTCTTTTGTCCATGATACAGGACGGTACTGAAACAACAGTACCCATTATATTTACATAATCAGCAGGGTCAACAGATGACATATTTTGAATAGCAGCCATCTTTAAAATAGAACTAATATTTGAAATATACTTCGTAGAAACTTCTACTATCACATTATTTTGAAATGACTGTATCATCTTTTATCCTGTATTTTTTGTATTTATTTTCGTTGACTAATATCCTGTTTTGATAGAACCATTCTGTCATTAAAAACAATTCATTTCTTATTTCTTCAACCACTTCTTTTTTACCCGGAACAACATTACCCATTAATGTCCCATTGAATGATACCCAAAGATTATGTTTTGTTATGGCTAATTTTATAAGGCTTTTTTCAAAATAATTATCTGTTATTTTACCTATATAGTTTGGGTAATCTTTTTTAAGAATGTAATATTGAACGTTGCCTTCATTATCTTCTTCTCTATAAGTTAAATAAGGTATCATTTTAAAATATCATCTTTTTTTAAAACAATATTATAATCAACTTTTTGTTGGTGGTTAAAACTAAAACCTGCTCTTTGTAAAGCGATAAATGGCCTACATACTTTGAAATTACCTTTTAATTTATCCACTTCTGTATCTATATGACCTGTATCACTAACGTTAAGGAATGTATCATAAAAACATGAATGAACAAAATACAAATGGAAACCACACAGAATATTTTTGTCAACTAAATCATCAACATAAGTAGCTGCTGAATAAATATCATAAATATCCGGCTTGTTTTTTAAAAAGTATTTCCAGCTATCATTAGAAGTAAACTTACAATCCTGCTCCATAATACAAACATCTTTTAATCCTTTTTCTTTAGCCCACTTTACAATTCTTTTATGGCTGGCATTAATACTTTCTACTACTGTTTTTTTGTCTGTAATAGCTTCCCAAAAATTCCAATCAATAATACCTTGTACTTTAAATTCATCCAATAATCTTACATAATCATCGGATAATCTATCATTGTAAATGATATTTATGCAGGTATGTTCCAATAGCTTGTGTTCCATGCGTTACCTTCATGATTTATATGACCCGGTTGATAAAAAGCATTTCTTTTGTAAGGCTCTAATATTTCAATTGCTTTTGGACTTTTCCAAACAAAATCTTGGTCAAAATTATCACATACCAATATTCCACCTTTACCTTTAAAATAATCAACTGCTACTTGGCAAAGTTCTGTTCTGTAAGCATCATCATTAATAATAACATTAAAATCTATATCACTTGGTATTTCTAAATAATAATCAGCCCTTCCTGCACTATCATCACATGGACGGTATATGTAAGTAATATCTTTTGAAGCAACACTTGCGCACTTACTGTACCATTCATTATTCCGTTCAACTACTACAAGTTTTTTACATCTTTTACTTAGCCAGTTATCCCCCAAACCTGCTCCGAACATAATAACATTTTTATCAGACCAATCTTGACTTTTTAACCATGCAAGAAATGGGTGAGAAAGCCACGGCATTACAAGTCCGTTATCTTCGTCTATAATCTGCCATTCACAAAGTTCTATCATAATAGTTGTTTATATTTTTCATTATATTCAATAAGCCAATTAAAATCGTCTTGCGGATACATTGTTGTCATTAACTCCATTATTTTAGGAAAGTTTTCTTCTGTATATCCAGGTCTCCATAAATGTGCGTCTATAAGGTTTTCATTCATGTAGCTACGCCAATTAATATCATCCCTATCTATGCGGTTATCGGAAAATTGAGTTCCGGGTCTTGCTCTTTTTACGTTTGTAATAAAACTTGCATCGGCCATAATCATATTTTTTAGAGTTTCTTGGTCACGGCTCCATAGGTTTCCCCTCATGTTTTCACATTCTTCTTTGCCTATTGTTTCATCTAAGCATTGCTGATACGTTTTATTATTAAGTTTAAATGCCTGTCTCCATTCTTTTGCAGTAGCGGAAGCATAACACATTGGGTATTGCCCATCAGGGACAAGGTCGCCGCCAAAGATTGTAAACCCACCATGATACGGCGGCAATTTAAACACAGCCATATCCACATCACTTGTAATAAGCACTTCATCTTCAGGGAAATCTAAACATGCACCATACAATCTACTACACTGTGAATAGGTGGATTGCTTATGTTCTGGCGCTAAAACTCCATAACTTCTATTTCTGTTTTCATTATTAAAATTCATTGTTTTCATTGCAAAAAATGTAGCTTCTGTTGGATTTGCAGGAGTAAAGCAAATAACATCAACTCCTAATTTATTCCAACAATTTGCAACCAAAGGCAAAAACCAACTATACATTGGGTCATTTGTACAACTTATAATTGCTTTCAACGTTTTGAATTTTTATTATTAATAGAAAATGTACCTAAAATAATACACAAAAAAGAAGATATAAAAATAATATAATCCATAATTAGAGACCCCCTATAAAGAAATAACATTTTTCAGGATTGTATCCCGGCTTCCCATTATTATAATAAGCTACATAGTCAACATAATTTAATTGAACACCTGCTTTGTAAAGTGCCATGCTGAATGCACTTTGGTCTTGCCGACCATGTAGAAATCTTGCATCTGAACTTTCTTCCGGGTTATGTGTTCTTGAGTTTTTAAATAATCCTCTATCACAAAAATCTGCCCAATAATCAAAAACTAATTTTGCATTTGGATTATCCATGTGTAACCCTACTATTCCAGTTGCTGTTTCAGGTATTTGTTCTGCTTCATCCCTTGAAATTCCAACATCATTTAATAGGTTATCTGGACAAGTTTGAGCGCAATTATACCCTGACCTAAAGGCAAATATGCCATTGTCAATAATTATGTCAAATAAAGGCATCGGGTTTTTTATACACCAGAACGAACTATCAATTTGAATCAAAGTTTTATAACCTCGGTTTATAGCCTCTCTTATACCATATATTTTAAAGGCGTATGGATTGTCTTCATGACTTGGTGAATTGGGTGGATATTCATTTTTATAAAAAAGAAAGTCACCTGCGTAACCATGATGTATTAAACTTGTCTTTAGTCTGTCTTGTCCGGCTCCATACCATCCACCTAAAGATTCGCAAATTATTATTGGGCGGCTATTTGTTAAATCCATACCTTTCTTCGTTGCTTTCTTTTGGTGAATATTGATAGATATAAAGTTCTTCGTCTATGTGGATTTCATCGGTAAGCAATGGTTTAATAGCAATAGCAAACTGTTCATCTTCATTGTACCTGATATGAGGAAAAGGAACTGATTTGGCTATGTCTGTTCTTATTACGTCTTTATAAAATGGAGTTCTTACATAATCATACCCATCCAAATTATCTTGCCACTTGTCGTACTTAATTGAATGATTGCTGCTTTTATATTCACCATTCATAAAGCATTTTTCACGAAACGTAATTACCGGAATTTCAGGATTACTTTTTATAGCTTCAAGTATTAGCTGTATTGCGTTTGGCGCTAAATTATCATCATCGTCCAACTGTTGACTATATATGCCTCTTGCTCTTTGGTATAACAACTCTCTTTTTTCTCCAATAGTCATCTCTTTGTTATCCTTCAATAATATAACTTCAAAATCACCACAATTTATTTCTAAATACCCACTTGTATAAACATCAGATATTTGAGAATTTTTACCACTAAAGAAACCATTGTTTAATTCCTTTTCCCTTCCAACAACAGTAGGTATCAATATAGACAATAAAGGCTGCATTACTTTTCAGATTTAGGCGTAGCTTTTGGAGTTACTTTTGGTTTTTCTTTCTTCACTTCTTCTTTTGGTACGGGTGCTTCTTCTTTAATGACTTCTTTTATTTCTTCTTTTTTGGGTTCTGCTTTAATAACTTCCGGCATTACAAATGGCTTCACTTCTGGCTTTGGTAACGGATGTGTTCCTAATTTTACTACATGGCCTCTTTGATAATGACTAAGAAGTTTATCTGTTTCTTTTGGTGTTGTTGTGGCTATGTATCTTAATCCACCTACAAAAGATTTAGTTACATAAACATCAGATTGGTTCTTTCTTGATGTTTCCTCTGCTAATTGTGCAGCAAGACCAAAATGTTCAAATATTTGATTCATGATTGTTTGTTTAAAAATAAATGTATATCAAAATTTCTTGATTGAAACTCTAAGAATGTTTTATGGTCAACCGTATATCCAATATCCTGCTGAATGTCAAATAACTCATCCCTTTCCATACCGTACTCCAAATACGCTGGATTTTTGTGAACGATTAATTCGTATGGTATGTAAACATACTTTTTTAGCATTTGTGCGATTATCATTTGGTGGTTGTCGCAAAATAAACTTTTGTACGCCGGGTGATATATATAATTGAACCTTTTATAATACTCCCTTCCACAAATGGTTTGAACACATAATGCTTCACGGCTGTCTTTTTCTTTAAAGTGCAAATACCCATCTAAATCGGGGAAATGCGTTTCCATTTCTACCCTAACAATATTGTCCCATCCGTATATATTAAAAAACTGGTCATCAGAAAGATTAACTAAAATATCCCATTCAATATCCGGCATCGTTCTATTTATTGCATTAACTTTTGAGGTAGATTTTCCCCATGCTATTTCAACATTTTCATATTCATAAATCCTTTTTACCACATCTTCGTTATTCATTACTAAATCATCTGTATCTAATGTGAGAGAGATAAAGTAATTTGATTTATCCTGAATATTATTAACGCAAGCGTCTAATGCTTCAAAGAACCTGTCAACCCTCCCTCTTGAAGGGTATTTAACCAATATCTTGTAAGGGGTTGGCATTACTTGTCTTTTACTATTTTACCCCAAACATCACCACCCAAATTTGGTGCTTGTCCGTCTAACCATAAATGTATTTTCCCTTTGTATGGCTGACTTATACCGGCGCTTTCTGGATGAATTACAATATCCCCTTTCTTAAATACTTCAGATAATTGTTCACCAACTTCTATAACTTTTGATTGATTTAATTCTGAACCTGCAATCTCAATCCCTGCTTCTGTAATGTAGTTTTGCTTTTCTAATGGAAGTACAAGTAATTTACTCCCTACTGGTATTATTGTAGCCATTTATTTTTGATTTGGTGTTTTTCGGTTTGACAAATGTAATTATTTATTTTTCTTTTTTAGTAGTATCAGGATGGTATTTTTTGTATTGGATTGCAAGGTTAACCATAATGGAATCAAATATACGCAATGATTGGTTTACTTGTATGGCTGGAAGATTGGAGTTTGGTAACTCAGATTTGGAAGCATTTAAACAGTTGTAAACACTTACCATTTCTTGTTCGTTTAGGTTTATGTTTATGGAATAAGTTGGTGGCGGTTCCTTTGGAATGTTATAAGCAGATACTAAGCCTATACCTAAAAGACAAATAGAACAAGTAAAGATGGATGTTTTGTTTTTCATTTTATAATTTTTGTTTGCCAGATAATAAGTGATTTTCTTAAAGGTTGTTTGTTTGAATCTAAATATTGAACATAATTGTCTAATTCATTAAAATAATACATTGATTGGAATATAGGTACAACTACATATCCTTTTATCCAAATAACATCATGAAATGGTTCGTATCTTGTGGTATCGTATTTAATTTTAAATGGTAAATACTTACCATCTTTCATGATTTTTGTAGTATCAATATACATTAATTCAGAAACATAAAGTCGTTGTGCTGTATCGGAAGCCAAAAGTAACGCAGGAATTGTGTCTAAATACTTACTTGTATCTATTATTGGAACCATACCATTGTTTGTTATATAAATAATTCCAGAAGATACTTTTATTGTATCACCTCCTTTTGTATAATCCCCATAAATATTTCCTAAAGAATCATATTGTATTTTAGGTATCTCATATTTACTTATGTGTGTTTTCTTACTACATGAAAGTAAAAGCACCATTGCTATTAATGATAGGTATTTCATTGGTTAAAAGTTTTGATTATTTTTTCGCCTTCAGATTTTTGAGCCTTTACAAGACTATCCGTCACTTGTGGTATTTCAGTACGCCATACCCTTATTATTTTACCATCAACCCATACCCAAGTATTAAAAGTAGTATGTCCTTCAAACTCATATACACTTTGCTCTACCCTATCTCTACCAAAAATATAATATATAATTGATGCAGCGATGATTAATATAGATATAGGCACAAGAATAAAAAAATCATCATACCATTTTTTATTTTTTTTAAGCCTTTTCTTATTCCATTCATAAAAAGCATCAATAACTAATTCATCAGAAAACATCTCATCGAATTTCTTTGTTAAGTCGCATTCTGTACTCATAACATTCTAAAATTTACAATATAATAAATAATAATAAACACCAAGTAAACTATCACAATAAACACCATCAATGATACCAATAACCTAAACCATGATACCAATGAAAATGTAAGATAGTCTATAAAAAGAGTTAATGATTTTTTCATTTTTTATTTTTTACAAACCAATTAATAAAATCTATTTCGGTAGGCTTTCTTTTTATTAAAAAAGTATGCTTAAAAAAATCTTCATAGGATTTTCTTGGGACTTTTATAATTTTCTTAATACCGCTTTTTATTTCAGCCGACCTGAATGCTATTTCTCTTTTATTCACAACAGATGTATCTTCATCAGACAAATAATATCTAACATATTGTTTATTATAAACTGTGTCTAAATGTTCGTCTATAATAACAGAATCAATTATTCTTTTTATAACTAATGGCTGTATGTCTTTTTCTTCTTGGGAAATTATTGCACCATGCTGCCCGATACCCACATTAAACGATATTGTGTCTGGCGTTTGATAACAATAAAGAAAATAATCTTTTGCAACACTTTCAGATATTTCGATTGTACCAATTTTTACTTGTCCATAACTAATAAACATGATTAATAAAAATAAAATAAATAATGTACCTCTCATTGTTTTTGTTTAATTTGTATTTACTAACTTTTCAAAAAGTGTATAAAATTTATTAGCCTTTTCTTCTTCTGTTAATAATGGCGCAAGTATATAAAACTTTGCTTTTATATCTTCCCAATCAGCCATGTTAGGCCATCTTTCTATACTTGTGTCATCTAAAATCGAATGACATCCACCAAAGAAAGCCCTTTCTACAAAATTTAATGGATGATACTTAACAGTTTGAAATCTGTTCTTTGGGAAAAGATGACAGCATGAATGCCTGAAATACATATCGTCTTTCTTTTGAGATTTATTCCCACATCCACATTGACAAGTTCCGGTTAGTTTTTCACGAATCATTCTAAACCATTGTTCTTTTTTTACCTTTTCGTCCATTTCTTCAATATTACTTTTCCAATCAACGGTATGTAATGAACGTACTTTTGTTTTTTCTTTTTGCTTTTTTAGTTGCTTACTTACATCTTCTTTTCTACAACAAGTTAAGCATATATATTCTCTTCCTCTTTTTCTACATTGGGTATTATTAGCACCACATCTATCACAATCAGCTATCTTGTATTTAGGTATTAGGGTGTTCATAAATTAAAAAGGTAATGGTTCTGTAAATATTTTTATTTTACAAGGTTTAGCAAATTGTCTTAACTTTTTAACTCCACGTTTCTGAGACCCATATAAAAGTATTGATTTACTACCATTATTAAATACTTCTTTTACTTCTTCTTCATTGAACCAAAATTTTCCACTATGCCAAAACAAACCTTTAATATTGGTAAAGTAATAACCATCAATTTCAACTTCCTTTAATCTAAATTTTCGGGTCATTGTTAATGGTTTGTTTAGAATTTAGTTGCGACAATGCAGACGTTATATGAAATGCCGCAGACAGTTCATTGTGCAGCGACATATCCTGTATTTGTTTTTGCTGCCAACGCCACACATTAGTCTCCGTAGCATCATTTTATATGATTTAAAATGTGAACAATAATATCAATAGTCCAACAATCGCCCAATGCTTTGTAAGCCGCTATATCAGAAATTGATTTAGTATAGCCATCGGGTATTGTTTGCAGCCTTTCACATTCAACAATAGTCAATCTTCTTATACCAAATTCATCTTGAATAAAATTCCCATTCCAGGAAGCATACATTCTTGCAGTAAGGCATCCTGCTTTATCCGCATTTAATGTGCTGTACGATTTAGATAATTGAAATTCCTTGTTTACCAGCCACCAATTATTCCAGCCTTGTGATTGATAGTATTTTTTATCCACGGTTGGTTCTAAAATGTCTTTTAGTTTTAGCTTAGTTCTTATTGGCAAAGAATTTACGGGTATGTTTGTCCAATAAAGTCTGTTTCTATTTTGTGGAGTTACCCAATTACTATCTAATCTTAATGGTCTTTTTTTAAGTTCTTTAGTTATAACCTGCGTATCTGTTCCCTGCACATTTTCAAGAAGCCACCATTTAGGGTTTAATTTTTCTTTTGCTTCTAAAAACTTATAAAATAATTTTGATTTATTACCTTTTAACCCTTCTTTCTTTTTGTTCAAATTGGATATATCCTGGCATGGGCTTCCGCCACATAAAAAATCAATCTTGCCAAGTTTACTAAAATCAATATCATTAACATTCCCAAGCTGTATTGTGTTTGGGTAATTATCCATAGTTGCCTTAATAGAGTTTTTATCTATTTCAGAAGCATAATACTTATTAATTTTAAACCCTGCTCTGTTTAAGGCAATTTGTCCGCAACTAATCCCATCAAATAAACTTAGTACATTCATAATTCAACATTTTTAAAATACAGCTCCGCAGCTTCGCAAAAACAAATACACCCAGCTTTAGTTTTTCAATCGGCAGACGAACATCGCATGATGGCACTTCATATAACAAACGGTTTGGCAAAAGCTGCCGGACAGTTTACTATAATTTGAAGTGCTTGCGGGCAGCCTTCGCCAAGCCGCAAACGTTG
>Ga0116192_1002402_pt1 | contig 12500 bp, 13 predicted proteins | sample AD_UKC113_MetaG_FD_89876 | JGI IMG/M metagenome (GOLD analysis project Ga0116192, IMG submission 89876) | Active sludge microbial communities of municipal wastewater-treating anaerobic digesters from Hong Kong - AD_UKC113_MetaG | ecosystem: Engineered > Bioreactor > Anaerobic > Digestate... | reverse complement strand
CTAAGCGCTACATGAGTATGAAGCACCTTGATGAGATGGCTCCAGATCATTCACAAGTAACTGCTGGTTAACTGCCGGTTACCAAGCGGAAAATGATTTTGCGAAAAAATCTTGACGGTACCTCCTCTTATTTGCAATAATTGTTGCCTTCAGAAAAACCGTTTTTCCATATAGAACCATTCTCATATCAATTGTTTTATCATAGAAGAATAACAAAAAAATTCTCCACATTTATATGTGGAGAATTTTCTGGTGCCGATGGCCGGAGTCGAACCGGCACGGTGTTGCCACCGGTGGATTTTGAGTCCACTACGTCTGCCAATTCCATCACATCGGCATGTCGCTTTATTATATTAGCACATGCGCTTTTCAAAATCAAGGGTAGTGTTGTCGGCCAAAGAATTTTCACCACTGCCCTACCTATGGGGAAAGCACCTACTGGGTGATCTTCTGAATAATGGTTTTGATATCGTCATCGTATTTGATGGTATAGCGGCCCGGTTTAATGGACTTCTCAAGCTTCTGCTTCTTGAGCATGATTTCAAACTCAATGGAGCTTTCAATAATCCCAGCCTCATAAAGTCGCTGCGAAACCTGGGTAAAGGACTCATTTTCATGGATAATAAAAAGAAGACTCCCATCGGGATTCCTCATAATATCCCCACTCCCGCTGTACCGATCCACCATCCCGAGTTTTTTGGACAGTTCTATTATCTCGGCATCAGTGAGCTGGGGCTTATAGCCTATAAAGAAAATCATGCCTAATAGAGACGTGATAATAATGCCCATTCCAAGGCCCAAAAGCACACTTTTCCCGTCAATCAGCTTCACGGTATTACCTGCCTATCTTGGCAATCAGCTCGATTTCGCCTTTCCCGCAGTTCAGCAGCCGCGCAATCTCGGTACTGTCCAAACCGCTCTTGGCAAGCTTGATAATCTCACGGCGTTTTGAATCGAAGGTAAGGACCTTTGCCTTTCGAGGTGCGGCCGCTTGCTTGGGTTCGGGTTTTTCTTCGGCCAGGATCTTGTCGATGGCCTCCTCACTATACCGCGGTGCTGGCTCCTCCTCTTGCTGAGGTACACCCAGCATTTCAATCTTGCGATCGGCCTCTGCAAGAGTTTGGTTCAGAAGTTCATTCTTCTCTTCCAGTTGGGTTACCACATAGTCGGCAAAACGGTTCATTTCGGAAATGAGCTCTTCAGCATCCTCAATGACATTGATAAGGTCTTCCTTCTTTTCTTTTATGTCGGTACGATAGTCATGAAGACGGCTTTTTTCAGTCAGCATCAAGATAATGGCGAAAGCTACTAGTCCTGCTCCAATGAGGATAATGCAAGTGAAAAATACAGCCATGGTAGCACCTCAATCTTTTCCTTAGTAAATTCAAAAACTTATAATATGTAAAAATCCATTAGAGCCGTATGTCTATGGTGCGTCGTTCCTGGGGCAGGGTTCCCTTCTGCTGATTCTTCTCCTTTTCAGGATTTTCCTCATCCTTTTTCTTTTCCTTGCCCTTCTGCTTTTTCTGTTCGCGCTGCTTCTCCTGGATGGCTATCTTTTGCGCTTCCTTCTGAGAATGTACGCTCTTGGTTTGCTGTTCTGCCTGTTTCACTGATTGCTCAGCCTGTCCCAAAACCTGGCTTGTCATCTTGTGCTGCTCGGCACTTAGATTCTTGCCCACCTCATTAACCTTGGGCATAAGAATCTGAAAGTCCACAGGTCTTATTGACATATCCGACCCTCCTTTTAGAGCGGACCAACACGAACATCGGCGCCATCACTATAAAGTGAACAGTATTGGGTCTCTTGTTTAATATACAACACACTGTTGCCAATAGCAACCCTTACTCCGGGATAAGCACTACCGTAAACCTTAATTCTTCCATTTGCTCCCTGCTGCAGGATCTCCTCAATCTCTGCGATCTCCCGCTTATATTCCTGTAATTTGTTCTCATAGAAGAATCTTGCCCGTGTGCTTTTTGCCAGAATTTCTCGCTTCTCCATGGAAAGCTCGCTGGAGTTCTTCATCTTATTGAGTACGGCTATGGCCTGGTTCGCCTTCAATAAGCCCTCCTCCATATTGACGATATCGGTTTTCAGGAATTTGAGACGTTCTCTTAAATGGGGATCCACACCTACCTCCAAAGTGGTGGTAGTATACATGGGGCTTCCCAAGGATTTAAGCTCCACCAGGTTGCCCACTCTTGTGGTGCCGCCCACCAATAGTCCCTTCCGGCCTTCAAGCAAAAGCTTGTTGCCGCATTTTACATCACAATGCATGATGGCCTCAGCTCTGATATTGCCGCGCGCCTCCACGGTTGCGCTTTCAATATACTTGGAAACAATATCTCCGCTGGCAATCAGAACCCCCTTGCCATTACCATGCATGCCCCTTTTGAGAATAATGTTGCCGCCGGCCCTCAGAATCGCGCCCTCAACAACACCATCCACTTCAATATTACCGCCGGCTTCAATTTCAAAGCCTGCTAAAACATTGCCGCGTACCGAGACATTACCGATAAACTTGATATTACCGGTGGAGTTATCCACATCAGCCTTGACCTCATGGGTAGCAAAGACACTGATCTTACCATCAGCAAAGAGAAGCTGTCCGTCAATATCGGCATAAAGCTCCATACCATCGGCACTGACCACAACATTTCTCCCCTTGGGGAAAATGGCGGGCTTGCCATCAACGGCCTTAAGCTCTGTACCCATCAGGTTTTTGCCGTTCCTGCCGGGTGTCGGCGGGATGAGCTCAGCCAGCTTCTGACCCTTGGTGATATTCTCAATAAGGTCCATATCCTTATAGTTAACGGTGCCATCTTCATTAATGGTGGGCTTTCGCTCCTTTTTGACATCAACCAGATACCGGACTTCACCGTTTTTCCCGTTTTCAGGCGGGATGCCCTCGGCCACCAGCACCTCTTGATTATATACAGGTTTTGCCGCCAGCTCCCGTATCTTGTCCTCCTTCATGCCAAAAACGACGCCCTTGGAATAAAGCGCCTGAACAATGGCCTCAACGGTAGGCGGTGTACCATCCCCCTCCGGAGGAATAAGCTTAACAAAGCCCCTCATCTTGTCCTGAGAAATGATGGCTTCAACCACTGCGTCCACTCTGGCCTCTTCCTGGGCTTCGGCTATCTTAACAGGAACGCCGTCGCTTTTACGGACCGCCTCGGTCACACTATTGGCATTATAATTGCGGATTCTTTTTCTATGTATGAGATTAAGCAGATCATTTTCATTGACCTTAGACAAGAAATCGGCAGGTTTAAATACGGTGAGGATAACCCCATCCTTCTCATAAGTAATACGAAAACCCTTGTTCTTTTGAATGATATCCTCTGGCATAGCAAAGCTCCTTCTTTCGCTATGGGAGATAATTTTTTCTAAAGGATTGCACTCTTAATCCTTTCAAGCTTGCCCCTCATCCTGAGAATGGCTTTTGTATGAAGCTGCGAAATCCTTGATTCCGACACCTTCATAATGACGCTTATTTCCTTTAGTGTTAGCTCCTCATAGTAATATAGTGTAACCACGGTGCGCTCTTTTTCAGGAAGCTTCTCAATAGCCTCAGCAAGTGTTTCTTTTAGCTCAACAACCTCCATACGCTGTTCAGGTTGATTTGTATCCCTATCTAGCGATAGCGGATCAAAACCTGTTTCATGGTTTTGTTCCAGGTAGTCTTCCAAAGAAATCATCTGAGACATATTAACTTCCTGCAAGAGCTTATTCAGTTCGTCAGGTGTGATGCCCAGCCTTTCGGCCACTTCCTGGTCGGTTGCTGAATGTCCCAATTGATTCTCTATTTCAAAGTATGCTCTTTCAAGCTCTTTACCTTTTTTGCGTAAGGATCGGGGCGCCCAGTCCTGCTCCCGGATGGAGTCAATGATGGCCCCGCGGATTCTCAGGGATGCATAGGTCTCAAATTTCACCTTTTTAGATATATCGAACTTATCGATGGCATCGATTAGCCCAAAAACACCGTAACCCACCAAGTCGTCATATTCTACATTAGAACCAAAGTATATACTCAGTCGGCCCGCTACATACTTCACCAGGTCAGCATACTCCAGTATGAGCTGCTCCTTGATGGCCGGGTCCCTGGTTTCGCTATATTTCTTCCATAATTCCTGTTGCCTCTGTGAAACAGATGCCGACATTTTTACCTCCAACTTCCCTTCAGTAAAAACTGATACAGGACATGAGATGCTTCATTATTGATTGAGCTCTTTCTTTATAAAGTCAGCCACAGGAAGCGCATCAAAATCCTCATCATCGGTCCCGAACACCAGATCATCATCGACCTTAAGGTCCAGAATATTGCCGCTGTTCATGTCTTCCTGTTCGTTATTATTTTGCTCATTCTGCTTTTTTTCAGCCTCCAGTAATGCTCTGGCCTGTTCTTCCTCTTCCGCTCTCTTTTTGTCTATGCTGTTCTTTATATCAACAATGGTTCCCCTGATGAGCAATCCCAGGCTGTAGAAGATGACCATGACAATAATCATCCTCAGCATATTTTCCTTATCGGGAACCCGTTGCAGCCGGCCTACCAGACCTACGATTACAGAACTCAGCAATGCGATTAATAGAGGCAGCTTACGGACATAATCCATTTTACATCCTCACTTACAAGTATTTCACACCGCACCCTATGGTTTTAACCATAAGTCTCCCGTCCTCTGAATACAACTCTATGGTGCGGCCAAAATTGCCCCCGACATCCTCGGCTTTTATCGGGATGTTCAACTCTGCAAGTACAGCGCGTGTCGCCTCAGCATTTCTCAAACCTATCTTCAAAGATTCATTGGCACTGGCAAAAGCAAACATCTGTGCTCCACCAGCGATTTTAGCAATAATATTTCTTCTGTCGGCACCCAATGCTTCCATCTGTTGAACCAGGTCAACGATACCTGTATCCGCGAATTTGGCCCTATTGGTGTTGGCAGTTGCTATCTTCGAGCTAGGAAGCATAATATGCGCCAGTCCTATAATCTTTGTCTTGATGTCATATAAGGCAATCCCCACACACGACCCCAGTCCAAGAGTTGTTAAAACGGAAGGATGACAGGATACCCTTAAATCAGCCATTCCAACTTTCGTTAACTCCACCATCTATATTACTCCTAATGCATGCAACAAACGACTATAGGATGCATTGTCCGGGACCAGGAAAAGATCCCCGATGACACTGTCCATTCCGTCAGTAAATTCATTCTCGATATATAAAACAGTATCAGAAGTACTCGCAAATTCAATGGCGGGTACACTCAGTATTGCTCCGGCCATATCGATGGCCAAACCGGGTACATCAGGCATTATCTTAAGGTTTGTCAAGGTAGACAGGGCTGAAAGGTATGAGCCTGCCAGTATGTTCCCTATTTCCTGAAGCGCTGAACAGCTCATCTCATCAAATTGCAGCTCAGCCCTCGCTGGTCTGCCCATGAGAATGTTGACAAGGAGCTGGGAGCTTGCACAGTCCAGGACAAACATCATACTGCCATTAATATCCCCCTGAACGCCCAAAAGGATACCTACAACCTGGGTCTCTGCGCCGCCGAGAATTTCATGAATCTCGGAAAACTTCATCACCCGGATTTGCGGTACCTTCATATCAATCTTTTTATCGAGCATTTTTGCCAATGCTGTGGCAGCATTTCCCGCTCCAATATTCCCAATCTCACGCAGAACATCAAGCTGAAAGCTGTTTAATTCGTTGGTTGCGATGGTATCCTCCATTCTCACAATTCGCCTTTCAGTTTAGTCTTTGTTCAGAAGCTCTGCGATAAGCTTCTCAATATTAAGTAGGGTTATGAGTCTGCCATCAGCTTTTCCGATGCCAATAATATAGTCAAGACTTCTGTCACTGGTAATAGAGGTAACACTCTCTATATCACTTTCCTTCAGGGAAACAACCTCTGCGACAGCGTCAACGATAATTCCCAAGGTGATCTCATTCAATTTGAACATAATGATGCGGGTGTCATCGTCGGCTGGAACCTCAGGAAGGCCAAACTTCAGCCTTAAGTCCATGATGGGTATGATTTCGCCTCTTAAGTTAACCACACCCTTGATGTAGTCAGGGGTTGTGGGCACTCTAGCAATGTTCATGGGCTTTTCTATGATGGAAACCTTGTGGATATCGGCACCATATTCCTGATCGGCTGCCTTAAACACCACATATTGCTTGGCATCCTTAACGAGAGTTTTGGTATCCATAAAGTATGTCCCCCTTTTAATCTCAATCGGTCACTTGACTACAGGGCAAGCGAGTTGACATCAATGATGAGTGCCACATTACCATCACCAAGAATGGTTGCACCTGCGATAAACTTAACACCGGCCAGAATCTTGCCCAGCGATTTAATAACGATTTCCTGCTGACCAATGAGGTTGTCCACAATAAAGGCGGATTGCTTGTCACCCTTCTTGACAATAACGCAGGTCAAATGCTTTTTCTCACTATCGGGTATCATTCCGGGCACACTGAATATTCTATCCAGACGTACCACAGGAATGACCATATCTCTGAGGAATATAACCTCCTGGTTTCTCACCATTTTCAGCTCGGCAGGCTTGATATTGACGATTTCACGAATGGCGCCCAGCGGAATGGCGTATTTTTCATCGCCAATCTTAACCAGCAGGGCCTGGATAATGGCCAGAGTCAGCGGGAGTCTGATGATGAATTTGCTGCCCTTGCCGGCCTCGGTCTCAACCTCGGTCATACCGCCCAGAGCTTCAATCTTGGTCTTAACCACATCAAGGCCGACACCTCTGCCCGAGAGGTCGGTTACCTTGTCGGCAGTACTGAAGCTGGGCTTGAACAGATACTCCACAACCTCTTTATCAGAGAAGGAGTTGACAATTTCAGCAGATTCAAGTCCTTTTTCAATAATCTTCTTTCTGACCTTGTCAATATTAATGCCGCGGCCGTCATCCTCCACTTCGATGACAACATTATTGCCATCCTGGTAGGCACGCAGGTAGATATTCCCTATGGGCGGCTTATTGGCGCGTTGTCTTTCTTCACGGGTTTCCAGCCCATGATCGGCAGAGTTTCTCAGAATGTGGATAAGTGGATCGCCAATCTCATCAATAACGGTACGATCCAACTCGGTTTCCTCACCAGACATATGGAGCTCAATTTCCTTGTCAAGCTCTCTGGCGATATCGCGGATCATTCTGGGGAATCGGTTGAACACGGTCTCAACCGGAACCATTCTGACCTTCATAACCGCATCATGGAGGCTGGTGGTAATTCTTTCGAGATACTCCAGCGACTCGGTGTCGGCATCGGTCTTACCATGGCTGGACTCATCCAGACGGGTCTTTATAATAATCAACTCACTGACCAGATTCATGAGAATATCCAGTCTGTCGATATCAACACGAACCGTCTTACCCGTCTTCTGGATCTTTTTATGCTCCTCGGTTGCGGTAGCAGCAGTTGGCTTAGCAGCGGGCTTGGGAGCTGACTGGCCGGCATCTGCGGCTGCCTTCTCTTCTTTGGCTTCCTCGACAACGGGTTCCGAGGTCATGCCCACATTCTCAGGCAGGATGGGTGTCACTTCCACACCCGAGATCTCGGCCACAGAATTGATCTCTCTTTCAAAGAATTCCTTGGTCAACTGGGTAATGACCACAACGGTAAAGTCAAACTCGAAACGCTCATCCTCGATGTCCTCTACCTTGGGAACCGATTTGATAACTTCCGAGTTTTTCTCTAGAATTTGGAATACAATGAATGCACGGGCAGCTTTCAGCAAGCAGCCCTTATCAAACATGACATGGATCTCAAAGACATTCATGCCTTCATCAATAGCTTTTCTGATAACATTGATATCGTATTGGTTCAGTTCAATGTTGAGCCGGCTGGCAACCACCGGTTCTGCGGGTGTCTCAGGCGCTTTGGCAGCCTTCTTCTCCTGAACAGGTGCCGGAGCCCCTCCCGTTTTAAGAACATTGGCCAATGCATCAATGATCTCCTGGAAGGCCTCACTCCCCTCATGGCCTGTGGATGCAATGGTATTCACATAGGTCTCCAGGGCATCCAGACATTTGAACAAAATATCTACCATATTGGAGTTTGCCTTGACACGATCATTGCGGAGTGCATCCAGTACATCTTCCATATCGTGGGTAAGCGTTTGCATTTTTGTATAGCCCATGGTTCCGGACATGCCCTTTAAGGTATGGGCTACACGGAAGATTTCATTAAGAACCGCTTTATTCTGATTGTCCTTCTCCAGTTCAAGAAGCGAGGTGTTCAAATTCTGCAAATGCTCTCTTGCTTCTTCCACAAATATGTCCAGGTATTGATTCATGTCCATTACCGTTGCACCCCCATGAAATTCATAATACAGGCTGGTATTTCCTGAAGCGGAACTGTTTTATCAACAATTCCAAGTTCTATAGCCGATCGTGGCATTCCGAAAACAATACTGGTGCTTTCATCCTGCGCTATGATAATAGAATTTCTTTTCTTTTTTAATTCCATCAAACCTCGGCTCCCATCGCTTCCCATCCCTGTCATAATTACCCCCATTGTTGAGTAGGTATGAACATCGGATAAAGAAGTCAGCATAACATCAGCACTTGGTCTAAATCCTCCCACCGGAGGCGTCTTTAAAAGTTTTATTCGGACAACCATGCCCTCCTGCTGGAAGATAATGTGGTTATCTCCCGGTGCAACATAGGCTGTCCCTGCTTTAATCTCCTCATTGTCCTCCGCCTCCTTCACATGGAGCCGGCTTGTTTCATTCAATCTGACTGCAAGCGATTTTGTAAAACCTGGCGGCATATGCTGAACAATGACAATGGCGGCAGGCAGATTGCCCGGGAACTCCGGCAGGATGGTGGATAGGGCTCTCGGCCCGCCTGTGGATATTCCCAATCCTACAATATACTTTAACTCAGTGGCCTGGCCTGCCTCATGCTGGCTGGTGACGCCTTTTTGGATTTTGATTCCTTTTAAGGATTCAGCCTTTTTCAATGTACGATAGGCCAGCTTCACCTTACTGAGTATCTCTTCCTTTTTTGCCTCAGAGGATAGGTCAAAGACATTGCTGGGTTTTGAGATGAAGTCAAAGGCACCGTGCTCCAGCGCACGAATGGTCGCGTCTGCTCTCTGCTGCGAAACTCCGCTGACTACAACAACCCCATAGGCACCCTGTTTCATCAGGTTATCAAGGCAGCTCATTCCGTCCATTACCGGCATCTCAATATCAAGCGTAATGACATCGGGATTGAGCTCTTGCGCTTTCTTGATTGCCTCTCTTCCATCTTTAGCCGTTCCAATGACATCCATCTCAGGGTCCTGTCTTAAAATGTCAGTGATGATGTGCCGCATCAATGCGGAGTCATCCACAACCAGAACCCTTATTTTGCTAGTAATCATTTAGTTAACCAGCCTTTTTTAAGCAATTTCCTCTGGGAGTCAAAAATAAAACCAATAATCTTTTCCCTGTCAGGGTTTTTGATCTCTACAAACTCCACACCAACCTCATAGTTAAATTTACCCTTGTCATGGACATTTATCACACGAACAATACGCCCGATAAAGGGAATATCTCGCTGGATATTAAGAACACCCTCGATATACCAGCCATAGTGAGGCTTTTCATTGGTCAGTAAACACAGACCCCCGCCACTGATATCCCTTGTTATTGTCTTCTTAAACGTTCCTCTGTCTTCTTCCTCAAGCTCCCGGAACATCCGATATTGGACATCCAGAATGGTACTGAACCTGAAGAAGGTCCTTCGCTGCAAACGTTCTTCTTCTGATAGAGGTTTTACGGCAAGCAGATATATATTCCCTGAGATTTTGCGTTCCACTGTTTCTGCCGAGAACTTGAACAGCTCACCGTTTTTTTCATAGATGATATCCATTTTGGTTCCCCGGCGTATGGGGTAAATCCTGCCTTCATGGATGGGGGCTAAGATGTTCAATGTACCATCGGGAGAATCGGATTCAAATTGGCTTACTAAAAGTGGAACATTATGCTCACCATCATTGTCGTATAATTCTAACTCAAGCTTACAGCCTAAGGTGAGTTTAATTGGGTTCATCTAAACAACCTCTTACTCTTTAATATTGTATTTGATTCTCAAGTTACACCATACTACATTTTGCTTAGATTATAACATAGTCCAATGACTTCATGCACCAAAAAACGACAACAGTTTCGATATAAATCCCTTTGCGCCGGTATTACCGTCCGGTGTCGGATTTGAAAACAGCTTATCTGCGATGTCACTGATATTCTTAGCTGCCTGGCATTTGGGATTATACAAGCTGAAGGGTTTCTGCATCTTTACGCTCTTTGTCACAGTGTCATCATATAATATATACCCAAGTTTTAATAGCCTTAAAGACAAAAATTTTTCGGACACAACCATCAGTTTCTTGCTTATCTCCTCGGCTTCCTTAATGCTCTCTGCCTTATTGACGATGATATGCATACGCTTTCTGCGATCCCGCCGTGAAACCATCTTCACCAGCGCATAGGCATCGGTGATAGAGGTGGGCTCCGGGGTGGTCACAAGAATGACCTCATCGGCTGCCATAATAAAGCTCATGACATTCTGTGAAAGGCCCGCTCCCGTATCAATAAGAATGACATCGAAAAGTTTGTCCAACTGGCTGATATGCGCCACGAACTCCCGAAGCTGCTTTCTGTCGAGTCTTATGAGCTCCTCAACGCCCGAACCGCCTGACAAAAACTTAATGTTATTGGGCCCGTCAGTCAGCACATCATTAATGCTCTTTTCGTCACGGATCACATCAAGAATGGAATATTTCGGTACAATACCGAAAAGCACGTCAATATTGGCAAGGCCGAAATCCACGTCCAGAATGACAACCTTCAGACCCATTTGACTTAATGCCAGGGCAAGGTTAATGGTTACATTGGTTTTTCCAACGCCCCCCTTACCGCTGGTTATTGTTATAACCCTGGCACGCTTTCCCGATGTATCCGACTCGCTCAGACTTTTATCATCGGCCTTATGCTGCACTATTCTTCTTAGAGTTTCTGCCTGATCGTGCATGGATACCCCCACACCCTTAACAGCTCAAATGTTAATTGATTCTCCAAAGGTTAATTTTCAGGTTTCGACAGGATGCTGGCCACCAACTGCTTGACATTGGCTACATCCAGGTCATCAGGAACACTTTGTCCCGCGGTTGTATAGGAAAGAGGCTTTCCCGTCATATAGCGCGCATTTAAAATGATTCCGGGAACAGGACTCTCATCCAGTTTTGTAAACAAGAGCTTATACTTCTTAATAAACGCATAGTACTCTAATATCTCTTTAACAGCCCCCCGACTGGTATTGCAGCTCATAACCAGATAGGTATCGTCGGCATCGACGGCACTGAGGAGGGACTTCAGCTCATTGAAATGGGCCTTGTTCTTATGGCTTCTGCCCGCCGTATCAATGAGGATCAAATCATTGTCCGACAAACGCTCCACAGCATCCTTGATCTCATTGGGAGAGTAGACCACCGAAACCTGAAGATTCAAGATCTCGGCATAGGTTTTAAGCTGCTCCACGGCCGCAATACGATAGGTGTCGGCGGTAATAAGTCCCACCTTTTTCTGCTTGTTCAAGGTAAAATCTGCGGCTATCTTGGCTAGGGTGGTTGTTTTTCCCACACCCGTCGGCCCAATAAAGATTGCCACATGGGGCTTTTTCCCTTCCTTAAGAACCAGGGGCTCGGGCTCACCCAACAGTACCGTCATGACACGGGCTGCCAGATTGAGAACCTCTTCCTCCTTCATGGAGGCGCCTCCACGTTCCCTGATCTTATCAAGGATCTTGTCAATGAGCTTGGGCTCCACATCATGATCCATAAGGAGCTGCCCCAATGCGCTGAGACTTTCACTCTCCACACTGGCGGCGGGAGTTGGTGCCTGCTGCTTAACAACCTCCTCTTTCGGCAGCTTCTCTTTTCCCTGAACCACCTGGTAAATCTGGTTGAGCATATTCTCCATATGCTTAACCTTGTTCCCCAGTTCAGTGATCATCTGCTTCTCGGGGGTGGGATTTACATCCTTCTGCTGAGCGCCATGGGTCCTTGTTGCAAAATCCACAGGTCTCCCAGCCTGGTCATGTGCCACCTTGGGTTCTTCCCGGGTTGTCATCCGCTGACCATAGGCTTCTGCTGCCTGCGGATAGACAGGAGGCGGCGTGTAGGCCTGACTCTGGGGATAGGTATTGATGGGCTCCTGCGCGAAGGGCTGCTGGGATACCTGCTGCTGATAAGGCGGCTGTGCTGCTTTCATGGGCTGAGAAAATGCAGGGAATGCTGTATTCTGCCTCTGCTGAAGACCCGAACGTACGGGACGCGCATAATCATCATCCACCGCCGCCACCACTTCAAGCATGGGCTTCTGGAACAGCCCCAATAAGCCCTTGGGCTTAATCTTTCGACTGTTCATGATCACAGCTTCACTGCCAAGGTCCATCTTCACCTTGAGCAAGGCTT
>Ga0116192_1002399_pt1 | contig 12502 bp, 6 predicted proteins | sample AD_UKC113_MetaG_FD_89876 | JGI IMG/M metagenome (GOLD analysis project Ga0116192, IMG submission 89876) | Active sludge microbial communities of municipal wastewater-treating anaerobic digesters from Hong Kong - AD_UKC113_MetaG | ecosystem: Engineered > Bioreactor > Anaerobic > Digestate | place... | reverse complement strand
TAGAAAAAAATTATTCAAGAAAACTGTGAAAGTAATTCAGTTGGCTGGAGCAGTCATGGAATATACTAATTATCATCATGGTGAATCATCTTTACATAGTACCATTATTAATATGGCTCAGAGATTTTTAGGAAGTAATAATATAAGTTTATTGTATCCAGCCGGACAATTTGGTTCTAGGTTGGAAGGTGGTAAAGATTTTGCTAGTCCCAGATATACTGAAACAAGATTAGATGAATTAACAACATTAATGGTAAGAAAAGAAGATGAAATTATACTTGTACGTGCAATTGATGATGGCATTAAAATTGAACCAAATGTGTTTACACCAATAATACCATTAATTTTAGTAAATGGTGCCAAAGGTATTGGTACTGGTTTTGCCACTGAAATACCTTGTTATAATCCAATCGAAATAATTAATAACATTAGATTATTAATCAAAGGAAAAACACCTCAAGAAATGATTCCGTGGTATCGCGGGTTTAAAGGCGCTATCGAAAAAATAGATATTAATAGATACAAAACTTATGGTAATTATGAAGAAATTGATGAAAATAGTATTAGAATCACTGAACTACCAATTGGACGGTGGACACAAGTTTACAAAGAATTTTTAAATACTTTAACACCAGAAGGTGTAGCAGCACTACAAAAAAATAAACAAAATAATAAAAATCAACAGAAAGGCACAGCAAAACCCGCACCAACGTCAAATAGAAAAAAAATTCCGGCACCTATTATTAAAGATATTATTGATGATAACAGAGAATCAACAGTAAATTTTATCATTACATTTATGGATGGTGAATATCAAAATTTAGTAAGAGATAACAGTATAGAAAAAAAATTAAAATTATCAAGTAAAATTTCAACAAGCAATATGCATTTATGGGATACTAGAGGTAAAAAAATTAAAAAATATAAAAAAGTTGAAGATATTTTAAAAGATTTTTACAAATTTAGATTAGAATGTTATGAATTAAGAAAAGAAAGACAATCATTGATACTTGAAAATGAAGCTAATATTTTTAAATATAAAATTCTATTTTTGAAAGATTATATGGCAAAAAAAATAATCATTGATAAAAAAAAGAAACAAGATGTAATTTTACAATTGGAAAAACTTAAATATCCCAAATTATCAGCAAAAATTTCCTTTGAAACACAACAAGAACAATTACTTGTAGCAGATAAAATAGATGATAATGAAGATGGCAATAATGTTGATGAAGATCAAGAAGAAAAAAAAGATAAAAATGAATACAATAAAGATTATAAATACATAACAAATCTACCTTTGTTTTCATTGACTGAAGAAAAATTATCACAACTGGAAAAAGAATACGAAGCAAGATTAATTGAATATGAAAATTATATCAAAACACCAATTAAAGATATTTGGTTAAAAGAACTTGATGAATTACAAACTGCGTACGACAAATGGTTACAGGAAGTAGAATCAATAGAGGAAGATGATAATAAAAAAAGTACAAAAAAAAGAACCGCGACAAAAAAACGTACTTAAACTAATATTAAACAGATATTATGAATATATTAATTTTATATTTTTTTATATGCTTTAATTTAAAAATGAAATTATTATATTATTATGGTATTATTTATATAAAATTATGATAATATAACAAAATGTCAAGTAATAGTGATTTCGACAATAATAATATAGTTTTTAGTCATATTGACAATCAATTAACAGAAGCGGATGACGATTATAAAACAATACCACTTAAAACAATACTTGATGATGAAATTATCTTTTATAAAATGGTATTGCGTCATGATATTAAATTTCTAAATTATTGTTATTCAAGACCTGAATATTTTGAATATAAAAAATTAATTGTATCATATTTAAATACTTTTATTCAAGATCAAATTATTGAAAATGGAGCTGACAAATTTTGTGATTATTTACTTGGTAATAAAAAAACTAATTGGTTCATATTAAGTGATATTGATGAAAGTATGCATAAAAAAATTAACTCTATATTACTTAAAAAAACAAATTCGAGCAACATAACTTATTGTTTGGACTTGCTAATAAATAATCAAAAATTCTTCGAGAATTTTACATTTGAAGGTGTTGTAGTTTCTACCAAGCAAATGATTAATGACAGTTTTATTGGTAAAATTATTTCACATTGCGACACAGAAAATATTTATGATTCAAACTGTAGTGTGACAAATAATATTATTGATAAATTATTAATAATGGCAAATAATAACGTGTTCATTCACCATTTTACCAATTGGATTATTGCATTGTTAAATTATAGTTTATCAAAATATACAATTGATTTTGATTATGGATATAATGAATACGAAAAACAAGTAACAAATAGATATTTATTTACAAGTTATCTCCTTTATTCTCGTATTGCTGTACCAATATTATTAAATTCAGATATTAATGACATAGAGCTTGATTTTATAATTAATAAATCCTGTAAAATAAGATGGTATCAAAAAACATTAGATACTAGGAAAGTATATAACATTAAAAGTAAAATTTTCTTTGCATTATTAAATTTTGCAAGAATCTTCAATTGTAAACTAGTATTAGACTATCAAAAATTAAAATTTTTTGTTGAAAAAGATCAAATATATTATAACCAATTGTTGAATGAAGTACAATTTGCAGGTGGGGCTGCAATATATCTTTTGATTATGAAAGATAGAATAAATGGATTCAAAGAGATATTGTATGGTATTACAAAAATTATTCGTTATTTTCTTGAATGTGACAGTAAATTTATAAGGTTTTATGAATTTGTTGCTAAAACAATAATTGCAAAACACAAAGAAATTAATTGTGATGAAATTATTATTGATTTCTTAGCATATATAAAATTATTTTGGATTAGTGATAAAAAAACAATTACAAATAATTTTAATGATTATATTGATTTACCCGAAAATTTACAAAACGTTTATGATGTAAATAATGGTGATGATGAAGATGAAGATGAAGATGAAGATGAAAACGAAGATGAAGATGAAAACGAAGAAAATATTGAAGATGAAAACGAAGATGAAGATGAGAACGAAGAAGATATTGAAGATGAAAACGAAGAAGATGTTAACAAAGATAATGAAAGTGATGATAATGAAACCAATAACGATAAGGAAAATAACAATAAGGAGGATGCCGGAAATCATATCCATAACCCTCATTTTGTGGATGACAGTGACGAAGAAGAGGAAGCAGAAGAAGAAGAAAGAGGATCACAATATATAAATTTAATTCATAACGCAACCAATCCCGCAATATCATTTGATAATAATTTTACATATAGTAATTTTATGTCATGTAATATCACTGATATCAAAAAATTTCTTCCACAAATTAAGGTACCACACACGGGTAATATGTTACCAGAAATATTTTATGAGTTTTTGATTTTAATCGGTAATGGTACAATTCCTACAAATGTTGCTTCAGTTATTGAATCAATTGTTTTTAGATTCAATATTCTGTCTATTGAAAAAGTAATTTTATCTAATCCAAAACAAGTATTAATTGATACTATTGATACATTTGTTAAAACATATAACTCTTTGGGAGATATGCTAGTGTATGGTAATGGTGAGCTATATAAAGATATGGAATTATGTTTTCAAACTCATTTTCTAACTAAAAACGAATATTATAAAATTAGGCCAAAATCTATATGGACAAAATATTTTTCAAAAGATAATATGTACAAGGATTTAAAAAATAAAGAAACAATGTTAAAATTTTTAAATAAATATGTGATGTTTATAATTCATACGGTTGACATATTATCGAAAAAAAAAAACAAAACGATGAGTTATTTTGAATATTTACTGAATAATTTTTTAACGGAAATACAAATTATCAACGAGTTTATATCTATCAATAATCTTGAATTAATGTTCGACACAATAATATTCAATGCATTTTTATGTGCTGTGAATAGTATTTTGTCTGTTGCTATGTCTGACGAATTGAATCCATTGTCTTTGCTGGAAATAATTAGTCCGGAAGAAGATGGTATTTGTAAAATTAAAATAAATTTATGTATTAAATTGCTTGATTTTTATTATACTATTTTGACATTGAATCCGTCATTAATTAATAAAATTGTAAACTACAAAAATACAAATTATGATTTTACTATTTTTACAAATTTTTTAAGTGATATAAGTTTATTAGAAATGATTTCCAATAATGAATTTGGCAGTGATAAAGTTGAGTATATACAAAAATTAATCGATGAAGATGCTAATACAGAAAAAGATTCTGATGAGGAAGTGCCTGAAAAATTCCTAGACCTGTTGACATGTGATACAATCGTTACACCAATTATGTTGCCTGGTGTAGGTAGTACATTTAATTCGGGAGAAGATGAAAGTATATTTTTTGAAAAAAGTAATATTGTTAAACAATTATTAATCAAAGAAGAAAATCCATATACGAGAGAAAAACTAACACTTGATGACTTGCATGAATACAATAATCAGGATAATATTTTGGAGAAAATCAATAAATTTAAAAGTGAAATTGATAAATGGAGACAAGATACTAAAAACCACCATAATTAAAATTATTTACTATAAATATTTTTTTATTTATCTTCAATACTTTTCAATAAAAATTCGATTTCTTTTTTATATATTGAGTATGTTTCGATTATCATTGGCACATTATATTTTTTACAAAACTTGAAAAAATGAATTATTCCATTTTTACCAATGTAACCTTTACCCAAAATTTCGTGTCTATCCAATTTGCCATTTAAAGGAGATCTGCTATCGTTTAAATGCACTAAAACTAAATTACTTATTCCAATAGTTTTATCAAAATTTTTCAAGTATTCTTTCATTACTTTCTTAACTTTTATGTTATATCCTGCTGCAAATATATGACAAGTATCAATACATAATTTTACTCGATCATAAATTTCTGGATTTATTTTAAATTTATTATAAAAATATTGTAAATCTTCAAATTTGGAACACATCTCTGTGCCTTGTCCAGCTGGTGTTTCAAGAATTAGTTTTACGTTTTTCATGCCAAGTGTTTGATTATGCAAATAGATTAAACAAGTAAACATATTGTTGTAAGCTTCTGAAATTTTAATTTGCATACTTTTTCCAAAATGAATAACTATACCAAATGCACCTACCTTATTAGCGAATTCTATTTCATCGATTAAATTGATTATCCAAAAAGAATTTTGATCCCATTTCTCTGCTATGTTATTTGTGTAAGATGCATGAACTACCAATTTAATATCTTTCTTTTTTGCATAGATTAAAAATTTATCCAAATTTTTTACTTTTTCTTCATTTTTTCTAAAAATTTGAAAAAAATTGTTTCCTGATAGTTTATGTATATCTATTAAAGTATTAAAATCTCCTTGGAAATGTACATGTGGTCCCATATAAAATGCCATTGCTTTATATAAGAAAAAACTATATTTTTAGATAAAATGATATTTTAAAACACAAAAAAATTGATATTTAAATATCTAACTTTGTTGATTATTTAGTTTGTTGATTACTATAATAAACAATGGAAAAAACAAATAATATACCAGAAATTAAAACATACAAAACAGTAAAAATACCTGAAATTAAACTGCAAAAAATAGAGTCACCACAAAAAATAGAGTCACGACAAAAAATAGTGTCATCTCAAATTAATTCACAGTTAATTGAGACAAATGTAACTGATTTACAATATATCGAGATCTCTCAAATGTACCCATCTGACCAAACTATTAGCCAAGGATTACAAGAATTTATAACTGCTTTAAAAAAATCAAAAAATACATCCATAAATAATAACTTGCCAATTAGTAAAAAAAGTAAAGCAATTATTAACAGTATAAAAAATAGATATCATAATGTGTTACCATACGACAATAATATTCCACAATTAACAAACGACAAATATATTAATGCCAGTTATATAAATATTTCCAATACAAAATTCATTGCTACACAAGCACCATTAATCAATACGTTTAATGATTTTTGGCAAATGGTTTATGAAAACAAAACATCTCTAATAGTAATGTTAACTAAATTATTAGAGAATAATAAAATAAAAGCACATTGTTATTGGCCGAATACACTCGATAAAAAAGAAACATTTGGTGATATTTATGTTGTACTAAATAGTATTTCAGGAGATAATATATTAACTTCGAGACAATTTACTGTTGGAAAAAAAAATGAATGTGATCTGGTAGTAACACATTTACAATTCACTGGTTGGGATGATAAAAGTATTCCCGAAGTAGATTATAGTTATATTTATGAAAAATTAATAGAACCAATAATCAAAAATGTAGATAACGATACAAACATACCAATTATTCATTGTAGCGCCGGAATAGGTAGAACAGGTACATTGTTAGCTATGATATCATATATTTTGAATAAAAGAAATAATAAAATACTTGATATAGATGAAATCATTTTTGATCTGAGAAAACAAAGAGAAGGTATGGTACAAACAGATGATCAAAAAAAATACATACTAGATTTTATTGATTGGCTTAGAGCAACTTTATTGCTTAGTGTGTAACCTTTATAAATCTATATATATTAATAAGCATAACTATATTTTATTAATTATTTTTTATGTAAATTTAATGAATTGTGATGAATCATATTACAAAATTTATTGAAACAATGCAATTTTGATACCTCAGCTTAATAAAAAAATGAATTTAATAAGATATATTGATTAACAGTAACAACATTAATATACTTGAATACAAAGATATCGATGTTAATTAATAAATATAAACCTAAAACAATAGATGATTGCATGTTTCACCATGATAAAAGAATATTAATTAAAAATATGTGCATAAATACAGAGGTGCCACACTTGATATTTTACGGTCCGAAAGGTTCAGGAAAAAAAACTTTAATTGATGTGTTATTGAGAGAACTTTATAAAGATAATGTCGATAAAGTTTATTACCATACTTATAATGTAATGGGTAGTGGAAATAAAATTACTCAAACCGACATTAGACAAAGCAATTGTCACATGATTATTGAACCAACAAACACAAACTTTGATAAATATTTAATACAAACAGTTGTAAGAGAATATTTAAAAAAACCAATTACTTTATTTTTCGGACAAAAAAATACAATGTTTAAAACAATTATTATTAATAATGTTGATAATTTATCTTATTACGCACAAACATCTTTGAGGAGAACGATTGAATTAAATTCAAATAAATGTAGATTCATAATGTGGACAAGATCTTTATCAAAGGTGATGGCACCACTGAGAAGCAGATGCTTTTGTATGTGTGTTAAATATCCAAGCGATAGTGAATGTCTTGAATTTTTATTAGATATTGTACGGAAAGAAAATTTAAAGTTAACATTAAGAGATTATAAACAAATACTCGACAAATCTAAAAATAATATTAAATTTATCTTATGGTACTTGGAATTATATAAACGAAAAATTACTTATGAAACACATTATGATGTGATTAATGATATTATTTTTGAGTTATTATTAACTACAGAACTTCGATATGTCAAAGAAATAGAATTAATAGTTTATAATGTGGTAACATCGATGGTGGCGAGCTCAACTGTTATGATTGATCAAGTTAACAAGTTAGTAAGTGCAAATAATATTTCAGAAGAAAGTAAATACAAAATTATAAAAATTACTGCATCCATTGATTATCAATATACAAGAAATAGAAGAGAAATCATACATTTTAGAAATTTTGTAATTAAGGTTATGTATATTTTACATAATGATACAAATTTTAAACCGATCAAAGCAGATGAAGCAAATATTATGAAATTCATAAAAAATAATATTAAAACTACAAATAAAAAAGAGATTAATAAAGAAGAAAAAGATGAAGAAGATAGTGAAACTATTAATTATGATTAATTTAATAAATATTCCAATAAAATAATCCATAATCATTAAATTCCACTAATTGATTATCGTTTAAATATAAATCAATAATAATTTTTGTATTAATATTTTTAATGTTTTTATTATTTTTAATATCTTTAATAATTAAATTGGTTTCTATACTCACAGTAAATACATCTTGGACAATGGCAAAACAAGATTTACGATTTTTATTACTCGAACACAACAATAAATTATCATTATCCTCACAATAAATGTTACGCAGAGATAAATAATGTAAACCATAGGAAGATTGACAACACAATGTCAATAATATCATCAATAAATCATATTTATTATTGTTTATTTTGCAAAGTAAATTATTAAATTTTGTGTAAATTAATATAAAATCATTTACTGTATCTATTTTTTTATTATTTGAATAAACATTTGTACGACAAAAGTCAACCAAAACTTGGTTTAAAATATTTTCTGGTTTGAATGAATATGATTCTAAAATATCATTTAAATACTTTTTTGTGTCGAATAAAAATGTATGAATTGAAGAATTTGTCCGTATCTTTATATCAATAAGGTTATCTAATATGAAAAATGTATTTATGTCATATTCAGTAATTTGACTGTCATGTGACTTATTATTGGTAGTAGTATTGCTTATTTCATTATTATTTTTATTATTTTTATTGTTGACTTGTCTATCATTACCTTCTCTATCATTACCTTCAAGCAGAACACTGATCATTTGTATATACTTAGGTTGTGCATTTTTCTACAAATAAACAAATACAATTTAGCTTGTGCATTTACTACAAATAAACAAATAAAATTTAGCTTGTGCATTTTTCTACAAATAAACAAATACAATTTAGCAAGTTAAAAGTGCATAATTTTTTTTTTACAAAGTTATAATATAATAATTTAATGGAAACAATAATAATCATTTTACTTATCATAATTAGCATATTTATTGGAATAACATTCACCAACAAACGTAAACATGTGAGATATGAGAATTATGATATTGTGGGTAATAATGGTAATAATTATGTACCGATCGAAACAAATAGTAAAACAGAGTTAATTAATCAAGACGAAGAGCTTGAAATGATTAAACAGTATGATATTATGGATAATACAATTTATCAAAGAGATAAACCAACAAGAATTAATTATGATCAAAATCAAGAAAAGAATACAATATTATTAAAAGAAATATTACCATATTTTAATGAAGTTAAATTTAACCAAGATTATCGTGACATATTAACAAGTATAAATGATTTAGTGCCGGCGCAAAAACAAATATTTAACATGTCAACGCTTCCGTTAATTAATTACGCAGAGTTACAGCCATCTGAAGCCATGACGATGACGATAGATTTTATAGAAACACTTAATGCAATATCTAAAAAAAACGAGAAAGACTATAATACTCAAAATAAAGATGGTTTTATTACTTATGGGTGGAGTGACAAATATATAGATAAAACAGTAGAATCAGGGTGGGATAAAGTACAAAAATCTTTAGGTTTACTTCCTTCATTATATCCCAAACCTGCACAATATAGACCATTAGAACTGATAGCGATTAAAAAAGTATTGAAATATGAAACTGATGATGAAATGAAATATGTAATTTATATGATTTTACATAAACCTGGTGTAATTGATCAAATTATGTTGAAAGTAAGTTTAGTAATAAGTAAAAGAATAATGAGAGATGAGGTTAATTTTTTGAACACAAATGTCACCTACAATAATGATAATGATTATACATTTAAACCAAATTTTAATGTTGAAGTGGTAGTGGAGGAAATAGATGTTATAGGATATTTTACTGATAAATACGGTAACTTTAAATCTGAAGATTTTGGCATTAAATATGCTAAATACGATGAATTAGAATACAGTAATATGACAAGTAACAAATATATTCGTAAGGTATTACTTGATAAATATAATAAAAGAAATGATGAAATTAATAAACGTAATGCAACACTTGATGATCAAGGTAAAATATTTCACTCTACAATGAGCAATGTTGGTGATTATTGTAATTTGGGTTTAGCTGCGACAATTTTTGACGATATTGATGCTCCAAGGTTATTTTGTTAAATTATTCGTAATCTACTTCATAGTCCATTTTACCGTCCATATCTATACTTTCGTACATTTCAACATCATCCTCTAATTCTCTAACTTTATTTTTATCGATTTTGGCTTCAGGATCAAAATATTCGTCATAGAAACCTGAGGTTTCGCCGGTAATTTCTATGGTATTGTCTGTATAAACGTAAGATTTGCTGTTAATGATGTATTGTAATTTTTTTAAATTAAAATTTGTTAACAATGCTTCTTGACTGTAGCTTTCATAGAGAAAATTAATCATTACAACTATAAAATTAGCAACATTATTTTGCATAAAAGTGTTATCGTTATAATCTAATAGCTTATTAAATTCATTAATTACATAAAGCAATATCATATTACCACGAGAATCATAAGGTCTAATTTTTTCTACTTCAATTTCTATGCCAGACATATCAATATTGATTGCTTTACTTTTATCAGCTTTATAATTCAACCCAGAATTAATAAATTTCCAGTTGTTGAAAAATTTATTTTTATTTTGTTTGTCCGTTAATTTTATATCTTTTGTCAGTTTAGGTTTATAAGCTTTTATAATTTTGTCTTCATTAGAGCTTTTATCTTGCACATATACTGTACCAGCATAATTTGTTAATAATTTTTGTGTACCTTTATTCTCATAATCGTATTTGATTTTGTAAACAAATCTCGAAATGTTAGCAAGTATTTTTTTCAGAATATTTATTCTTGATCTACTTACATCAGCAATTACATATTCAACAAATTCGTTTGGATCGTCTGTTTGTTCTTTTATGTCCTGATATTTTTTGAGATCTATACTATGGAAATCATAACCCAAAGTAAATAATTTATGCATAATTGAAAATTCTATTTTCATGTAGGATATTTTACCAACAATATCAACATAGTTTTTATTTGTCTCACGATAACCTAATAGTAACATATTGAATTTATTATAATAAACTTCAATTTGCAATTTGTTGTTAACATAGTAAATAACATTGGTTTTAAAATGTGGATGATCTTTTTTAACAAAGATTTTATTATCATCACTACTAATGACTAATGGCGTTTCAAGTTTAACACCGTTATGATCATGATCGATAATATAAAGATCTTGTTTAAGATACACAACTTTATCGTTAATAACTATTGTTTTTCCAACAATCTTTTCTAAGCGATCAATAAAATCACTGATGAAAGTAACATCACGATACTTTGGATTTTGATTGTATTGTGTTTTTAATTTATCAATAATATTTTTTTGAATTGTATCATTGTTAGTAACGTTATCATCAATTGTATTAACATTTTTTTTAATTATATTTTCATTTTCTTTTTGAATATCAACAAATTGTTGATACATTTTTTGTATTTCTTCGCCCGTCATTTTTTTGTTCAAATTAAAATTACACAAAGTACAAATTTCTGAATTAGTTTTTGGATCGAATACAAAATTATGTAACATAACAACAAATAGACCAGTAGTTTTATTTTTATGAACACAATATTTATCTATTGTAGTTTTCATGAATGAATAAACATATTTTTGTTTTATTTTTTTAGTTATTTCTGGTACTATTTTGATATTCGAAAGTTCTATTTTACAGATACTACATACAATCTTACTATCCCTAACATACCAATCGTGATAAGTACTGGTTTCATTATCACAGTTAGTATAATTATTAATGTCATATACATCAATCAAACCATATTGTTTTTTTGGCAGTATAAATTTTGAAGCTTTGGGTTTTTTCCATTCGTTTATACCTGCATGATGTTTTTGAACAAATATTTCTGGTATTTCTATTAATGATACTTCTTTTCTCGTAGTTTCTCCAACTACTAAATCTTTTGGACCAAATAATTTGTGTATTTTTGTCATCAATATTTTATCTTCATAAAGAGTTGATATTTTTAGTAAAAATTTAGATGATATAGTGTTATAAATTCGATGCATAATAAATCTACGTTTTTTTTTGATAGTTAGTTTTTTATTTTCTCTATTGTCTGCTGTTACTGTTTCTGTGTTGAATATAATTCCTTCCTCACTATAATTTATTTCAAGAATACTGTTTAACAAATCAACAAATGTATTAATTACTAGTTTTTGTACAGTAACATTATATTTTTTTGCTTTTGATTGCGCTTGTTCAATTGCTGGTACTGTGCTAGTATTAGGTGACTCGTCAACTAGCCACATATTAAATTTTGTTACAACGCAACTTAACATATACAATAAATAGCACAACACTGGATAATTTTTAATTGGTTTGATTACTTTATTAGTATTACTTATAATTTTTAAATTGTCAAATAATTTATGACCACCTTTTAAATACATTGTGTAATTACATATTTTATCTTCGTTTGATATTTGTAATATTTGGTATTCTGAAAACTCGAGTATTGTTAACAGCAACAAATAAACAATCACATTATTTCTTTTAATATTTTTATATTTAT
>Ga0116192_1002398_pt1 | contig 12502 bp, 9 predicted proteins | sample AD_UKC113_MetaG_FD_89876 | JGI IMG/M metagenome (GOLD analysis project Ga0116192, IMG submission 89876) | Active sludge microbial communities of municipal wastewater-treating anaerobic digesters from Hong Kong - AD_UKC113_MetaG | ecosystem: Engineered > Bioreactor > Anaerobic > Digestate | place... | reverse complement strand
TAATGATACTTGGTATATAAGTTATACAGCATTTAAAAATGGTAATAGTGAAATTATAAATCTCTTATTGGATAAAATTAAATTTAAATATGATTGTTCTGATGACATATGTAAATTAAATCATGATGTTGTAATTAAATATTTTGATATGTACAAAGATAAATTTGAAAATACTAAAATTTTTAAAAATATATGTCATTATTCAAAAGATGAAACATTTTTATATTTTTACGAACAAATTAAAGATGATACTGATTGTTTTCAATCTTGTATAGAAAGTGGTAAATTAGATAGAGTGAAAATGATGATACATTTATATGGAAAACCAACTAAATTTGATATTGAATATAAACGCAAATTCAATTTAAATTCAATTGAAAATTACTATATTTCTATAGCATGTAAAACAGGTAATTTAGAATTGATAAAATACTTGTTATCAATCAGAATTACACCTTGTGAAATGAATAATGAATGTATAAACTTGAGTTATGTATGTGAAAGTGGGAATTTAGAATTGATTCAATATTTACACAATTTGGGTTATATAATTGATAAAAAAGATTATTTTGAGATATGTAGATATTCGTTACCTATATTTGAATGGTTATTACAACAAGGAGTTGGCCCATTGACATATAGTTTAAATGATGATGGTAGTAAAAATTATGATTTTTATAATTTGATTATACACAAAAAAATTGAATATTTAAAGATTTTACAAAAATATTGTAATGAAAAAGAATTGAAAAAAGTTATAAAATGTATTTTATCAAATTGGGATGATATATTTATTCCACTTTTAACAGATACTCGTTTCTTTCCTTATTGTGAATCCATTCGAATGATAGAATATCATATGACATTAGGTGATATATCTGAAAAACAATGGGCAGAATTATTTTACAATTTAATACCAACTATTGAAAAAAGTGAATGTCGACAAATTTTTAATACATATAAAGACAAAATAAATTTATCTTTACTAGTTTCTAAAATTGGAGAAAAAAGAAATTTTTGGTCTAAAAATATTAAAAATATAATTATTGTAATTTTGAATTTATAAATACTATTTGTCGTATTTATAAATTTTTGGGGTCTACAGGGAATTAACCCTGGACCTCTTGTACCCAAAACAAGAATCATACCACTAGACCACAGACCTACAAATCTTTTTATCTCTATATTACAATCCTTTAAATCTTTTATATTCAACTATACGAATATCAAGACCAAGATGTCTTGTTTTATGTACAGCATATGCGATAGCATCTTTAATCCAATCGATATCATTACCGAAAACACCACCTCCTAAATATGTTAGATATACAATATTTGATTTTGAATTTAATTTTGCAGTTAATAGAGTTGCTTCATATGCTGCTTCTAATACAATTCTGGCAAATGTTTCCCAATATTTTGAATTAATACCATATGATACTGGTAATGCTGAACAAAATATTTGTGCTACAACATTTTCACATTCTGTGTTAGTCACTTGTGTATTCCAATGAATACCATATTTAATTCTTTTACGAATTTCATCTTTAAAAACGTCATCACCACTCATGTTATCAATCTTTTTTAAACCTTGATCTGTACATAATGCATAACCATTCTTGATATTCCAAAATGTTTCTGTCAAATCAATATATCTAGTTAAATATGACTTGACATCTTCAAGTCCATCTATATCATCTACAAAATAATTTCTATATATAGTTGCTGCACCACAACTTATTGCACATGCTGGTCCTTGAGTATTATCAAACATATATCCAGTGACTCCATCATATTTAGTTACATATTGATTTATCATTTCCAACATATTGAATTGCGAAGCAACTTGAAAAAGTGCTCCATTATTTTCTTTATTAATGTGCAATTTTCTTACATCATCTTGAACAACTTTTACAGTAGAAGGATGATGAGATGTATGTGATTTATTTACACGTTTGCGAAGTTCATCTAGAGATACAACTTCAAAATCTCCAATAAAATAACGTCTTTGATTTACCTTGGATATTAAACATTTATCTTGTATTTTCAAATGTTGTTTTGTTGTTTGAAAATCTTTTTCTTCAAACCCTGTTAAATTTTTAAACCAATCGTTCATTAATTTAAACACAGTTGTCTTTAAATTTTGTATATATCGTAAAAATGAATTCTTGGTCAACTAAATAATTTGTATTATAAAATTGCAAACATGTTTAAATCTATAATTTTAAAAACTATTCTTTTTAAAATTACTCTTGCTTTACCACTTTCACTTGTACCATTTGGATTTACACATTGTGCTAATTCTGGGGGAATGTGTTATTGCAATGGTCTAGTTTTTATAGGATTGCCCGAATTGAATGAATGGTATGGTGAACCTATATATAGTAGTGGTACAGTTAATTGTACAACAGACATAGGCAAATGTTGGTGTAATTCTATTTCTATAATAGAAGAAATACCACTATTTCCAAAATATAACAATATAAATTTAGGTATTGAATTGTGGAAAGAATTTAATACGAATTTATTCAATTCTTTTCAAAGTTTTAATATATTAAATATTGACACTAGTATACGCAAATTAACTATTGCATATACTGAAAATATTTTAATGCCTACTCCAAATTTAACAGAAAGTATAGGTGGTATTGCAGCTGTTAATGGGGGTTTTCATGCATATGGTAAAAATATCGGTTCTATAACTAAATTACGTGTTGACAATAATGATATTGTTATTAATGATACAGTTACTGATTGGGGTTTAACAGAAGAAGATGTAGAAGGTGTTTTAACTATAGATACAAGTGGTTTGGTAAATATCGTTTCAACTATAGATGTAGATAATTGGATAAATGCTTGTACATTTATACATTCTGGACCACTTTTATTATTAAATGGTGATATTCAACCATTGGAAAATAATAATTGGAATAATGTTAGAAATCCTAGAACTGGAGTTTGTATTTCGTATAATGGAAAAGTCAAATTAATCACAGTTGATGGACGATTTTATACTTCTGCTGGTATGACTTTGCCAGAATTTCAAACATTTTTAAAAATACTTGGCTGTAAATCTGCCATAAATTTGGATGGAGGTGGTTCAACTACCATGTATCTTAAAAACATAGGTGTCATAAATGAACCACGAGATAAACCACCTCCAGGTGTAGAAGGATTTAATAATTGTACCATAGTTAGAAAAATTTCTAATGCAATTGTAGTTTTATAAAAAATTTAATAATAAAAATGTTTCTATTGTTATTAATTATTGTAATAATAATTTTAATTATTTTGTGGTATCAAATCAAATATGTTGATAATATTGCTTACTATACTGATACGGAAATTCCATTAGAATTAATATATGAATCAAAATTTAGTGATATTATTGATTCGACTAATAAAACATATGAAGCAAGTGGTGTTGTCAATTGGAACAATGTTTTTTATGTAATTTTTGATAACTTGTATGGCTTAGCAGCTATTAAAAATATACAAAATTATAAAGATAATATAATGTATTCTCAGCCCGGTAAAAATTCACAATATGAAGCAATTTCTATAGATCGTGATACCGGTGTTTTATATATTATGACTGAAACAATTAAAACATCAGATGAACTTTTTGGTCGTGTACAAGAAATTTCACTTGAACCAGAATTTAAAATTGTTAATGAATGTGTGTTAGATTATCCTTTTAATTCTGATAACAAAGGATTTGAAGGTATGTGTATAGGTAAGACTATGGATGGTAGAAAAATTTTATTTGGGCTATGTGAGGGCAACTTTTGTTCAGGAGGGAAAAAAGGAAAAGAAAAGGGTAATGGACGAATTATAGTTTATGAAGAGCAAGATAAATGTTGGAAACAGATAAAAGTATGGAATATTCCTTCACACGTTCAATTTACTGATTACAGTGATATTTGTATAAGTTTAGATGGTACAAAAATGGCAATTACCACTCAAGAAGATGCAAAATTATGGATAGTTGATGTAGATATAAATAATTTAATGTTTACATCAGAAGGTACATTTTATACATTTCCCAATAATTATTGTAATATAGAAGGTGTAGATTTTATAGATGAAAATACTATAGTTACAGTAACAGATATGGCAAAAAAATCACAACCTTTTATGTGTGACGAAAAAGACCAAAGTATACAAATTTGGAAACTTACTTATTAAAAATGAATTTGAATAATCAAATTAAAATTTTATATAAATGGATTTGTATTTTCAAAATTCGCATATACTTATTAAAGATAGAGATAAAACACAAGTTAAATTATATTGTACAAAATGTGATATTGAATTTACTTTGGTTAATCGAACTATTAGAGATTATATAAGACTTGGTCATAATCCAAATAATTCTTGTTCAAATTGTAAACGATGTAATCAATTAAATAAAAAAATTTCTATATATAATCCACCAATAAATGTGTTAAAAACTGATAAAGATAATGCTGTTGTAGAATGTAATAAATGTAAAGTTGTACAAACTTATCATATAGTTGCATTTTGGACTAAGATTAAGAAACATATTCATTTAAAATCATTTGATAATTGGTGTGCAACATGTGTAAAAAAGTCACAACAACAAGATAAAATGGCTATATTTGCAAAAGAAATGTATGATAAATATGGACATATAATTACATTTCACAATTGTGTTTCGAGAGATGTAAAATATATTTGTGGAAATTGTGGGACAGAAAGGAAATCAAATGAATTGAGTATTAAAAATGGGACAGGATACTGTGGAGCATGTCAAAATGATAAAAATAAAAATAATTTTGAAGATGTATGTAATATAGTTATAAAAGCAGGTCATAAGATTGCTATGACTAAAGATGAATATAAAACAAATAAGGAAATATATTTCTATTGTTGTTGTGGTAATCCTGAAAAAGAGAAAACTTCACTTCATAGATTATCAAATGGTTCTAGTTGTAATAAATGTGCTAAATCACGTGCTTTGGAAACTATAAAAGAACAATATGGATGTACAGATGAAACAGTTACAAATATTATGCATTTACCTGAAATATTTCATAGATCAATTAATAATGCATATAAACTTAAAGATTATAAATTACCATCTGGACGTATTATAAAAATACAAGGTTATGAAAATAGAGCAATTGATTTATTACTTTCAAATGAATTTATTTGTTCGAGTAAAATTGTAGAAGATATGATAGCAGTTGGTAATGAAATAAAACCATTTGATTATATGTTTGAAAATGGTATTCATAAATATTATCCAGATATTCATATCAAAAATACAAAAATCTATATAGAAGTAAAAAGTAATTATACATTTATGAAAGAGTTTGATAAAAATATAGCTAAATTTTTATCATTTGTAGATAGAGATGAACAATTAATAGTTTTGATTTTTGATGAAAAAGAACTTGCAATTACAATGTATTTTTAATTAACTACAAAAATGAAATTAATTATATATAATTAATTAAAAATATGGATTGTCAACAATGTATTATTGTAACTGAGGCGTTAAAGCCAAAAACTCGTCAAAATAGAAAACGATTAGGTCTACCTGAGATAAAACAATGTAACGACTGCTGTCAAAATAAAAATGACCCTGCAGTCATTCTAGGTAATGAACTTGCTGCTAGAAAACCAGATATGGAAACACTCAAATTACATGCAGATGTTACAATATCAAACTCAATGGAATCCATCGCTATAAATCGTGAATCATTTACAGATATTATTCAATGGGCTGAACTTGTTTTAGAAGTTTCCAATTACCCAGATTGTAATGGTTGGGCTTTTATTTATCATGATAAAAAACGATATTTTATGAATCGAGATGGTAGATTTGCAACAGCTAAAAAACCAAATCCTACAAAAGTAAGTACTCGTGAATTACGTGAAAAATATACACAAATTAAATTAGATGGTCGCATGACTTATATGCATAGGGAATATGCAATTAATATGTGTGTTGTAGATTTAATAGAACTTCCAAAAGAAAAACATTCTATATGTTTTAAAAGTTATGACTTTGATACACTATGTAAAGAATGGATTTCAGAAGCTACTAAATGTAATATAGATAGTGTTTATATAGATGCTATTCGTAATACTTGTAATACATTTTCTTCAATCAAACAAATCTTAAGACCAACGACTACATTATATGCAGATCATCGAATTCCAAATAGCCAACATTTACATACTGCAGTATCTTTGGTAACTTTTAGTAAAAATGTTAAAAATGCTATTGAGCGTGGTGAACGAAAAGATACATTTCCATGTTTATTATTTAATACTGAAACTTATTCAGCTGTACCATTGATTGATTTTGAAAATAAACAATGTTATATATTTCCAAGTAAACGTTCTTTAGGTGAAGCTATATGTCGTACTAATGGACATAATATGCATCCTAATCCAGCAAATATTGTTTATACTAGTTTTACAAAAGCAATTAAAAAATACGAAACATTGGGTAAAATATTTCCAACAGAACTTGATCCTAAAGAATGGAATGCTCCATCTTTAGTTAAATTTACATCAGATAAAATGATTGTAATTACACCATATATGCTTTGGTATATAATTAAAGATAATAAACAATTGCAAAAATTATATAATATATATACTGAACCAATTGATGACACAACACCTAAGAAAAAATTTGGAACAATACATAATATGTCAAACATAAAACGTTTATTAATCCAACATCCAACAGATAATACTATTGCATTTATGTTAGAATCAGATATACCTATACTTGATGCAACAACAAAATTGATTATAGTTTCTACCAAAGATGGTACAGCACAAGAGTTGTCACATACTATTGACAAATTTGGTTATCCATACATACAACAAAGTTCAAAAGGTATTAGTAAACATAAATATTTGCATAGACTTGTAGCTGAAACTTTTTTAAAACCTGGTATAAAATCTGATGTAGTAAATCATATTGATGGTGATAGATTAAATTGGCATCCTAGTAATTTAGAATGGGTATCTCGTTCTGAAAATGGTAAACATACTCATTTTAAACGTGATGAAGAATTTATTAATAAAAATGCAATTCGTTTAGAATCTTGGACATGGTCACGAACATAAATTATTAAAATTTTTAATTAGTAATTAAAAATTTTGAACTGGTTAGGATTTTGAAAACTGTGTTTTTTTCGTAATTGTAACATTTTTTAATAATACAAGTATTCTTTTTATATTTTTATAATAATAAATATATTGTATATATTTTGAAATTTTTATAATATTGTATAAATTCACAACACAAGAATGATTAAAGGACAGGGAAGCCTAACGCGCCCACATTAGGTTATCATTTGTCTTTCAACAAATGTCTGACTATATCTTAAGCTTATTCAGGTTGACTAAACCATCATTATAAACCGACATCCGTTTCCTTGTATATCTCCCGTGACATACAAAGCGCAGTCGATGAGGGTGAACCATATACTTGTCATTAATGTACACAGGTTCATTGCCCGCGGATTGTCCAATCTTTTGAGTTATTACCATCGAGAACGGCCATTAACCGTGTTCCCTAATATTTTTTCAAATATTAGGTGGTATCAAAAGCTCTAAGGAGTTTCCCGCTAATAAGATGTCTTGCACAAGTTACTCTTGCACTAGCGAGTTACACTGTTATTCCCTTTTGCAAAGGCAGCTCGCTGTTAGTGGCAGCGCAATATTTACCACTGATACGGACGATGTTATAATTAACGGCTGTTGTGATGAAGTCGAACTTTTGGGGATTTCCACAACCAGAACCAACTACACCGGTACCATTTGAGGCGTCGATAGCAGCTTGGGAGGCGACTGGAGCGATACTGACGTTCGTAAGTTTACCATAGTTAGTACTGCCCATAGGGTCAAGACAGAAGAAGTCAAGTGAATAAGAGTACATGTGGTAGCCAGTTTCAAGTGGAATGACCGGAGCATGATACCAAGGATTAACCAATGAGTAGTAATCACTGCCCATGCAAGAGAGACGAGCTGTATTCTCATAGATAAGAGAGGTATTAAGAATGGGGTCAAGAGCACAAGGTGGGTAGAAATCGACAACAGTTTCACCTGGGACGGGTGAGGCAGTAGTGTAATTTGACCACTCACAGGACACTGTCTTGTTACGGCAAGCGAAGAACAAGGCCTTGATACTGTGGGAGAACCGGATATCATAAGATGGTTGACTGTTTTGGTTGGGGACAAACGTTTGAATGGGGGCAGTTTGTACTTGTTCAATAAGGATATCACGGGGTGCACAGGCCATACGTTTACGTTCATCAGATGATACGATGGCATATGTAGACCAAACTTGAACACATTTAAGTTGTGGTTCACCACCGACAAGGTCAGTAACAGCTGCACAAGTGGAAGATGGGACACTAGCATCAACATTGGCAACGTTATCGAGGATGAGAAGTTCGGACCAGTTTCGGAAACTGAAGGTAATGCGAATATCGTTGTAGGGAAGAGCAGCCGTCGGGAGGGCAACACCACTGTCGCGTGCATAGAAGAACGGGAGTGGAAGATTGAGAGTAACGGACGGGATAGCAGTGGCACTGTCGTGTTCTTGAATCAATTCGTTGATGTTACCTATCATATTGTTGTAACCAGTGCGCTTACCAGCGGGGACGGTGAAAGCAGACCAGAAGTCAAGATGATAATTATCAAATCGGGCTGCAACGAGGTCATTGAATGTGATAGCACATTCACGGACAAGATTATGCATCAAGTTGCGGGTCCAACGGAGACGACCATTAGTGGAATATTGATTGGATTCACTAAGTTGAACAGATGGGAGAGTAACTCGGAGCCATGTGTTGACAAGGTAGTCACCAGCACGGGAGATGGTAACGGACCACTCTTGTCCGAATTGAGGTGAACCAGAGGCACGAGAGAGAACGACCGGTACTATAGTGTACCAAGTGGCCTTACGGGTTTCCCGGACAAAGTAAGCAATGGCGTCTGGGCCACCATAAAGGTATTTCTCCTGTTCGTCATACGTTGCGAGGTCGATAAAGCCCGAGGTCAAATTTGAACTGCATATAGAAGACATATTATTTATTATACAAATAATTTTTATTTTTTTTATTTTTTTACATTAAATCTAACCATATAGTAAATCATAATTTAAAAACGTAAACACCAATGCAACATAAAAATGAATTAATACAAAATAAATTAATTCAAAAATAATGGATATACAAGAATTAATTAAATTGATTGAAGAAAGAGAATTATTAAAACCTAGACAAAAAGGCGATTATCATTGTGTAGTACCAAATTGTAATAAAGAATCTAAATTTAGTCGAGGAAAAGATGTTCGAAAATCATTATGTGAATTACACAAAAATCAATTACCTGATGAATTAAAACAACAATTTAGATATACTTCATTATTAATTTGTCAAATTTGTAATATATCTAGAGCAAATTATAAAAATAATACAACTGGTAAATATGATAGATGTAAAAAATGTTTAGAAAAAGAATCAGAACCATTAAATTGGTCTGGAAAAACAAATACATGTCATTATACAAATTGTATGAAAGAAGCTAGATATGGATTATATATAATAAGTGGATTGAAAACTACTAGAAAAGATGCAGTTATGTGCTCTCAACATAAATTACCAGAACATGTTGATTTAAGTTCTAGATTATGTCAAGGTTATAATAATGAATTGTGTAACCAATCAAATGGTAAACCTGCTACGGCTAAATTTGTTTGTATAGATGTTTTTAATCAACATATGAACGATAAGAAAATAACAAAATTAACAAATAGAAATAAAACACCTGCTCCAACTCAATGTTTAAAATGTATACAAAAATTTAATTTAGATGTTAATATGTATGTAAATATTTCAACCTTATGTCAAGGTGATGGGAAAAGTGCTTGTACATTTGGTCAAAATCAAACACCATTGCAAGCTAATTGGGGTGTTTTAAATAATGGAGTGAAACAGAGACTAAGATGTTATAAACATAAATTAGAATCAGATATATCATGTTCATCAATGTGCATTATTTGTCAATCCATGTTTGCAGCTAAAGAACAAATGTGTTGTGGTTGTTATAATAATTCATTAATTACAAAGTTATATAACAAATATAAAAATGATACTGAAACTTTATACAAAAAGCTTGATGAATTAATGATTGAAAAGAAATTGAAAACTAAAGAAATTCTAGTTTTACAAAATTTGAAATTTGAAAATGGTATTTTTCAATATCAGGTACATAATCCATTTTGTGAAGATGAAAATATACCTGATAAAATTTTAATCGATGACTATAAAATCAAAGGTAAATATAAATATGCTGTTATAGATATGTATGGGTATTACAAAAAATGTAAAATTATGATAGAAGTTGATGAAAATCAACATAAAACATATCCATGTGATTTTCTAAGAATGGTTAAAATTTTCAAATCATTTAAAGATGATACTCATTTCTTATTATTTCGATTAAATCCAGATGAGTTTATGTATATGGAGAAAAAAATTGATGGTATGTTTGAACACGATGATATGGGTAGGATTGAACCTAATAAATATTTTGAATCTAGAATGATGGAAATTTGTAAATCTATAAATGAAATAATTGAAAAAACTATTAAAACTAAACAAAATGAAATTATATTTATCAATTATGATACAAATTCAAAAATAATAGACGATTATAAAGAAATTGCAAATGTCACAAAATTGTACAAATTATAAATAATAAATGAATTGGACACCAGGACAAACTATTAATATATTCATCACTGATTATGAATACAAAGAATATATTCAATATGTTCTTTATTATCATGCACAACCATATATATCAATGAAATTAAATTTTGTTGATTCAGGGATAAATTCTGATTTAATTATATATGTAGTCGATGATTATTCTTCGGGTGGTTCTTCGACTAATGGTAACCAAAAACATGGTTTTATGATTTTAAATTCAAAAAATTTAGCATTTGGTAATACTAATGTCGAAGATGTTGAAAAACCATCATCAGAATCTAATACACGTGAATTTAATTGGGCACGATATACTATACTTCGCGAATTTGCCAATGTTTTAAATTTGAGAAATATTAATCAAAATAGTTGTCAATACGAAAATGCATGTGATCCACATGACCCATATAGTATATTAAATATACCATCAAATTCATATGATCCAGATTCCCCATTTAATAAATTTAATAGAAGTCCACATACATTGGATACATATTCACCAGAAGATATCGAATGGTTGTTACAATATTATGGAAATCAATATGATTCATATGAAGATATTGATTGGTAAATGTCGCAAAATTGTACAAATTTTAAAAATGAAAATATTGTCCGAGAGTGAATAAAAAATGTATAATATAATCTCTAAAAATATTGTAAACATGTTGTTTACCACTACTCTTCTTTTATCAATGTTTATTGGAGTAAGTGCACAAAATTTGTGTACTCCTTCATCAGACACACCACAATGTGCTATCCAATTTAATGGAAATTATATAAATTGTTATTGTGTTGTAGATCCAATTTCAAAAACCGTAACAAGACGTGTTGTTCTTAATCAATCTGCTGATGATTTGAATTTGTGTGCAAATTCAAATCAAAATACATTTTGTTGTCCATTTAATTTTTTGGATAGAAGTAATACATTTGTTTATAATGGATTTGTATATGACAGAATGTGTAAGAGTCTTGGTATTTATACTCCTCCTCCACCTTCACAATTATCTACAACAAATATAGAAGCATTTGTAACCCTTCTTGTAACTCCTGCCTCTCCATCTTCAACTATAACAACACCTCCAACAATAACATCTACTGTAGTATCAACACAAATTGTTCCTACAACTACTACATTAATTTCAACACAAATTGTTCCTACAACTACTACATTAATTTCAACCCTAACTCAAATAATTCCGACAATTACAACAATTATTGTACCAACGATTACAACATTTACAGAAACAGTATATCCCACTCCTACGGTAAATCAAGCAATTGGAATTATACCAACACCACTTCCTACAGTTACAAAAACTGTGACTAAAACTGTAATTAGAACTAGAATATATAGAACAACAATAAAATAATAAATTAATGTCCAAATGCAGTTTCAAAATCTGTATTCGGTACAATTTGTCCATTTACAAAATTAACTGAAGTGTCGTCTAAACAAGGGAAACCACCTCCTGCATTCATATTTGGCATATATAAACATGGACGAGGTTGACCATTTACATCTTTTATTATATATGTGTTTCCATTATACGAATAAGCACCTACATTAGTACCTTGATAATTTATACTTCCACTACATGTTTGTCCTGGTTGGCATCCACCACTTTGTGGGTTATTTGGTACAAAAGATATTGGTTTTTGTGGAGGAGGAGGTCCTTGTTGAGGTATTTTACAAATGTTATTTTCATAGACTTGTCCAGGTGGACATTTTTTTC
>Ga0116192_1002395_pt1 | contig 12514 bp, 21 predicted proteins | sample AD_UKC113_MetaG_FD_89876 | JGI IMG/M metagenome (GOLD analysis project Ga0116192, IMG submission 89876) | Active sludge microbial communities of municipal wastewater-treating anaerobic digesters from Hong Kong - AD_UKC113_MetaG | ecosystem: Engineered > Bioreactor > Anaerobic > Digestate... | reverse complement strand
GGTGTCGTCATCACACCGGGTGTCATCGATAAAATTTGGCAATTCTCTTAATAAAAATAATCTCCTAGCCCTTAGGTGGGCAATAGCTTCAATGAATTCATCTGGAATGGGACGGACAAAAACATAGTTTTTGTGTCCCCACTTCCACCCAGTTATCACCTCTTCCCCTTTTACAGCTACCCCAACGGTGTATTTGATCCCGTTGGAATACCCACCGACAACCCACGCCCACGAAACTACGTAGCCGTCGGCGGTCTCAAACTGAACCTCATATATTGTGTGAAAGCCTTTTTCAGGGAACTCGATCTGGGGGGTTGCGTTATTAGCCTTAGTAAGAACCTCCACGATAAACGGTCTATGGGTAAACAATACATCAACAGTAAAATCAACCTTTAACATTTTTGTACCCTCCTTTTATTCTAGGCGGGGTAAACCCCGCCATTGTCTATTCTTCGAAGAAATATGATCCCTCGGCATCGACCTGGAAGATCGAGCCGTCCTCAAGAATCGCCCTAAAACCGAAGTCTGTAGGTTCTCCTGCCCATAATTCCTCACGGCCAGGTCTAGGTGGGGCTATGACTTTAGCGTCATCGCCCAACAACTCGTCGATAATTTCAGAGTAAATATAAGATTGTTCACTATAATTTTTGTTCGCATCCTCCCATATCCTCTCGCGCTTTAGTGAATCTATAATGATTTCGCCCTTCTCAAAATCTACCACCAATCTGCCATACCGCCTGTTCTGATATCTTTTGATGACCATCTTTACCCCTCCTTGTATTTTAGGCAGGGCGACCCCCACCATTGCTTATAACTCCTCTCCTTCTTCCCCTGTATCAGCGTCCCAATTCCGCACCCTGTCTAGATCCTTCTCCTCTACGATGGTGCCCCAGTCGAGCGAGCCTTGCCAGTCAGCGCTTTCCCATAACAACCACTTATTCTCGACAGGCTTACTATCGACAGTAAGGATCTTGTAAAGGCGTCCATGATTGAATGGTTGTAGGTAGCACCAGTTTGACCCGTCCCATTCGTCTAAGTTCTCCTTTGTCTCTTCATCGATGACGACGGACAGGCGATGCTGTACATCATTTTCTGCCCATATCTCTTGCCAGTTCGAACCGTCCCAGTAATGGAAGACGTCGGAAACACCCAATATAAGATCGCTCATCCTACATACCGCCCATTTGAGATCGTCATCATCTGGGAAGCAAAGGACGACATCGGGGTTGTAGTCCTCGGCCTCATCGGTACCTTCATAAGCGATGCCATACTCGTCGAGGATCTCATAAAACCTCAGCCACTCATCATTTTCTTTGCGCTCCCGATATTCCACGAGAGCCTTGCGAATAAGGTCCATGTCAGCATCTGGGCTAAACATATAGGCCTCGGTCTCATAGAACGAGACACGTTGGATAAGTTCATCGGGATTCACTACCAAATATTTATCCTCGCCGTATAACTTCCACAGTTCCAGTTCTTTTTGTTTCATCTCTAATCCCTCCTATTTTTCTTCCTTGCCTGCTTTCTTCCTTGCTGTCTATATCATATATGCACCTTCATTTTTTGTCAACACCTTTTTCATGTTTTTTTAAATATTTTTTGCAAATAAAAAAAGAGAGCAGGGATCGTATTTCTCCCCCTGCTCTCAGGCTATTATTAAATAGAAGTCTTTTTATTCAGGAGGGTTGCAGACCTTGCATGGCGTATAGCCTCCTGCCTTAGCCTCCTCTAAGGATATCGGAATGCAAGACTTCTTCAAATATTTGCATCCCGCTCTATGATATTTGTTTCCTGTTTTTGTAATATAGACAGTAATTTCTTTTGCCTGTGCCTTAGGCTTTTCCATACTTTCCTTAGCCCACAGTCCGGCGTTGGCCTCTATGGCCTGCTTCTGTGCCGCAGTGAACCGCTCTACATATTTGACGTTTGGCGGGAACGTGGCAACTTGTGCAAATCCCTTCAGCACGAGCAATTCATTAAAAAGAGTACCGTCCGAAAGCCAGATATAAGCCAGTGTACGGCCGTACTTATCAGTGGGTTGGATATCGTATTCCAGATAAACTTCCTTGCCCTCGAGCATAGATTTAGTGAAGTCCGAGGCCTCTTTGCCATAATATTCTACTTCTTTTTGTGGGTGGACAGTTTCGGGGGTGTCGACTCCTATGAGCCTTACTTTCCTGCCGTCATCAAGTTGTATGGTGTCGCCGTCTATGACGCGTGCGACAAGGGCTTTTTCTGCAGTGCTAGGAATGGATGGTGCTTTTTGAGAGGCAATGCCAGTAAAGACAAATGATGTGATGACAGCTATGACAATACCAATAGGGACAAACCTTTTAACCCACTTTTTCACAGCTGCTCACCTCATTTTTGGCTTATTCTATTAATTTTACTTTATCTAATTTAACATATTTTAAGATGCCATAACGAATATGATAGCTTTCGGCTATTCTATAAATATTGCCTGGGTCGACATTGAATTGTTCAGTAAAGCCCTTCCAGTTAATTTTATTGGCTATGTCTCTATTGAAAATTATTTTTACAACGGTCTCCAGGCTGCTGTTACCATATTTATCCGTCATTTCACCTAACGCAAACATCCCGACAGTATCTACTTTTGGGTTTTGATATAAAATGCTGCAGGCTGACAATACTGTACCCCCGACACGTTGAACCAGATCGGTTTCATCCCATACTTGCCCTGTTTTGAAAAACACGGATAAATTCTTGTGCCCTGGATTAATTGCACTGTCTATGACTTCAACTTTAACAATATTGTCCTTGAAATTTCTGCATTGCCAGATAGGGTTTAATCCTGAATCCTCTCTTAATGCTGCTGTAACTGTCTCCGGGGTTATTTCTGATGTTGGCCAAGAGGATGGTTTACTGCTACTACCGAAAAATTTAAATCCAATAATAACAATAATTACTATTAAAACAACTAGACATCCAACGCCCGCTGCTGTCGATGCCTTTTTATCTACTTGACTTTTTCCGCTAATTTCTTTATTTTCACTTTCTTTAGCCATGTCTTCCCCTCCTAGCTTATCTTATATTTATTATTTTTAAAAACCTTTCTTGGGCTTGTTTATGACGTACATTACCTTGCCTATTATTTTAATCATATCGTTTTCAATATCTTCTTTAGTAAAGATAAGTGGAGAATATGCAGGATTGGCAGCTCGCAATTCAATATTACCATTTCTCTTGAAGAAAATCCACTTAATAGCTATCTGATGCATAATGCCAAAGGTAACTAATGCCGGATCACCGTCGTAAATCTCCTCGGCGGGGTTAACTACCACGATGCTTTTGTCGGGAATGCCAGCACCTTCCATCGAGTCGCCTTCGACGACCACAGCAAAAGGTCTCTTGTCGGCATCGACGGAAATGACGCCCACGTCTGATGCGGGCAGGAATACTGTTTTTTCTGCCTTTGCATATACGCTTTCGATATGGTTACCTTTCCCTGCACAGGCTATGAGCGTGGGATCGAGGATGGGTATTTCAATTACATGTTGGAAAGAATTTTTTTTAACATTTTCATGGTCCATGTCCGTTTCGCCCATAAGATAAGAGACGCTGACCCCCAAAACTTTGGCGAGTTTATTTATCTCCGAGCTTCGCGGTTCTCGTTTACCGTTTTCCCAATTCCAAACAGTAGTTTCTGAGACGCCAACCAGTGATGCCAGCTCCCCTTGTGTAATACCTAGCTTTCTCCTTATCTCTCTGAGCCTCTCGCCTATTATATGCATCTCATCTCTCCTTTTTTAAAAAATATCACGAATGTGTGATTGGATCAATTTGTATTATTTTAGGTTTCTCTCTTGACATATGTGTGGATTGGGGTTATTCTGGTCTTAAACATAACAAATGTAATGATATGGGGGTGGTTACGATTATACGTTTGAGATATTTCCGAATGAAAATGGGATGGACACAAAAGGATTTAGCTGAAAAAGTTGGGCTATCTGAAACGACTATTTGGAATTTTGAAAATGGCCGCAGGGAGCCGCGCTTACAAGACTTGAAAAAATTCGCGGAGGTCTTTAATTGCACGATTGACGAACTCATAAACCCTACAGTTCCCCCCAAAACGGGGGGAGACCAACAATAGGCATTCTCCAGGCTTTTGTAGAACAGCTTAAGAAGGTTTGGAGCATGGCAGACGAGTCTGAAGAAGTGCTCACGTACGCCGCTGATCTCGTTGACAACGTTCCGGACAAAGAAGAAACAAAAGAATTCATCTCTCAGGTGAAGCAGTGTGCATGTGTTATGGCTCAGCTTTTAGATGGGGTGACGTGCGATGGACATTCCTGAGTTCGGATTTTTGCGCTTGAACGATGTATTGCGGATCATCCCAGTGTCCAAGACCACCTGGTACAACGGGGTTCGGAGCGGCCGTTTCCCAAAGGGCATACGGCTGTCTCAAAACATAGTTGTATGGCGTGTGGAGGACATAAAAAACTTGGTCAAAAAAATAGAAGAGGAGGCTGGAATTTATGTTGAAGAGAAAATTGGATGAAAAATTTTTTGGGCTTTTAACTATGTCCGGAGCAGTTGTCGGGCCGTATCGCAGAAAAAGAGGACGAATTACACATGGCGAGGCCAGGGCGCTCAGAAACGTACTGTGCAGTGCGGACGAAAGGGCGCTCCTGGATCCCGAGCTAGTCAGCTCAATTACCGTGGAAGATATGCAGACTCTCTGCAGATATGCAGGAGACTGATGTCTTCCACATTGTTTTTCTTACAGGGCAACAGCGCATCCGGGAGTTGCAGGATGAAATAGAGCTCCAGCGCGTGTGGGTCGAATATGCCATGGAAGCGGCGCATAAATATGGAAGCCGCAAAGCCAGAAAAAGGCTCAAAGAGGAAGTATGCAAACTCGCACGCCTGGAAGAGATGTTAAAAAAGGAGATGGAGAATGTCAGTCATAAGCAAAAAAGGGATCTCTTATGAAGAATGGGTTGAGGAACGCAAAAAAGGGCTGGGCGGTTCGGACGCCTCTGTTGTATTAGGGCTCAACAGGTGGAAGAGCCGCATGGCTCTTTTTTTGGAAAAGACCGGCCAAATCGAACCACCATCTGCAGGTGAAAGGGCTTACTGGGGGACGGTCCTTGAGGATATCGTCGCCCAGGAGTTTGTTCGCAGGTCCGGCAAGAAGATCCGCAGGCGCAACTTCATCTTCCAGGACGGGGAATATCCCTTCCTGATAGCCAACATCGACAGGGAAATTGTTGGCGAAAACGCCGGGCTTGAGTGCAAGACCACGGCAGAATACAACGCCGACGACTGGAAGGGAGATCTAGTCCCCGATATCTACTTCTGCCAGTGCCAGCACTACTGCAGGGTCATGGGCTGGGACGGAATCTATATTGCCGTCCTGATCGGCCTGAAAGACTTCAAGTGGAAGTACATCCCTAGAGATGACGAATTTATAGCAGCCATGGTTGACCGTGAGGTTGACTTCTGGATAAACCACGTGGAAAAGAATATTCCCCCGGAATGGGACGGGTCAGACGTATCCGATGAGTTGCTCAAGAAGCTCTACCCCGAAGCAAAGAAACCGTCCATACAGCTTCCCGATGATGTCAATTCTGTCATTGCGGATTACCTCAAGCTGGACGGGCAGATAAAGGAGCTCGAACAGCTCAGGGATTCGTATAGGCAGCAGCTGCAGGCCACGCTTGGTGACGCTGAGCGTGGCGAGACCTCGCAGTACTGCATCGTGTGGAGCAACGTTGTAACCAACAGGCTTGACACAAAAGCCTTCAAATCATCGCATCCCGACCTTTACGAGCAGTTCTCAAAGCCTTCGGCTTACAGAAGGTTTTCAGTGAAAAGAATTGAAAGGGAGGAATAAAAGGTGGCAACGGTAAACGGAGACAATACGGAAATAAGAAACAAGATATCCCAGAGACCAAAGGACAAGGTAGATCAGACTATCGGCCTCATAGCGCGCATGAAGGGCGAAATGGCAAAAGCCCTTCCCATGCACCTGAAGCGAAATGCCGAACGCTATGCCCGCATAGCCATGACGCTCATACGCGAAAACCCCACGCTTGCCTCATGCGATGCCTATTCCCTCCTTGGAGCGCTCATGACGGGAACCGCCTTAGGTTTGGATCCAAGCCCCCAGTTGGGCCAGTTCTACATCGTCCCGTACGGCAGAAAGGCCGTATTCATCCTCGGCTATAAAGGCCTCATCGATTTGGCCTTCAGGTCTGACAGGATTGCCACTATATTTGCCACCGAGGTGTACGAAACCGACGAATTCGATTATTCGTACGGCCTCGAACAGAAGCTCGTACATAAGCCCTCCGGACTGGCCGATCCAGGAAAAATAACTCATTACTACGCAGTGGTTAAATTTACAAACGGCGGATACGTCTTTCATGTCATGACCGACGAGCAGGTGCAGGCATACGGGAGGAAGTATTCCCCCTCCTACTTCAAGAAAGACAGCCCGTGGCAGACGAACCCTGTGGCAATGGGCAAAAAGACGGTTATAAGACAGCTTGCTAAGTACATGCCCCTTTCTCCGGAAATGTCCTACGCCATTGCCCGTGACGAGTCCGTCGTTTCCGAAGGGCTTGAGGAGATAAAAGAAGAGAAGGACGTAATCGATGTAATGCCCGAGTACCCTACAGCAGATGAAGAGTCCGAAAGCGAAGAATCTCCCGAAGCGCAGGGACAGGAGGGGTAGACATGGCCAAGCATCGGCATATATGGACAGGACAGGTGACAATATGGGACGACGGCGAGCTCTTCTATGCTGAAACCAAGCTGGACGAACAATGCAGACTTGTCAGATGTGCCAAGAATGCATCAATCGCCGTTACTTGGCTGTTTGATGAGCTCGCTTCCTACGGGGTTATCCCTTCAGTGCTGAGGGAATGACCCCTTTCTGGGGTGAGTAATTATGCGGTCGAGGATGATAAAGCCTGAGTTCTGGAGTGACGAAAAGCTCGCGAGAGTCTCGCGAGACGCTCGCCTCTTATTCGCGGGATTGTGGAGCACAAGCGACGACTATGGCGTGACCAAGGGGCATCCTATGTGGCTGCGCAGTCAGATATTCCCCTATGACGATATTCAACAGGGAATGATAGAAAAATGGCTTCATGAACTGGAAGAAATCGGCGTAATCATAAAATTTATACATAACGGCGAAACTTTCTATTACATAAAGAATTTCAAGAAGCACCAAACCGTTGATAAACCCTCGAAAGCACGTAATCCAGAGCCTCCTGAAAACATACTCGAGGAACACTCGCGAGACACTCGCGAGACACTCGCTACTGAATCGCGAGACGCCATCGATGAAACAGAAACAGAAACAGAAACAGAAACAGAAACAGAAACAGAAGAGATAGTGTCAAACGGCCAAAAAGAAAAAACGCCGTTTGACGCCGTCGCGTCGCTTTACAACGAGATCTGTCAATCATTGCCAAAACTGCAGAAGCTAACCGCTAAGCGAAAAAGGGAGATACGCACAAGGTGGAGATCCTATCCGGATCTTGAGACATTTAAGCGCCTGTTTCAAAAAGCCGAGGAGAGCGACTTTTTAACCGGCAGGAATGGCAGATGGACAGGGTGTAACTTTGACTGGCTCATAAAAGAGTCAAACATGGTCAAAGTGCTGGAGGGTTGTTATGACAATAAAGGTGCCGAGATAAAGAAAAACGCCCGAGGAATGGCACCACCGGCAAGTGAGGAAAAATTTACAGAGGAAAAGCGAGTCATTAACGAGATGTTTGGAGGTGACGTACGTGAATACGGATTTTGGGTATCAGAAGGCAAACCGCCAATCGACGAATGGCGAAAACAAAGATGCCGTGCCGATAACCATTTATCTAGGGTCTCTGTTTAGTACAATGCAGTCGGCCCAGACAGCATTGGAGCAAATAAAGGAGTGCCCTAATACTGACGGAAACTGTAATGATTACATGATTCTATTTGAAGATCGGCTCGTTGTCTGCCCGATATTTACCTCTATCGAGACTATATCGGATACTAAAGCCTGCCCATATGCTGCCAAACTAGCCAGAGCCTTTGACGAAACTGTAAAGCGCACCATCGCCGATGCAGGTGTTCCTGTTAGGCATATGTCGCGCATAGGCAATCACAATGTCGATGACAACTTGAGACAGGCTATGCAATACAACTACAGAGATTTTCTGTTGCTTTGCGGCCCTACCGGCACGGGCAAGAGTTTTGCTGCGGCTTACCTTTGTTACCGATGGGTAGTTACCAGGTTTCTTGGCATATTTAAAGACAGGAAGAAATGGGGAGAGATAGAAAAAGCTGTACAGGAAGGCATTGGCTGGTATACGTCTTATGAGGCCGCAACCGCAACCTATCAGGAGCAGAAGGAGATAGCAAAGAAGCATAGGATACTTGTCCTCGACGATCTGGGCATTGAAGATAACAGCCCACGCAGTGTGGCTGGAATAAACTACATTGTTTCTAAAAGATATGACTATGGCGAGGATATGGCGACCATTGTTACAGGGAACTTAAGCATAGACGACATAAGCGAACGCTACGGCAAGAGGTTGACTGACAGATTTATGGAGAACGGACAGATCATAGTTTATGACGGTCATGTTATGAGGGGGAATATCAAAACTACAGATCCTGGGAAGTTAACATAAAGCTGAGGTTGGGGGGGATTATGGGCATGATATGCGTTATGTGCCAAAGAAATCTGTTGCCTGAAGAGATAGGCTGTACCGGGGTTTGCAGAGATTGCTGGCCAAAATGCGTGGAGGACCACGAGCGGAGGATGGTGGAGATAAGAAAGCGAATGCAGGAAATGAAAGAGCCTATATGCAGGCTGAAGCAAGACGTAGAGGGGCTTCCGAAAGAGGTGGAACTGTCATGATATTTTGTGCAATTTGTGAATATCATCCAAGCGGCACAGAAGATGGTCCGTGTTTTGCACCATTACCTTATTGGCTCAATATCGACAGGTCTGTAATTATAGTTTCCGGCGCTGGCGATCATAAGACGGCGCGCAAATGTATGTGTTATGTAAAGCGAGGCGAAAGGCAAGATGCCGGCAAGGAAGAAGAATATTAGTAGGGTTATTCCCAAGTTCTCCGACGAGGCGCTTCGGCTGGCCAAGGGCGACAGGAAGGCTGCATATTCGCAGTATATCATCCTGATGTTCAAAGCCACAGGCAGGCCTGTCCCGGGATGCGACAACAGAGATCTGCAGGCATACTACGACTCGAAGGGGGTATAAGAATGCCTAACAGAAATTTACATGAAATCATGGGCCACATCGGCAGGAATCCGGAACTCAGATATACCGGTTCGCAGAAGCCTGTTTGTACGTTCAGCGTTGCCACCAACAATGATTTCAAACGCAACGGCGAATGGGTTAAAAACTCCCCTGAATGGCACAATATCGTCGTATGGGGGGAGTTGGGCGAGCTTGTGTCAAGGGAATTCAAGAAAGGCGATGCAATCATGGTGCGAGGCCGGCATAGGACCAGGCTCTATGAGAGCAAAGGGCAAAAAAAACAGATATCGGAGATCATAGCTACAGAGATATACAGACCTGTTTATGTTAAGAAGACGGCAGATTTGGCTGCTTACATGCCCGAAGAGGCTCCGATACAGGAGTTCCCCGATGACAGCCTGCCTGATGCCGATATTCCCTTTTAGGAGTGACCGAGATGCAGATAAGCGACGATGTTATAGAACATCTCCGTGAGCTGCGGCGCTTGGCATATAAAGATACGCGTACGTTGAAGTGCAAACAGCGCAAGAAAAGGAACGGGCCGAAGCAGGAAGTATGGTACTGGACAGGCGATGAAATAAAAAAGTTATGTGATCTTGCACGAAAGGGATTAAGCGACGAGGAGATAGGCAAAGCCATCGGCCGTTCCTGGACGGCAGTAAGGTCAAAGAGATATGAGCTTGGCATAACGATTAAAAATAAACAGTCACTGTTTAATGACGACTGGATTAACTTTATAGCATCAAGCAGCAGTGCCGGGCTCAATAAAACAGATGAATGGCTTAAACTCTCCGAAAACATGGAACGTAAGCTGCATAAAGGCATGAAGTATATAATAAAACCTAAAACAGAGGCAATATCTGAAAACGTCAGATCTATGTATTTCGACAGCGTAATATACAATACAAAAGGGCAGCCTATGTTCATATTTCGCAGCAAGGCAGGATACATTGAGTCGTTTACCATTCAGCAGATGCAGGATTATATATTTGAGGCGGACCGCAAATGAAACCCAAGTCGGCCAAAGCAAAAGGACGTTCGCTTCAAAGATGGGTCTGTAAAAAGATAGCGGAACTGACAGGCTTTGAATGGGGAAAAGATAGACCCATCGAGTCCAGGCCAATGGGGCAAAGCGGGGCTGACGTCAGGCTTGAAAGCCAAGTTTTAGACATATTCCCTTTTAGCATTGAATGTAAATTCCAGGAGCGCTGGAGCGTACCTAAATGGATTGAACAGGCCAAAGCCAACGAAGCGGAAGGGACGCATTGGCTCCTGGTTTGCAAGCAGTCCAGAAAACCTCCCGTTGTTATCCTTGAAGCCAATGCCTTCTTTGAAATTCTGAAGAAGGCAAGAATGGAGGCAGGCGAATGAAGCGAGATTTTTTTCGTGCAGTAGAAAGTGCCCTGTTTAATTTCCCGGCACTCATAAGGCAGTTAACCCTGCGTGAAGAATTCATAATGGCTAAATGCGATTGTTTTGACGGCTTTATTAAGCCTGGAAGTTCTGGCTCGATATCGTCAATCGAAGACAGGGTTATGGCTGCCAAAGAAAGAGATCCCGAATATCAGCTTTTAATGGCAAAGACAAAAGCTATAAAACAGGCCTTTGAATCGCTACCGGCAAACCTCAGACAGCTTGTCGTGCTGTATTATTTCGAGCAGCTTCCGAGGGAAATCGTCATGGAGGAGATGGCGATATCCGAACGCGAGTTTTACAGGCAAAGGCGCAAGGCGGTCGAAAAGTGCGCGCCGTTCATACTTGGCCCTTTTGGGATGTGAGGAGGCTTGGGGATGTTAATTCATAAGGCCTATAAATACGAGCTTAAGCCAAATAAAACTCAGCTGGCTTTATTTAATAGATATGCAGGTTGTGCAAGATTTATATGGAACTGGGGGTTGGCAAGAAAAAAAGAATTGTGGGAAAAAGAGCAGAAGTCTATCAGCGCATTTAGCCTGCACAACGAGTTAGTGGAGCTAAAGAGAACAGACGAAAACTACAAATGGCTTTACGACATATCAAGCGATATCCCTATAACTACCTTGGATTACTTAGATAAGGCTTTTCAGAATTTTTTCAGAGGTCTTAAGCAGGGGCGTAAGGTAGGATACCCTAAATTCAAAGCTAAAGGCAGATATGACGCTTTTACTTTAAGAGGCAGAAAAAATCAAAAGGCAATTGAGGTATTCCCTAAAGCAGTTAAACTCCCAAAACTTGGCGTGATAAGGCTTAAAGAAAAGACAGACAATTTTAAGGCTGACAGGATACTGAGAGCCACGGTGTCAAGGAGAGCGGGCAGGTGGTTTGTGAGCATCATCGTTGAACTTGAAATCCCGGAACCGGAACAGCCTGACGGTGAGCCAATAGGCGTAGATGTCGGGCTGATGCACTTTGCAGTATTGTCTGATGGCACTAAGATTGAAGCGCCGAAGTTTCTTGACAAAAGCATGAAGAGACTAAAAAGGCTGTCAAGGCAGTTGTCGAGGAAGAAAAAAGGATCTAACAATTTCAAGAAAGCTGCTATGAAACTGGCGAGACTGCATATGCATGTTTCAAATCAACGCGAATATTTTCTGCATAATTTGTCTAAAGAACTTGTCTGTAAGCACAAGGCAATAGTAATAGAGGACCTTGCCGTGAAGAATATGGTTAAGAATGACCATTTGTCCCAAAGTATATCCGATGCCGGTTGGGGCGAGTTCAGAAGACAGCTTGAATATAAAGCACAGTGGTACGGGTCTTTATTGGTTGTTGCCGACAGGTTTTACCCCTCAAGCAAGACATGCAACGAATGCGGGTATGTGCTGCCAAAACTGAATTTAAGCGTAAGAATATGGGTATGTCCTAACTGCGGGGAAATACACGACAGAGACATAAATGCTGCAAAGAATCTTGTTAAGTGGTATAATATAAATATAAACAACAGTACCGAGGTTAGCTCGGGAATTTACGCCTGTGGAGATCGTTCCTGCGGCGGAACCGACCTGGTCGGGTCTACGAGCACACGGTCGCTGAAGCAGGAAGCCAGCTATAGCGACGGGTTTACATTTAACCATAGTTGGTGCTAAAGGATGTCTACATCACCGTTAAGGACGCTAAACCGCACGTTTACATTTAACCATAGTTGGTGCTAAAGCTTTTTGTAAACTGCAAGACCCTCCTCCTTTCAGTGTTTACATTTAACCATAGTTGGTGCTAAAGGGGATACTCTTAAGCGAAAACATAAAGCCCTAGCGGGGTTTACATTCAACTATAGTTGGTACTAAAGCAAAG
>Ga0116192_1002391_pt1 | contig 12528 bp, 10 predicted proteins | sample AD_UKC113_MetaG_FD_89876 | JGI IMG/M metagenome (GOLD analysis project Ga0116192, IMG submission 89876) | Active sludge microbial communities of municipal wastewater-treating anaerobic digesters from Hong Kong - AD_UKC113_MetaG | ecosystem: Engineered > Bioreactor > Anaerobic > Digestate... | reverse complement strand
AAGATATTCCATCAACAGACCATCCTTTACTATTTGTTGTTCCACTACCTGTAACTACAAAAATATTGTCAGCGAAAGCAACTGAATTAGCATTGGATGAAAAAACAAGTAATCCTAATCCATTCCATACTTTTCCATCAGGCGAGTATGCTACATAGTTGGTAGAACCAGATCCTACACCAACCCATCTATCTAATGAATCGGAATATGTCACTCCGTTCATTGAACTAAAAATCGAAATTCCTAATCCAGTCCAGTTTTTACCATCTGTAGAGTAAGCGATGGAATTCAAACCTTGACCTCCAGCTACCCAAAGATTTTGTTTAGAACTATAATGAACAGACTTTCCACCTACAGTAAAGGTTGTAAGACCTAAACCAATCCAAGTAATGCCTCCATTAGAATAAGCTAAACTATTGGTTCCGGCGCCAGCCGATACCCATAAATTTTGTTCCGGGCTATATTCTACGGCATTACCTTGCTGAGAATAAATTCTACTTGCTACTGCTGACCAAAATTTGCCATTTGAAGAATATGCAATCGAATTCTGAGAACCTGAAGTCATATCATTGCCGACAGCAACGCATATAGCTTGTCCTTGTCCTCGTGAACTTAAAATTAATAAGTACAAAGTAAGTTCACATAGTCCGATAAGATAAAACATAACTAGAAATTTGAATAAAAAACTTTTTATTTTTCAAATTTTAATTTGAAATTTTCGCTTTAAATTAATTACAACGATGATATTCATTGTAATTTTTTTATTTATTTAACCTCTGTATCTGAAAATAGAAAAAATGAATATTAAACTAAGGCAAATACCGCTAACTATCAAAACTGATGTTCCATTAGAATTATTAATAGGTTGGTTTCTCTTAGAAATAACACGTTTGAGTTCATTAGGGCCTTCAGTTTCTGTCTCAACGGTTGTCTCTTCAGTTGTAGTTGGAGCTTCAGTTGTGGTCGTTGATTCCTCTGTAGTTGATGTAAATTCTGTCGTCGAAGTAGTTGTCACTTCGTCTGTTGTACTAGTCGTGGTAGTTGTAGGAGTAGTAGTTGTAGGAGTAGTAGTTGTAGTGGTTAATGTGCTATTATAAGTACATGCAACATCGTTTCCATTAGCACTAAAAATATTAGTACCTGCAATCCAAATAGTACCGTTAGGTGACCATGCAGTGCTGGTAGATTGTCCTACCGCAATCCACAAAGCTAAATTTAAACTATATCTAACGGCTTTTCCATTAGCAAAAGGAAAATAAGTCGTAGGTTGGGGATACCAAACTTTTCCGTCAGTAGAGTTAGCAAATGTGTTGTCTCCAATGATGAGCCATTTACTCTGTCCATAAGCTTGATTATTGGATGATGTTCCAGAAATATGACCAGTTCCAGTCCAGCTACTGCCGTCAGTAGACCATCCTTGACTGTGAGATGATCCAACACCAGTGACTACAAAAATATTGTTAGCAAAGGCGACTGAATTTCCATTAGTACTAAAAAGAACGAAACCCAAACCTGTCCAATTTTTGCCGTTCAAAGAATATGCAAATTTGTTATAAGTACCAGTTCCGACTCCAATCCATTTGTTCAAAGTATCAGAATAAACTACGCCGGTCATTTTAGTAAAAATAGTTGAACCAATTCCTGTCCAATTCTTTCCATTTAACGAATAAGCAATGGAATTCACACCTTGACCTCCAGCTACCCAAAGATCCTGCTCTTCGCTATAATGAACTGTCTGTCCTACACTGCTAAAAATTTTAACTCCATTTCCAAACCATTTAGTTCCGTTATTTGAATAAGCTAAAGTATTGGTTCCGGATCCGGTGGCTACCCATAAATTCTGTTCTGGACTGTAATAAATTCCTGTGCCCTGTTGAGAAAAAATTCTATCCGTAACAGCATTCCAGACTTTTCCATCAGAAGTGTAAGCAATAGAATTCTTCAAACCGGAAATTAGATCATTGCCTACAGCTACACAATTTACCTGTCCTGAAGTAGACTGGTAGAAAAAAGTCAAATGGAAAACGAAAGCGCAAAGAAAAATCGAACGCGTCATGGAGTTTCGATTTTATTCCATTAAAAAATAATTCCAAATTTTCAAGTTTGCCAATTTAACTGAGGGATGATTAAAGAATAAATAAATAAATCATGTTTGAAGTCGACTATTAGATTAACAAAAAATGAAAACTTAAAAATTCTAAAATCAAAATCAAATTCCTTTCAAGTAAAGAACTTTTTGAAAATGGAATCCATCGATAAGTTGATTCACCACATGCTCGTAGCAAATCATTTGCAACGCAGAAGTCTTTTGCCTTTGTTGACTTATACGGAAAAGGACATCGGGTGCTATCATTTACAAAATGAAATCAGAGGAAGCGATTCTGTCTTCAGTGAAATAGACAGATCTATTCATCTTTACACTCCTGAGGAAGCTAGAGAAAGGCTGTTCAAGCAATATCCTATCCTCAAGATTCTTTCTTTTCAAAACTACAGATTGGTAGGAGGATCATGTCTCAATGGTCTTCGCAACCACATCGATCGAGGCGCCGATCTCGATTTTTTCCCTTTGATTTCGGAGATGGGAGATCTTATCGAAACCGAAGTGAAAGCTAATGCCATTTACGCATCATTCATGTTTGAAATTCAACACTTTTACGACACGAATCAAAATGACGGTTGGCAAATCACGTATTTGAGAAATGAGGATTGCACGACTATTTTCATCAGACAAGATGATTATTCGATGCTTAAAATCCAATTTGTGCATCGAATTTTTCGAAGTGAACAGCAAATGATCGAATCTGCTGATTTGTTTCCATCGCAGATTCTTTTTGATGGAAACTCTTTTCGTTGCACTTACGGCGCATTGCTTTCATTGAAAACTAACATCTTGCCGATCGATATTTCGAGAAATTCTGCCTCTTTTGCTCACCGAATCGAGAAATATCACAAGCAAAAACTTTTCATTCTTGCTTTTCCGGGCCTTGACAAATTTACCGTGCAGCAGAATTTGAACCGAGACAAATTCTCAACTCCTTGGGGATTTAATTTCAAAAAGAAGACGAACGAGATTGGAGCTTTTTCTCTTGTACTGGATCGCGTTGTTGGTCAAAGAGAGCAGGCATTTTACGCTTTTTCTCCGGCAAGCAATTCTAAAAGATTAGCAAAATTCAATCTACTTGCTTATCTGAAGAATGCTCCAATTTCTGTCTTTGCACATTCTGCTAAAGAATTCCTGATCGCGCCAAAGAAGACAGAAATTGCAAAGTGTTTTATGAAAATAATGAATCTAGAAGGAGAAGCTTCAAGAAACGCGTTCAAGTTTTTCTTTGGTGCAACGGCTAGAGACGCCTACATCGCCCATTTTGATCAAAATGAAGACTTTTTTAGTTCCCTCCTTGAAACAAGAGTCAAGGAGTTGCAAGAGGGAATAGATAAGAAATTTCAATCCTTGGAACGAATCACCTGGAAGACGATCAATCCAGGAAAACAAACAGGAGATTTTCTTCATCCCATGTCATTTTATGGAGCTCTCCACAATGGATATCGCATTGCGGTGAACACCAAGACAAGAATAACCTTGCTCGCGGTTAAGCGTTTTCGTTCGAGTATGCTTTCCAGAATTCCCAAAGACGTTTTGTTTCTTATTTTGGATCAAATGGCCCTTGAAAATTTCGAACAAGAAAAACTCGAACTTGGAAATCTCATTCAAACCAAACCGGGTCTTCCCCTTCCCAACTTCGATCTTGAAGATTGGCAAAACGATGTTGAAGAATGGCAAGATTACGATAGTTGGGAGGACGATTTCTAAAAAAGCCTTAGACGTCAATTGACGTCTAAATAATATTTTCTTTATGATTCAATATATTATATATAGTCTGCGCTAAATTTCCTCTTTTTCCAAGATTTATGTATTCTGTAGCATCTTGATCTATAATTTCTTTGCACATTTTTAACACGAATGATTTTTTACCAGAAAAGGAACCTAAGGTTTTATAAATATTATTTTCGCCTTTATAATAAAAACTAACAGCTTTGTCTAACAAATTATTATAAAATTTATTATCTTGATAGTAAATCAACAATGTTTCAAATTTTTCAAAAGCTTTAGTTTCTATAATTTGAGTTTTTACTTGCTTGAGTCTTTCTTCCATTTAATTTCTGAAATGTTGATTTATATCTCTTTAACAAATTAATTTGTTAAAGGTTTGCTTATTGAGGAGGTGCAGGTACGTTAAAAACTTGAGAAGGCTGGCTTTGTCCGCATTTATTGCTTGCAGTAACGATGAAAGACAATGCTGTAGTCGGCAAAACTGGAGTAATAAAAAACGATTGATTAGGGCTAACAAACCAAATCTGATCAAAATTGGTGGTGCTAACAGTATTAGTTCCTTGTTTTGCATAAACGGTATACTTAAGAACAGGATTCTCATCATCTTGAATTGGAAACCAAGCGATAAAATAAGTTCCAGTTGGACTTTGACCATTAAAGACTGCTCCACAATTAACTGAAATATTTCCATTATCCAAATCAACACAATCCAAAACCGGAGCTTGAGGCACAGCACATCTAGATTCCGAACTGGAAGAAGAACTAGACGATGAGCTAGATGATGGAGTAGAAAAACTACTTGAAGAAATGCTGGAAGGAATACTAAAAGATGAACTGGAAGAACTTGAAGAAGGAGAATGTCTGCATCTTCGTTCGCAAGGACATCCACAATCTTTTCTGCAAGGTCTCTTTTCATGGCTGGAAGACGAACTGCTTGAAGGTGAACTGGAAGACGAGGAAGAGCTTGGACTACGCCTTCTAACACTGTAACTACTCCAACTAGAAGATGAATCGGATGAGCTTGAACTGGAAGAAGAATCAGAAGAACTTGAACTCGAAGATGAGTCAGATGAACTCGAACTGGAAGAATCAGAAGATTTGGAATGAGACTCTCCGTGACGGCAAGGTATTTCACATTTACAACCGCATCCTTTTCTGCATTCAGGAGTGGTAACGGTAATATTGACTTTTTCACCTTCTTTCTTATGGTCATCTGTGTCTTCCGTCTGACACGCCCATATGATAATAACAATAATGATAACAATGAGAGCTACGATTACCGTTATCGTCAAAATGATCCTAAAAATTCCTTCGATCTCCATGTTTATTTTTGTCCTGTTTTTTAATTTTGTTTAATTTTTCTTTCGCTTGAAAAAATTAAAGCTTTTTCTTGTTTGGTAGAAAAAGAGATTTAATTTTTTCTTATAAGAAAAAGGTCATTTGATTAAAAATGAGTCAAACAGAATCGTCTTGGAAAAATTATTTGGGGGCAGGTCAGATGGACACTTGGACCATCGTAGGGATAGTGGTAGTCGTAATTATTGTGATTTTGATTATCGTATTTCTGGTAAAATATTTCCGTAACAAAGGCCATGGTGAATCGAGAGAAGGATCGGATTCGTCAACTCAATCGAGTGAATCTGGTAGTACATACTCCAATCCTATCCAAACTGTAAAGGCTAAGGAGGAACCTCCTCGCAAAGAAGTCAGAGCGGATCAACCAGAAGAGAGTCCTAAGGAAGAATGTACAACATGCGGAGATAAACCGAATCCTCAATTCCCTCAAAGATTGAGAGAAAGGTTTAATCGCAATCTTACAGAAAAGACTGCTGATAGTTCTAAGGTTGAAGAACATTATCGTCATCATCATTCTCACCATTCTCATCATGGAAGTGATCATTCTCATCATTCACATTCCGATTCTTCATCTAAACATAGTAATTCGTCATCCTCTTCATCAAAGCATGAAAGTCACGCTCCTCGAAAAGAAGAAAAAAGACATGTTCCTCATGCTCCTCACATGGTCGCCGCGGCTCAGCCTCCAAAGAGTGTTCGTTTTGCTACAAAGAACGATGATGAGTAAATCATATTTTAACTTAAAGTTAAGTTAAATTTTTTAAAATGCTTTCTTTCGCTTACTCAAGGACAACGCGCACGTTTCTCGTCGAACGACGTCCACTGCTTGAGCTGCTCGATCTCGTGCTACGGCAAGGCAAATACGACGATGAGCTTCCAGAGCTCCATGTTCCCGTAGATCCTGAGCTTCCAGAACTCCAAGTAGATCCAGAGCTGCGAGAACGCAAGCGTTCAATGACTGAATCCGCCAAGCTGTCAGCCAAATCGTCCTCCGAATCCGAATCGTTACGGTTGTTGAAGAGAAGGACAATGACGATGACAACAATGATCAGAATCACGACGACTCCCAAAAAATGATGCTCCATTTCTGAAATCTAAAAATTAGTTTGCTTTTATTTAAACTTATTTTTTCAATAAACAAATTTTTTCTTGAGAAAGCAAGAAAAAGAGAAGAAAGGGAATTAAAAAATCAAGTAAGGAGCTTTATTATTTCATTTATCCTTAAAAATTTAATGTAAAAATTTGAATTTTTACATTACTGGTCTAATTGACTAAAAAAACCATATGCTTGAAGTTGAATATTAGCTTTATCTAATTTTCTATTATCTTCTGTCAGAAAATATTCTATATATAAGTCCTTTCCTTTAATGAATTGAGTTACCCATTTTCCTAAAAGCGAGGGTTGTAAAGCGAAATCTTCTATAATAACATTATCTGGTATTCCTTTAAATCTTGCAGCAACTACTAACATATTTCTATCCTTCTTAATCATTTTTGGAAAACAAGTAAATCTAAATTCTTTCATAACATAATGGGATCTTAAGCCAAAAACTTCTTTTTCTTTCTTTAAAGAAAGGCCTACTCTAGGCCCGTTATAAACTTTCGTTTCTGTATGATTTGCAGAAATAAGCATAAGAAAATTGTTTTGAAAATAGACAGAAATGGGAAGAGATGGAGGAGAAATAGTGCCAATTAAATCTTCAATTTTAGCCTTGCCATTCTTTTTCAAAATATAATCGACCACGTTACAAGGGCCTTCAATAAATCCATCTGGAGTCATAATCGAACGAATTAACATCGAAGCGTAAACTTGACCATCTCCCATAGTAATATCCAATCCCTTAAATGTTCCATTTTTATATGTACCTCCATTTTTGTGAAAATAGAAACAATTTGAACTCATTTGCTGATCTATATCTCCATGAATAAAAGGATCCGGCGTACGATAAAATTCTACTTCGGCAATACGGCAAAGATTTCCGCCAATCAAGAGTGACCTTTGAAAAAACATGAACTTTGCTCCGGTAAGAAAATATTCTATCGTCTTTTGAGTAATATTTTTCATTTGTTCATTCAAAGGTATCCCTTCTGCCCCTTTCACCTGCAAGGTTGCCTCTTTTACGCTATTGGTTATCTGTTCACCTAAACCCAATCTCATTTTTGAAATTCAATTTCAAAAATTCTGTTTATCATTTTTAATTTATCCCAAAATTGGACTAAACATTAAAACACCATAACCAAATATATGTCCAAAATGACTAGCTTTAATTTTCTTAATCGGCCTTCCATTATAAAACTCTAGTAGATTATTTGATTCTAGAGTTAATCTGCGATAAACTTTCATATTTGTTTTAACAAACAAAATCGTGGCGGAACCTGCGCGTTCTAACCTATATAGATCAAAATCTATGACATTTTCTTCTGTTATTCTCCAAATATGATCTGTCGATAACAACCAAAGTCTATTTACTGAATCTAAAGCTAAAATAGTATCCGCAGTTTCTTTAACCTTTACCAATGGTTCATTGGTCGGTATTCTGTATGTTCGTCTTCCGTGTTTTAAAGTATCGATTATGATTGTATTATCGTAAGCTATAGCGTTATATGTACTTAAAGTTTTACCTGGTTCAAAATATTTTATTCCGCTTTCGATCAAATCTACATAAATGGAATAATAAACGTCCATTTTGTATTCGATTAACCTCAAAATACCATTGGATTTCCATAGATTTCCTTCTTTAGTCAGAAAATAGAAAGACTGATTATCGCTCGAAATTTGTCTGATCTGAGGAGAATCGATTTCAAATTCTTCATTTCCATCTTTCACTCTAAATTTTCTAGGCAGTCTAAATAAGTCTCCGTGAAAATGATCCCAATTATTTGATCCATCTCCGTAACTTCCATCTAAAGCGAATCGATTAACACTTCCCGTATACCATAAATCTCGATCATAATCCATCATAAGTAACCCTAGTTCATTTCCTGCGATTTTTATGATATTGTTTTTGACTTCTCTGGCCGTGGAATGCAAATTTGAACTCTTTGAAGTAACTCGACCATTGATGTCTAAACAATAAAAGTTTCGTGCAGAAAAAGAAACTTGTTTAATGTAGGATGGATCGGTTAATTGTTTTAATTGTCCTCGAATGTTATCCAGTTGAATATCTTGATCTAAAACGATATAACCGCCAGTTAGCTTGGCATAAACTTCTGATGGTTTCTCTGCAGGCACATAATCTTTACCCAAAGCTCTCTTTAAAGCAAGAGCATAAATTTCTTCCTTTTCAGTAACTCGACCATTAACATCTTTAGCATCGGCTAAACAGTAATTCTTTAAGATGGGTGATGAATTGCATAAATGCACCAAATCTTTGCCTTTGATTTCTCCGACTTCAACTAATCGTTTAAAGACAACCCTTGGCAAAAGTTCCAATTTAGAAACGTTTAGTTTTTGATTTTCATACCTTCGCTTTTCTGCATCGATCTCTTCTAAGATTTTTGCAATATCCGGTTTGGTTAAGCCTGCAGCTAAGAAATTTCGGTAGACATCTTGCATTTGTTCCGGAGACAACAATGGAAAATTAGGATGACTCAAAATTTGTTTAGCCTGCTTCAAAGTTTTTTCTCGATTGTTCAACATTTTTCTAGTTTTATTAACCAGAAATTTTTTATTTTAGATCACACTTCTCAAGAAAAAGATAGTATCATAAGCAATCATGATTTTATCCACTCTGTCATCTAATGGAATAAGTACAGGAGAAGTATCAACTTCATTAAATTTTCTTCTGTAAACCAAACCATCGGTTTTAACAATAAAAGTTGAAATAGTACCCCCAATATAGTTTTCACTATTTCTAAATTGGATATCAAAATCAACAACATCGAAGTCCACGATTTTCGGCGGTTCGTTGTATCTCAAAATCCATAAGTCTCTATTCGAATCTAAAACCAAAAGAAAAGACAAGGCGTCCTTTTCTAATGTGGAAGCACTAAAAGTGGAATTCACAACTTTAATGGGATTAACGTGTCCGGGGAGTCTAAAGGTAGTTCTTCTATCGGATACGTTATTTATAATAGTTCCGTCTTCTTTTATAGCGCAATAACAATTAGCTTGTTCGGGTCTAGGTTTGAAATATTTGATTTCATTCTCTATTTCTTGAACTGCGATAGGTTGAGACTCTTCGTTTTCCCTAAATTTTAATGAAATAATTTTTCTCCAAAGGTTTCCTTTTTCAGTTAAGAAATAGAAGTGCAACATATCGGCGTCTATTGCTTTAATTTTTTCTTCAATTTCCAGAAATTTACCGTTACGATAGACTTCAAATCTTGGAGGCAATTTTATTGGGTTAGTTGTATATTTATTTCCCAATATTCCATCATACCAAAGATTTCCATTTACGTCTAAAGCCAGAATATTTTCTTGTACTTCCGTAAAATCGACTATATTTTCAAATTTCGTAAATAGATGACCGGAATAGTTTAAGAAATGAAGTTCTTGATTTCTGCAAACTATTTTTCTAATGTAATCGTAGTGTGCCTGGATTATACGTTGTCCTAAATCTCCATTAACTAAACTGGTATATGTTACATGATAGGTTCCTATAAGTTTAGTATATAGCGTACTTGGGTTTGTTGCGTTTTTAAAATAGTCACCTGTGGCATTTCTCAAAGCAATGTTGTAAATTTCTTCCCATTCAGTAACTTGACCATTAACGTCTCTTTTATTAGCCAAGCAATAACTCTTCAAAATAGGAGATGAATTACATAAGTAAACTAAGTCTCTTCCTTTGATTTCTCCGACTTCAACTAATCGTTTAAAGACAACCCTTGGTAGAAGTTCCAATTTAGAAACATTTTGTTTAAGATAGTCGTTATAGGCTTTTCTTTCTTCATTTTCTTTAACTAAACGATTTGCTGCTTCTATGTCCTTTAAAATAGTTGCGATTTCTTCTTTAGTTACTCCTGATGCAATGAGATTACGAAATACTTCTTGCACTTGTTGGAGATTGAGTTTCTTAAAGTTAGGATGCCATAAAATGTAAACTGCTTGATTGAAACCTTTGTTTTCCATCTTTATTATTTTATTTCAAAATAATATTTTTCAATCGTTTTCAGGTTTGGTTACATCAATTCTGTCGTAAGGATGGTTAGGCAAAGAATAAATCGTGTAAAGTTTGATTTCTGTAATTGCAATAACGTTATGTTCAGTTCCTGCAGGGATGAGAACTGCAGAACCATCGGTTAATTCTACTCTAACTCCATCTAATATAGCATATCCTGAGCCTTTTTCTATGCGAATAAATTGGTCGATATGAGTGTGAATTTCCATTCCTATATCTTCTCCAGCATTGAGTTTCATTACTACCAATTGTTGATTAAGAGTAGTGTGAATAACTTTACGAAAATTGTTATTCTCTAAAGTTAAAGTTTCAATATTACCAACAAATGGAGAATTTAAGATTCGTTTGATATCCTCTTCGGTTATTCCTGAAGCTAATAGATAACCATAAACCCTTTGCATTTCTTCAGGTGTAAGTTTGTTAAAGTTAGGATGTAATAATATTTTTCGAGCTTGTTCCATTTTTGTTTTATTTGTAAAACAAATTTTTTTTATTGGAAAATTGGTGCGTACAATACCAACTGATCATAATAAATCTCTATCTTTTCAGCTTTGAAATTTGGATCTTCTAATGGTATCACCCAGATATTTCCACCATCCACGTAATCTTGTCTGTATAATCCTAATTTTTCATTTAATATATAAACGTAAGAATGAGTAATTTCGAAATCTTTAACTTTAGATTCGAAAAGAGTTATAACTCCCTTTTCCACCTTAAATAAGTCGCCTTTATCGTCTAGAGCTAAAATTTCCCCATCCATTAATCGCACTTTAATTAAATTAGTTGAAAATGGTAATCTTTCGTATGGTTGATGGGGCATAATGTGATACAGAATTTCATTATTTAAAGTAATGGCAGTGATTCTTTTATAGTTTTCATAAGCGTATTTAATGTCTCTCAACTCCTCATACATATTATATCTAAGTCCCGATCCAGTGGGTGTAAAATTTATACGAAATACCCTTCCATCTTCAGTTAGAAATCCGAAATCTTCTCTAGAGGAAATTAAACTTTTAATTTTTAAATTAATAGAAACTAATCCATCTGTCTTTACAATTTTCATTGGTGTTGTTATTAAGTGTTTTCCTATCATATTGTCGTAAAAGAAAACGGTATACCATATATCTCCATTAGAATCTAATAGTAAAATCTCACTATCTTTTACCAATATATCTTCTACATTTTCTAATACGACAATAGATTCATCTGTCAACTTAGATGTAATTCTAAGAGTTTTATCATATTGCAAATTTACAATCATATCGGGACTAATACGCAACCTTCTTGAAAAAATGGTTGAGCTTTCTTTGAAGTTATCATCAGAGTTTAAGATTTTTACTTTATAAGATTGAGTTAGTTGTTGATAAACTTTACTCGGCGAACCAGTTATTTTATATTTTGTACTCCTCAAAACTTTATTCAAAGCAATACGGTAAATTTCTTCGGTTTCGATAACTTCTCCATTGATATCTGTAGAGTTAGCTAAACAATAATTCCTCAAAATAGGAGACGAATTGCAAAGATAGACTAAATCCCTACCTTGGATTTGACCTATTTCTACTAAAGTTTTGAAAACATTTCTCGGTAACAATTCCAAATTTGAAACGTTTTGCTTCAAAGAATTGTATCTTTCTTTTTCACGTAGAATGCTCTCAATCTGAGGTTTACTCACCCCTGAAGCAATAATAGAAGCAAAGACTTTCTGAATTTGATCCAGAGATAACTTGTTAAAGTTAGGATGCAACAGAATTTGTCGAGCTTGTTCCATTTTTATTTGTTTTATTAACAAATAATTTTTCATTTTGAATCTTCCAAAAGGCAAGTTGCCAAAACATAACCGTGCCCATAAGGTGAATATTTGTGCGGATAACCTTCTTCCCCAAAATTCATTTTATCTATCCAACGATTAAGAAGATCCAAATTAAATTCCTTACCTTGAGGATAAGCATCTAATAAAGGACCATCTGGTTCCACTAACAAAATATTTTGACCATTCCTGAATTTTTCCAATAGTTTTTGATATGTCGGATTTTGACGATAAAGATGTTTCAGATAAGGAATATAAATAATTTTGCGAGCTAAAATGGTATCTAGTTTGTAATAAGCATTCGTAGCTTTATCATACCACCATGCAAATAGAGGTATAGCTTTTCCATTAGGTCTCCTAACAGGTTGATCATGATGAAGCAATGCATTATGCCAATTATACCAGTTCTCGTT
>Ga0116192_1002389_pt1 | contig 12536 bp, 8 predicted proteins | sample AD_UKC113_MetaG_FD_89876 | JGI IMG/M metagenome (GOLD analysis project Ga0116192, IMG submission 89876) | Active sludge microbial communities of municipal wastewater-treating anaerobic digesters from Hong Kong - AD_UKC113_MetaG | ecosystem: Engineered > Bioreactor > Anaerobic > Digestate | place... | reverse complement strand
AGGGATTTCCTCCTTGTGAATGTGGTTTTGTCACTTACATTCTACCAAAGAGGTGCCATATGGACTTTCGCGTTACATGTTCAACTTCATTTTACAATCGGCCAAAAAATTCGTGTACGGCGTTCAGAACGGGTACATGATCACCGTCAGCGAAGAGGGAAATTTCAAGAGGATCTCTGTGGGAACCGCTTTTGCTGAGAATGATGCCAGAAAAGACGAGATCACTGAGTTCATCAGAAGCACCTTAAAAAAGGAGATCTATCTGGCTTCTCTGGCCATCACACCGTCCTATGTGGATATGAAGCTATCCAACAGATTCGGGATTTTCGATAAGATGGCAGCTTTTCTTGATGCCCTCACTGCCAAGCTGAAGGAGTTAGGCGTACCGGGTGCCGATACATGCTGGTATTGCAGCAACTCATTTTCAGCCGGAGCTGCTGACGCACTGGTAATTGACGGTGCAGTCGTGAACATGCATAGCGGTTGTATTGAAAGCTATAATCGCAAGCTTGACGAAGTAAGCAACGAGTTTAAGAGTGAGAAAAAGAATTATGGCAAGGGCGCCATCGGTGCTGTTATCGGGGGTATAATCGGTTCCATTCCATGGGTAATCGTTTATCTCTTGGGCTATATGGTTTGGATCCTGGGCCTGATCACCGGTTTTGCGGCCAAGAAGGGCTATGAGTTGATGGGCGGAAGACCCGGAAAGTATAAGGTATGGATCGTCGTTCCCATTATCATCATCTGCGTCCTGCTTGCTACATATGCCGGTATGATGATCGGCATCAATAATGAGTTGAGGGATATGGATATTGAGCTGACCTTCTCCGAACTGAATGAGTTAGCTTTATTGGCCTTCGAGGAGGATTCTGATTTCCGAAGCGGCGTTCTTAAGGATGGTTTCTTTGGGCTGGTCTGCGCACTTGCCTCAGTGTATGGCATATTCAGCGAAAGCAAAAAGGAAAACCGCGGCAATATCCCTGATGTGAGCCGGCTGGAAGCCTGATGTTCCACACTTAAATAAGCAAGTATTTGAGATCCCATATGGTGAACGGCTCAAACATCGAGCGCCCTTATGGGATCTCTTTTTATACGTTTTGCCCTTGAAAACCGTGATGAGCCGGATGAAAAGTGGTATGATAGATTCAACGAATAATTAATGCAAAGGAAGTACTCTATGCTGGAAAAATACTTCAAAGATCTGAAAACACCCCCTGAGGATACAAGGGTTGATCTGCATATGCATTCCAATGCCTCAGACGGCACATGGGGCCCTGAAGCGCTTATCAGGCATGTGATTGATGCTGGAATTGGCATTATGGCCCTCACCGATCACGATACGACGGCCAATGTGGAAGCAAGCTGGTCTATCGCACGGGAGAAGGGGATCTGCTTTATACCGGGGGTGGAGGTGACATCTAGCTATGAAGGGCGGTTCTACCATATTCTTGGGCTAGGCGTTGATATTCATCATACACGCCTGCAAGAGATTATCAGGCACAATGTGAGAGAGTTTGAGATTAGGAACGAAAATGAGATACACCTTCTGGAGAAAAAGTACCCCAATGTGAGCGCAATTGAGTATCAAAACTACGTGGACAATTCCAGCCGGGGTGGTTGGAAATCCCTCAATTATGTGATGGATAAGGGCTTATGCACTCATTACAAGGAGTATTTCAAGCTGTTTGATGGTATAGATGCTAAGGTGGAAACCCACTTATTCCAGCCCGACGAGGTCATCAGGACTATCAAGGAGGCCGGCGGATGCGCTGTTCTTGCCCATCCCGGTGCAGCCTTCTACGATCCGGACTATAGAAAGATCATCGATTACATGGTGACCCAGGGCATTCAGGGGCTGGAATGCTATCACCCAGATAACAGCCGGGAGATTTCGGAATACTGTGAGGCGTTTTGCAGAAGGCAGGGCTTTATGATTACTGCCGGTTCAGACTGCCATGGCGCATTTCTGCCCGGCCGCTGTCTTGGAAAGCCTGATATCAAGCTGTCTCAGCTGTCACTATAAAATGAAGAGGATTGCTCGGTGGCTGGGATCAACATCGCTACCATACAGAAAGTCCAGCCGCAGCTAATAATGAGAAATGTTCTCTATTGAAGCCGACTGACGCTTCAAGAGGGAAGCAGGATATATGCAAAACAGATAAAGCGAGGTATATGCATATGCGCTACGGAAGACTATCGCCATCCCATCGGGAGTATATCGTGGATAGGCCCGACACCCCAACCCCCTGGATGAACTATATCTCCAACATGGAGGGTTATTGCGGGATTGTCAGCCAGACGGGCGGCGGATTCTCCTTCTATAAGGATCCCAGGGACAGAAGAATCACCAAATACCGTTACAACAATGTGCCGGTGGACAGGCCCGGAAGATATCTCTACATAAGGGATAATGACGACGGCTCGTACTGGTCGCCTACCTGGCAGCCGGTACAGAAGCCCTGCAACCGTTACCAATGCACCCACGGTCTGGGTTACACTGTGATTGAATCAGCCTGTGCCGGTGTTGATAGCCGTGTGACCTATTTCGTGCCGGTTTCGGGGAGCCTGGAGATCTGGCAGCTTAAGCTGACGAACGCTTCGAATAAGGCAAGGCAGCTTTCCATTTTCCCATACAGCGAGTTTACCCTCTGGTGTGAGCCAGAGTCCAGAAACATTCAATGGTCCCTTCACCTCACCCGGGGCGATTACCGTGACGGCTTTGTCACTTATGATTTTATCGAGCCCCATCCCGCCTTTGATATGAAGGCCAATGCTCATTATATGGGGGATAGGCCCGGGATGGCGTTTATGACGCTGATCGGCTCGGATATCCTGGGCTTTGAGTGCGTCAGAGACAAGTTTCTGGGCATTTATCGCTCGGAGAGCAATCCTGTGGGTGTGGAGAGGGGCGAGCTTACAAGCACCATTCTCAGGGGCGGCAACGGCTGTGCCGCATTGAAAACCGACATTCTGCTTCAGCCGGGAGAGGAAAGGGAAATCACCGTTCTCCTGGGCTTTGCAAACACCCTGGAGGAGGCCAAGGCCTACCGTGAAAGCCACTCCAGCAGGGATAAGGTGTATGCCGCATTGGAGGCCGTAAAGAGCGGATGGGAACACTATACCGACGCATACCGGCTGGAAAGCCCCGACCCCCTTTTCAATGCCATGATCAACTGCTGGAATCAATACCAGTGCAAGACCACCTTCGACTGGTCCCGATACATCTCCTTCTATGAAAACGGGGAGGGCCGGGGCATGGGAACCCGCGATTCCAGCCAGGATACGCTGGCAGTCTGCGCTCAGCTCACCGACAGAGTCCACAGGCGCATCCTGGAGATTCTTGGGACTACCCAGTTTGAGACCGGGGATTGCTACCACCAGTTCTTCCCCATGGGCCACAAGGGCGATCTGAAGGGCTTCTCCGACGATCATTTGTGGCTGGTTCAGATGGTTTATGCTTATGTCTGCGAGACAGGCGATTTAGGCTTCCTGAACGAAACCGTGAAGTACGCCGATTCCGATAAGATCGACAGCGTTTATAATCATCTCATTGCGGCCCTGAACTATACCGAGCGGATGAAGGGACCTCATGGGCTGCCTCTCATTCTCACAGCCGACTGGAATGACACCCTCCATCTCTGGATGACCTGCGAGGAGCCTGAATCGGTGCTTACCGGCGAGCTTTATGTCTACGCACTGAAGCTCATGGCAAGGCTTGCCGAGGCCACAGGACGCAAGGACGATGCGGCTGATTTCCTCAATCGGGCAGAAGCCATGACGAAGCGCATCAACGATATCTGCTGGGACGGGGAGTGGTATATCCGCGGCTTTGGCAGCAAGGTGATCGGTACCCACGAAAGCGAGGAGGGGAAGATCTTTCTGAACTCGCAGGTCTGGGCCGTCATTTCCGGCGTGGCAACTCCCGAAAGGGCGCGGATGGCCATGGACAGCGTTCGCAAGTACCTTGCCAGCGATGAAGGCATCAAGAAGCTCTGGCCTACCTTCACCCATTATGATCAGGCCTATGGGCTGATCACCCGCTATGTTCCGGGACGCAAGGAAAACGGCATCTTCTCTCACGCCAACTCATGGGCCATTGTGGCCGAAGCCCTGCTGGGAAGAGGGGATCAGGCCTTTGATTACTACAGCAAGATCACACCCATTTTCAAGAATGATAAAGCCGATGTGCTGGCCACCGAGCCCTACATCTACTGCCAGACCGTGGCCTCCAATGATGCGTTGAATACCGGCATGGGCGGCAACTCCTGGCTAACGGGAACAGCCTCTTGGATGTTTGTGGCCGCAACCCAGTACCTCCTGGGCATCAAGCCTGAGCTGGAGGGATTATCGATTGATCCCAAGATCCCTGCCGCATGGGACGGATTCAAGCTGACAAGGCGCTTCAGAGGCTGTGCCTATGAGATTGAGGTGAAGCGCACCGGCAAGCAGGAGATTTATGTGGATGGGGTCAAGCTGGACGGTCATGTCATTCCCGCATCAGGCAAGGAAGCCTGCAGGGTGCTGGTTACGCTATGATGCTGAACAAACAGCGGCTGTAGCCTGCTGCAGTTTATCGCTCCTGAATCCATCCAAGGATTCAAGTCGCGCCCGCTACGCAGTCCGTGCTTCGCTTTAAACTGCAGGCAGGCACGCCGCTTATCGCACTCCTACAGTCACGCGAGCTTTATGCGTCGTAATCCTTCTGAATGAGGGTTGCCCGCTTGATCTTGTCGCCCCCGAATTTTCTTCGGATTTCATCAAGACTCTTTTCCAGCTTTTCTTCCCTTGCACTTGAATACTGACTCACAGCAGGTTTAATTTTATATGGCGCATCCCTTTGAGAGCCCTTCTCGGGCTGGTTTGATGGGGGAAGGTCAAATAATGAGATCTGATCGGCGGCCAGATCCTCATCGAACCCGCTGATGCTGATGCCCAGAAGCCTGACCGAGCGGCTGGAGTTCCAGTTGGCCTTTAATAGCGCGATACCGGCTTCCATGATCTCCTTGGACAAATAGGTTGGTTTGATGGTGGTTTGCCGGGTGATGGTCTTGAAATCGTTGTATTTCAGGGTGATCTGAACGGTCCTTCCCTTTTTGTTGTATTGCCTGGCTGTCTGCCCCACATCCTCGGATAGCGCCATGATAACCCTTTTGGCTTCTTCCAGGGAATCGATGTCATAGGGCAGTGTGGTGGATCGCCCGATGGACTTCATCTCATCGGCCACATGAGGGGTAACCGGGGAATCGTCCAGACCGTTGGCCTTCTGCATTAAATCGATGGCGTATTTGCCGAATCTCCTGACAAGGTACTCCTGATCGGTGGCGGCAAGCTGCCCGACTGTCTGAATGCCCAGACGGTTCAAGGCTTCAGCGGTTTTTCTGCCGACACCGTACAGCACATTGATATTCCTGGGCCAGAGCTTTTCAGGCACATCCCTGACCCAGAGCTCGGTGATGCCCTGAGGCTTCTTGAAATCCGATGCCACCTTGGCGAGAAACTTGTTCTCCGAAATACCGATGGAGCAGTAAAGCCCCAGCTCCCGGCTGATTCTGTCCATGATTTGCTCGGCACATTCCCGGGGCTTGCCGAACAGGCATTCACAACCCGTCATATCCAGCCAGGCTTCATCGATGGAGCCCTGCTCAATGACAGGGGTATAGTCCGACAACAAGCGCATAACCTCATCGGATTTTTGCACGTAGAAATGATGATCGGGGGGAATAAGCAGCAAGTCGGGACAGAGCTTCAGGGCTTCATGAATCACCATGGTGGTTCTGACGCCAAAGGCCCTGGCCTCATAATTTGCCGCGAGAATGATGCCCGACCTTCTCTTCGGATCCCCAGCCACTGCCGCGGGACGACCTCTCAATTCCGGTCTCCGCGTGGCTTCGCAGCTTATGAAAAAGGCATTCATATCAACAAGAAAAATAACCCTTTGCATAATCAGCCCTTCAGTTTATAGGCAGCTTCGTGCCATTGCAGTCTTTGAGACGAATGGCAGACCCCGACTTCCCATGCTTCTACAGATTATCTTATCTCACGGAGAAAGGCCATGCAAGGCTTTTGAAAGCTTGGCATGATGACGGCAATACCCGCTAATACACATCTCTCATAAAATACTCAGAGAATATATAGTTGTGTAGGCAACTAATTTGGTGTAGACTATTAATGCAACAGAATCGCAAGAGAAAGATGTGACGCATATGCAGGAAATATCAGCAGAAAGCAAAAAATTCATTAAAATGACCCAGACACCAATTCCGAAACTCATCTGTACATTGGCCGTTCCAACCATTATCAGTATGATGATCACCTCGGTCTACAACATGGCTGACACCTACTTTGTGGGGCAAATCGGCACCAGCGCTTCGGCAGCCGTCGGGGTTTCCTTTTCATTAATGTCCATCATACAGGCCATTGGTTTTACCCTGGGAATGGGCTCAGGAAACTATATCTCAAGGCTCCTGGGGCAGAGAGACGCAGAAAAGGCCTCCAAGGTGGCTGCCACAAGCTTCTTCACAGCACTGGGATTTGGCGCTTTTATAACACTGATCGGCCTGATCTTTCTTGATCCCCTGGTAAGGCTCCTAGGGGCCACACCCACCAATATCACCTATGTGAAGGATTATGTGGGGTATATCCTGATCGGCGCGCCGTTTATGACAGCATCCTTTGTACTGAACAACCTTCTGCGGTTTCAGGGAAGTGCCTTTTACTCCATGTTCGGGATCGGCTTCGGCGGTCTTCTCAACATTGCCCTGGATCCACTGTTTATCTTCACCTTCGGCATGGGCACCGGCGGCGCGGCTCTGGCCACCATCATCAGCCAGTTTGTAAGCTTCTGCATTCTCCTTTTTGCATCAGGAAAGAGCGGGAATATCAAGATCAGCTTCAGAAATCTGACCCCCAGCCGGGCTATTTACAAGGAAATCCTCACAGGAGGACTACCCTCCTTTTACCGGCAGGGTCTGGCAAGCATATCCACCATCTGTCTCAACCAGATTGCGGGGCCCTTTGGCGACCCAGTCATTGCAGCCATGTCCATTGTTTCAAGAGTCTATATGTTTGGCATATCCCTTCTTTTGGGCTTCGGACAGGGCTTTCAGCCGGTATGCGGCTTTAATTACGGTGCCAGGCTCTACGACCGTGTGCTTCAGGCCTTCTGGTTCTGTGTCAAGCTTGCAGCCGTGATGATGTTTCTGATGGCTGTAGCAGGCTTCATTATGGCACCCGGAATCATCGCCCAATTCAGAAAGGACGATCCGGAGGTTATTCGCATCGGGACGGATGCGCTTCGTATGCAATGTGTGACCTTCTCCTTATCGTCCTGGATTGTCATCAACAATATGCTGCTGCAGACTATCGGAAAGGCGGCCAAGGCTTCGATTCTGGCCCTGGCGCGGCAGGGGCTCTTTTTCCTTCCTATGATCCTTGTGCTGCCACATCTTTTCGGTGTTGTCGGGATACAGCTCAGCCAACCCATTGCCGATGTGATGACCTTCATTTTAGCCATACCCATGGGTATCAGTGTGCTAAGAGAGCTTAAGGCAAGAGCAGAGCAAGAGAGGGAGAGGAAGGGGATCGCCGTTTGAAGAACGAGAAATATATCAACCGCACCATTTCGGTACTTTATCGCTACGGACAGCGCTATTTTACCCAGATGCTGAAGGAACGGCAGATTCCTATGGAGGTGGGCCAGCTGCCGTTCATGATGCAGGTCTACCGCCATCCCGGCATCTCACAGGATGGTATATCGGCCAATGCTGTCATGGATAAGGGAACAACGGCCAAATGCATTAAGCAGCTGGAGCTATCCGGGCTTGTGGTGCGGGAGATGGATGCCGATGATAAGAGGATCAATCACGTATACCCCACCGAAAAGGCGCTTGCCGTTAAAGGAGAGGTCCTGAGGGTGATCGAGGAGCTCCATGCCGTACTGTACAAGGGCTTCGATTCAGAGGAAATCGGTCTGGCAAATGATCTTCTGGAACGCATGAAGGAGAACATTTCCGACTGGCTGGCCTGAGACGGCATCCGGTCTTATGCGATTTGAACAATTTCACGCCCATTCCTGCCAGGATTTTCAGTCACCTATTTATGATCGCATAGTGGCTTTTTATGCAATGCTTCTGATATAATGAACTTGTTGATAATTTTTTGTCAATCTTTGCAGAACTATGTGGAGGGATACCATGAAAGCGATTACCCAGAACAAGCGAATTAAGGTAACGGTCAATGGCCGTGAAATGGAGGTTTACGAGAATCTGACCATTTTGCAGGCTCTTCTTCAAGAGGATGTACATATACCCCATTTGTGCTACGATATTCGCCTTGAGCGCTCCAACGGCAACTGCGGATTGTGTGTGGTTGAGGTTGGCGAGGGCGAGCACAAAAGAGATGTAAAGGCTTGCCAGACACCTATTGCCGAGGGTATGGTCATCTGCACCAACAGCCCCAAGCTGAAAAGCTATCGCAAGGTGCGTCTTGAGCAGATTCTATCGGATCACAATGCCGACTGCGTGGCTCCATGCGTTATGACATGTCCGGCTAATATTGATATACAGGCTTACTTGCGCCATGCGGGCAATGGCAACTTTGAAGCAGCGCTTCAGGTCATCAAGGACCGCAACCCCTTCCCCGTGGTCTGCGGCCGTGTCTGCCCCCATCCCTGCGAGGCTCAGTGCCGCCGCAATCTTGTGGACTCTCCCGTAGCCATCAACCATGTGAAGCGCTTCGTGGCCGACTGGGATATGGCCCGTGAACAGCATTTCATGCCTAAGAAAAGCCCGTCCACCGGTAAGAAGATTGCCATCGTAGGTGCAGGCCCTTCTGGTTTGTCAGCCGCCTATTACAGCGCCATCAACGGACACGATGTTACCGTCTTTGAGCGCCAGCATTATGCCGGCGGTATGATGCGCTACGGCATTCCTGAGTACCGTCTGCCCAAGGACACACTAGATAAGGAAATCGAGATTATTAAGAGCCTGGGCGTTAAGATCATGACCAAGAAAGCACTGGGTACCCATATCCGCCTGGAGGATCTTCAGAGCGATTTTGATGCCGTTTACCTGGCAATCGGGTCATGGCGCGCAACCCCAATGCATATCGAGGGAGAAAACCTGCCCGGCGTTTGGCTTGGTATTCAGTATCTGGAACAGGTCACCAAGCAGGCTGAGGTGAATACCGGCGATACCGTGGTTGTTATCGGTGGCGGCAACACTGCTATCGACTGCGCTCGCGTAGCTTTGAGAAAGGGCGCTAAAAACGTCAAGCTCATCTACCGCAGAACCCGTGAGGAGATGCCTGCCGAGTCCTATGAGGTAGAGGAAGCCCTTCACGAGGGTGTTGAAATGCTCTTCCTTATGGCACCCACCAGCATCGTCATGGAAAACGGCAAGAAGAAGCTCAACTGCATTCGCATGGAGCTTGGCGAGCCTGACCGTTCTGGCCGCCGTCGTCCTGTACCCATTGAAGGCAGCAACTTTGAGATAGAGGCCGACACCATCATCGGGGCCATCGGCCAGAGCACCAATACCCAGTTCCTCTATAACGACCTTCCTGTCAAGCTGAATAAGTGGGGCGATATCGAGATCAACGGCAAGACCTCACAGACCTCCGAGCCCAATATCTTTGCCGGTGGTGACTGCGTAACCGGCCCGGCAACCGTCATTCAGGCTGTGGGCGCAGGGCGCCGTGCTGCCGAAGCCATGCACAGCTTCCTCATGAAGGGCTATGTTCATGAGCACCATATCGATTACAGCTGCAGCCGCGGTTCCCTTGAGGATCTTCCTAAATGGGAATTTGAGGTTATGCCCAGGCTGAACAGAGCAAAAATGCCTGCCCTTGGCGTTGCCGAAAGAGTTGATAACTTTAATGAGGTGGAAACCGGCCTTACTGAGGATCAGGCGAGGAAGGAAGCACGCCGCTGTCTGAAGTGCGGCTGCACCCAGCGTTATAACTGTGATCTCCGCAGGGAAGCCAGCGACCATGATATCCAATATGAAAAGCCCCTTCACGAAAGACCCTATATACCCATTGTGGATGACCATCCCTTCATCGTCCGCGACCACAACAAGTGTATTTCCTGCGGCCGTTGTATTGCCGCATGCGCAGAGGTTGAGGGCCCCGATGTCCTGACCTTCTATATGAAGCACGGTCGCCAGCTGGTGGGTACCAAGAGCGGCCTGCCCTTGCAGGAAACCGACTGCGTGAGCTGCGGCCAGTGTGTCAATGCATGCCCCTGTGGTGCTCTTGAAGCCAAGAGTGAAAAGGGCAAGGTCTTTAGGGCTATCAACAATCCCAACAAAACGGTTGTAGCCTTTGTGGCTCCTGCCGTAAGAAGCGTTGTTTCATCCCACTACGGTATCCCATTTGACAAGGCTTCAGCCTTTATGGCAGGCCTGTTGAAGCAATTGGGCTTTGACAAGGTGTTCGACTTCTCCTTCGCCGCAGACCTGACCATCGTGGAGGAAACCACCGAGTTCCTGAACCGTGTGGCCAATAAGGGCACCATGCCCCAGTTCACCTCCTGCTGCCCGGGCTGGGTCAACTTTGTGGAAAGACGTTATCCGGAGCTGATTCCCCACTTGTCTAGCTGTAAATCACCTCAGCAGATGATGGGCGCTACCGTTAAGAATCATTACACTAAAATGGCGGGCATCGATAAGAAGGATCTCTTCGTGGTTTCCATAGTGCCCTGTATCGCCAAGAAGTACGAGGCCGCAAGACCCGAATTCGCGCCTGAAGGCATCAGGGATGTGGATGCGGTGCTCACCTCCAGCGAGATGCTTCGGATGGCTGAGCTGAAGTACATTGACTCCGAGAGCATCGTACCTCAGGAATTCGATGACCCCTATAAGCAGGTATCGGGTGCCGGCGTTCTCTTCGGTGCATCGGGCGGTGTGGCAGAAGCAGCCATGCGTATGGCAGTTGAAAAGCTTACCGGCAAGATCCTTACCGATCACCTGGACTTCGAAGAGGTTCGCGGATTCCAGGGTGTGAAGGAAGCCACCATCGATACCGAGGCCACCAAGGTGCGCGTGGCGGTTATCAGCGGTCTGCATAACGCCGAGCCAATCATCGAGAGAATCATCAAGGGTGAAAACGTGGGCTACGACCTCATCGAGGTTATGGCATGCCCCGGCGGCTGCATCTGCGGTGCAGGCCATCCGGTTCCTGAAAAGGTGGGCACTCTTGAGAAGCGTCAGCAGGTTCTGGTGAATATCGACAAGACCTCCAACTACCGCAAGAGCCAGGAAAACCCTGATATCCTCAGGCTTTATAAGGAGTTCTATGGTGAGGCCAATTCCGAGCTGGCTCATAAGCTCCTGCATACCCATTACCATCCTGTGAATGGCGACATCCGGTGTGCTACAGTGCTCAAAAAGGCCAACTCAGCCTTTGTAACCAGGCAGTTTACCGTTTGTACCTGCGATTCCTGTGTGGCCAAGGGCTCCCGTGAGCTATACAGCAGGGCTGTTGAGCGGTTCAAGAAGCTTAAGATGGATTCGTTTATCGAGGTCAGAACCATCCGAATGAACGAAAGCCACAACGGACAGGGTGTTTATGTCACTCTGGACGGAAGCCGCGTGGATGCCTCGGTACTTGAGGAATTCTATGGCGGCAGCCATTAAGGCGCGTTTTGACGCATAAAATCACAGATTAAGGCATATTATCATAGCAGTAAACAGCATGACGCTCCGGAGATTCATCAGATTTCCGGGGCGTCTGTGCATGTTTCACCCTAACCATGACACACTAAAAGCGGTGATGTTATGCTTTTTAAGATGCTGCTGTTTTACCTTCCCATTATCGTGTTCGTTTGGTCGATCTATTGGAGCTTTATCGTTTTAAAGCTCATGTTTCATCGCATGAAGATCAGCACCATCCTTGAAGGCATCACCTGCAAGGAGGATCTTCTGTACCTGAAATATCAGGACTTTTATGATGTGATCATGGAGGTATTAAAGCGAAAGGGATATCAGGTCAGAACCACGCCCCACTGTGGTGAGGAAGGTAATGGCTTACTATTAAACGACATTCTTTTCTGTGAGATATGGAAGCACAGCCTGGCTCACAGGGTAGACGTGGAGGCGGCCATGAAGCTTTACAAGCGCATGAAATGGAATGATATCCACCGTGGGATGATCATAACCCTGGCCGATTTCCGTGCCATTACCCGCCAATACTGCCGTTACAATGTGATTCAATGCATCAATGGAGACGAGCTCTTTGCCATGTGCAAGGAGGTCAGAAGGTATCATAAAATTCCCAAAACCGGTCTGGGAATTGCCTCAAAAGACCCGAAATAAAGTTGTTATATCCCTTTAAGGTAACGTGCGATTGCCCGGTCTGCCCTGCTGATATGATCCATAATCCAATCGTTCAACATCCGGGAGATATCATAATAGTCTGAATAGGAAATGGTGTTCTGATCAAGTTTATTCAGACGCTCCTGAATAAACGCTCTAAAACCGTCATGAAGCTTTATGTGCTCGTCATAGTAGGGGTAGTTGACTTCACGTAAGAAGGCTTCT
>Ga0116192_1002384_pt1 | contig 12545 bp, 7 predicted proteins | sample AD_UKC113_MetaG_FD_89876 | JGI IMG/M metagenome (GOLD analysis project Ga0116192, IMG submission 89876) | Active sludge microbial communities of municipal wastewater-treating anaerobic digesters from Hong Kong - AD_UKC113_MetaG | ecosystem: Engineered > Bioreactor > Anaerobic > Digestate | place... | reverse complement strand
GCCTTTTCATTCTGAATTGCCATGCGGCTTCTGATAAAAAAAGGACAGATGATTGGATGGTCCGGATCATTTTTTCTTATCTGATCAAGAATGACCTTATCTTTCGATGGGTCCAATGATCCCCGGTCAGCCCGCTCCCGGATAAGCGCAGTAGAGAATCCCTTGACAGCCTCACATTTCCGGTAGGTATCTCCTGAACCACCCAGGGGACACATCGAACTTTTCCCAACCAGATATGAAAATTTTAAACCGGGTTGTTTTTTCCGAATGAGTTCTAGTTCCCGTATATAGGTGGTAAGCTGAGATATGGTCCGGACTGCAACTATTATCTGGCGGTCTTTTCGTCCGGCTAATAATGCAGAGACGACGGAAGATTTTCCTGATCCGGTTGGTGCATCTATGAGGAGGACGCCACCCGTTCTGGCAGTGTCAAAAGCCCTCTGTAACATCTCTTCTTGTCCGGGCCGAAATGAAGAATAGGCAAACCAGTCCTGCAACTCATTCATCTGTAGCTGATTGACCCTGAATGCTTAAAGCAGATACGAAAGACCGCTAAAAATGATAAAAGATATATTATATAATTCCGTTTTTATTGAACGTTTCTGAATATTTTTTATCAGTTATCTGAATGTGATTTGATACCCAGTCCTTAAGAAATGTCATAAGTTCAATAGTTATCCCTAATTTGTTGGCCTGATAATCCTGGATAAGTGATTCAACTTTCCCAACAAAAGTATCATGCTCCTTTTTATGAAAAGCCAGTCCAGGGTAACCGCACTGCTCCATATATTTCTCTTCGGTTGAAAAATGATAGACTGTATATGCTGCGAGCTCATCTAGAATTTTCCCAAGGACTTCCTTTCCCTTTTTTTCCAGCATTGCATCGTGCAGCGTGTTGATGAGCTGAATAAGTTTTTGATGCTGCTCATCAATCTCTGTAACATGAACACTCAGGGATTCAGACCACTTAAGAAATGCCATGATAAAGTTCTACCCATCCTTCATATAATATTTATTCATGAAATGACCAATCCTGGTATTTCCTGTGAAAATTATATGTAAACAAAAATATATTGATACTATGGATATTATACAGAACACATATAATCTGAAGAGATTGTTCAAAATAAAATTTGTAATCATTTTTACTATTTTCTTATTATACATCTCGGGATTTAGTTTTGGTGATGATACATTTGATGAGAATATCCTCATTACCTATCCTGTGACATTAGAAAAACCTGGAGTCTATTATCTGAATGAATCAGTTTTTATCAATGATTCAGCAATTCACATCACCCATTCAGATATCATCCTTGATGGACGTGGCAATATTGTAACAGGAAATATGTCTTCAGGATCGATCGGAATTACAATACAACATCCTGAAATGATGATGCATAATATTACAATCAGAAATATTACCATAAGGGATTTTGAAACCGGAATTCTCATCGATACCTCACATGAAATCAACCTTGAAGAAACAGATCTCATCTCTCATATGAGAACAGGAATCCGGATAGAGACATCAGAGGATATACAGATAACCAGATGTACGGTTCAAAATAACAGAAATGAAATTACCGGTGGATACGGTATCCAGATATCAGATTCGAATAAAGTAAAAATAACTAACTCCCAGGTAACCGGGAATGGGAAGACTGGAAAAAGTAATTCAGGAGGTATTTATATCACTAACTCTTCTGAAACCAGTATTATTTCCAGTCAGATCTCTACCAATCCAGGGTTTGGTATTCGGGCCGATAATGGAACAGAACATCTAAAAATATCAGATTGTGATATTTCTGTCAATTCAGGAGATGGAATACTAATCCAATCAGGTTCATCTCCAGACATCCAAAAATCAATTCTGGATAAAAACAAGGAATCAGGTATTGAACTGATAAAAGTGGTGCAACCTGTAATTACCGGGAATGTTATCACATCAGGTACCATGGGGATTTCTCTATCAGATACTGAAGACATGACATTAACAGGAAATTCATTAAAAAACAACCGGATTGGATTTGATATCTCTGCCTCAGATATTCGTTACTATAATCACCATATTTCAAATACCAATACGATAGACTCACGAACACTCATCTATCTGAAAGATGTCCGTGATAGAAAGATTGGACCTTCAATGAACCCTTCGATGGTCATCATTGTGAACTCATCGGATATTGCATTGTCTGAACTCGTGCTATCAAAAAATTGTGCAGGCATTATCCTTGCTAATAGCTCAAACCTTACCCTCACAGATATTTCTTTCATAGAAAATGGTATTGGCATAAGATCAGAATTTGGAACAAACAATCTGATATGCAACAATCTTCATGCAGAAAGAAACCTGGTGAGTGGATATTATATAAGCAATACAAATAATTTTACCCTGACATCAATCTATGGTCAGGAAAGCCCATCTGGCATCTATCTTCACAACGCAACAGGGGCGATATTAAAATATATCTATATGACACAGATTACCGGATTAAAATCACGAATGCCTTCAGGGATTACGTTGAGCGGGTGTGATAATATCTCCGTTTCCAAGTCACAATTCTCTGAATGTTCCTATGCAGGACTTCTATCAGACTCTGATCATCTGAATCTCACTGATAATAGGTTTCTATCCAATACCTATGCCGGTTCAGTAATTCTCTCAGGCCCGGTAGATCTATATAATAATTCATTCCTTAATAATGAGGATACCGGCCTTATCTTAAGGGCAAATCAGAGTACTATCCTCCGTAATACATTCACCAATAATAAGAACAGAGGGATTTTATTGATTTCTGGGAACGAAAATCTCTTTGCATATAATACCTTTAAAAATTATAAAAACTGTATGATTCAGGATAAAAATGCTATTAATATCTGGAACACCTCCAACATGTATTTTTCTGATAATACTTATCCAGCTGGTAATTACTGGGGAGATCCTGAAGGTGAGGGATTTTCGGATATATGTACCACAGATCCAAATGGTTGCTGTATTGATCCCTATATTATTCAATTGTATAACATAGACTATCACCCCTTATCATCACAATATATCATCGAATCTACCATGAATACTGACCTGAACCAGAATGGCCGGGAAGATTTACAGGATGTGGTGTTATATATGAATAAAGTCTCATCTGGTGACACCAGTTCATTGTATGATTTCAGTGGCGATGGGAAAATTAACCTGAACGATGTAGTTTCATTATTTCATATAATAATAAAGAAATAAAAAAATGAATATGAGATATCAGAATATTGAACATAAATTTTCCAGTTTTATCTAAAAATATCCTGTTTTTAAACGTAAAATTGAATAGAAACTATTTTTTATTGAGATGCTGAAGTTTGGAAGCACTATTGTCAGAGTATTTAAAATCGAGGAGCGGTATGAAGGGCAAATTATTAAAATGGGGTTGTTTTTGCATGATTAAGATGAGGGGGCTTCAATAGTGACTAGCTGTGATGAAAATACCGGCTGCTTATGTGAACACACACCGGTCGATAATCCGGTACCTCTTGCAGGAAGAGCAAAATCATTACGACTTCAGCGTGGTATCCGTCCCTGGATGGCAAGTCTGATTGCTATCGGAGGGATTATTGGTTCAATCTACTACCTGGGTTCAGGCTATCTTATTGCGGAAATGGGACCTAGTGTTATTCTTTTGTATGCCATAGGTGGTCTTGTCATCTGGACCGTGATGCAGTCATTTGCCGAATTGCTGGTAAATGTCCCCAGACAGGGTAATTTCATAAGTCATTCCGCAGAATTCATCTCACCAACATGGGCTGTCGGGACCGGTTGGAGTTATTGGTTTAACTGGTGTGCCTACATCCCATCCGAGGCTGTGGCCGGGGGAATAATCATGCATGTATTTGCCCCTCAGCTCCCCATAGTTGCATGGGCCGTTATCTTTCTTACCATGATTACCCTTCTTAATATTATTCATGTAGGAGGATTCGGATTTGTTGAGAGTTCGCTGTCACTTATAAAAATCATTCATAACGGAGTCTTTTGCATTGTTGCAGCTCTTATCATTCTTGGCTTAATTGGATCCGAAGGCCCTATAGGATTTAGTGTGCTTTTTCCACCAAATAGTGATCCCTTTACAGACATCTTCCCGGCCGGAGTCTTTATCCTCATCAGTAACCTTGCTCTCATTCTTGTAAACTTTCAGGGTTCAGAGATTGTCGGACTCGCCGCTGCAGAAACGCAAAACCCGGACAGGATTGTCCCAAAGGCATGTCGGCAGGTTGTATACCGGATTCTACGTGTTGATATCATCCCCATCTTACTGCTTGTCATGATCCTGCCATATTCGGAAGCGGGATTGTCAGATAGTGTATTCTCTCTCGCTCTTTCCAAATACGGATTTACAGAAGTTGCAGGAATTTTATCATTCATAGTTCTAACCGCAGCTTTTTCCTGTGCAAATTCAGGATTTTATGGATCGGTAAGAGCACTGTATGGTCTCTCACTGGAAGGGATGGCACCGAAAATTTTTTCGAGACTAAACAAACAATGCACGCCAATGTATGCCACACTCTTTACTCTTCTCATGTGCTGGGCAGTTCTGAGCATGTGGTGGTTCTCCAATGGTGAGGGTGAACTGTATCTCTGGCTCTTATCAGTATCAGCATTTACCGGTGCTATCTGCTGGATATCTATCTGTTATTCTCAAGTGGTATTCAGAAGGCGTGTTTACGAACGAGGCTATTCAAAGCAGGATATCAAAGCCCCAGCTCCATTATCTCCATGGTTCCCCTTAATGATCGGTGTTATTCTTGAGATATTTGCCCTGGTCATCCTTGCATTCAATGAGGATCTAAGAGGCTCCCTCTATCTTTCTGTCCCGGCAGTGGCTGTTCCCATGCTCATCTATTACATAGGGAGAAAAACCGGGACGATAAGCGGCATAAAAATCCGTCATGAAGATGAAAAACCCTTTGAAGAACTCTTCCCGGAAAAACATAAACCCTCATAATCTCCATTTTTGATACATAGATGCAACCAGTACAGAAGGTGCCATATGAGGACCATGTTTCAATAAAGACTGGTCTCCCGCCAGGTATCCCGATTTACATAGGGAAACATGAACCGGAAGTTACCAAAGTTTCTGCTCTGGTATATTCTGCTGAAGGATTTACCTTTTTTCCAGAGATACAAGCATCTGACATTTCGCAAATACGATCCGGAAACGATATCTGCTGGGTACACATTTCAGGACTGAAAGATAATGAAATGATAAATCAGATCCTGTCCGATGCAATCCTTCATCCATTAATTGCTGAAGATGTATTCAATACCAAAGGAAGAGCGAAGGTTGAAGATTTTGGTAATGCAATATTTATAATTCTTGATATTATCATCAGTAATGGTTCAGAACTGCAATCACGGAAGATAAACATCATTACGAAAGAAAAACTGCTTATATCAATATCAGAAACCAGCAACCCTTTTGAAAACATTAAAACCCGTATCACTCTCCCAAATGGAAAATTCAGAACACATGACATCGACTACCTGATGTATTCAATTATCGACTCCGTTGTCGATACCTATTTTTTTGGTCTCGAAAGAATTGAGGATTTGTCAGAAAAACTTGAAGAAAGGGTTGTTCATGATCCAAATCCGGACATCATCATTGAAATACAATCATTTCGACATACACTCATACAATTTAAGAGACAGGTCTGGTCACTTCGGGATGTTATTATGCACCTGGAACGATCTGATTCTGATTTCCTGACAGATTCAACCAGGATATTCATGAGAGATGTATATGATCATGTGATAAAAATTTCTGAAGATCTTGATATTCACCGGGAAATGGCTGAAGGAATCATGGAAATATATCTCTCCTCAGTATCAAACCGGACCAATGAGATCGTCCGTGTTCTGACTGTTATCGCAGTTATCTTTATCCCACTGACATTTCTTACCGGAGTCTATGGAATGAATTTCTCATATCTCCCCGGCATTGATCACCCTGACGGACCTTTGATCATTTTTGGGATAATGATCCTCATTACAACCAGTATGGCAGCAATTTTCAGATGGAAAAAATGGATTTAATCAAAAACCTGAATTGCATCACGCAATTTTTTTGTTGATACACCATACGGACCCTTTACAGTCAGAGATATGGTATATGTCCCTGGCTTATTATATGTATGAACCGGATTCTGTTCAACAGAATTACTGTCATCACCAAAGTTCCATGACCATGACTCAATCGTTCCTGTAGAACGATCTTCACAGCTGATGGACAGAGGAGTTTTTCCACTCTTTTTATTGATGACAAAGTCTGCAATTGGTTTGGATGTCTCCGATAAATCTGAATCTTTCAAGTCAGATTGATTGTTTCTCTTGCTGTTGTCTGAAGATAATATGGATGGATTCATCCGGCCAGATTTTGAATAGGTCGGTCCCACTGTCACGACCTGATCAGCTGAACTGACTCCTGACGGTCCATACACCGTGAGCTTGATAATATATGAACCAGGTGCGGTATACCGGTGAGATGGATGTCTGGTTTCTGAAACCGCTCCATCTCCAAACTCCCAGAGGTACCGGTTGATACTTCCTGTAGATTCATCGGTGCACTGTACAGAGAGGGGAGCTATTCCTTCTGATGGTTTCAGACTGAAACCAGCAACAAGGGGTTCTGGTTCAGGTGAAACTACAATATATCCCTTTCTGCTGACCTGATTTGTTCCGGACGGTCCGGAAACTGTCAATGATACTGAATAGACACCTGTCTTATTAAATACATGAGTCGGGTTTCTTTCAGGAGAGATCTCTCCATCTCCAAAGTCCCATTTCCAGTCAGATACCTTCCCTAGTGACTGGTCAGTGAACCGGACCTTTAATGGTGCATATCCTGTTCTTTTATCTGTTCTGAATCGTGCCTGTGGTGGCGTAAGCGATGTACCTACTGTAATATAATCTTCTCTTACTTCCGTCGAAGAGCCATCAGGACCATGAACCTGAACACTGACGGTATAGATACCTGGATGGGTGTAGGTATGGGTTACCGTCTCACCAGTTCCATGGGATGAATCTCCAAAGTCCCATTTCCAATCTGATATTGTACCGGTTGATTCACTTCTGAATGTCACATGCAACGGTGTCGGGCCGGATACCGGGTCGGCAGAGAATGATGCAATTGGGATTGATATGGATTCGGTCACATTGATAAGATTGGTATTGATTATCTCCTGTGTATTTCCTTCAAATTCACGAGTCAGATGAACAGAATAGATCCCCGGTTTTGTATAGGTATGAGTAACTTCTGATTCATTCGAGGTCATTCCATCTCCGAACTTCCAGAGATAGGTTCCATTTTCCTTTGCCCATGATGAACTAAAATCAACGGTAAGAGGGGCAGGACCAGTCTTTTCTGATACTATGATCTCCGGAATTAGTATTTCAGATCTTTCCTTCGTATCAGGAGCTCTTTCTGACTCAGGTTTCGATACACTGGTAAATGTTTCTGTCTCATTTACTGGGATCGGCATCTCCTGCTCTATTTTTTCTGTTCTATTTATACGGGCACTCTGATTATCTGAAGACTCATTAGGAGGAACATTCAGACTAGTACGATTTGGAACAACCATTGGTTCAGAAATAACCGGGACAACTATTAGTGATTGATTCGATTGATTCGACTCATTAGAAATAATAAAAGGCTCCTCACCTCTTGTTTGAATCGGTGAAATATTGTCAGCTTTCGATTCAGGAATTACAGGAACTGGTTCCTTAACCAAAACCGGCCGGGGAGCAGAATATCGGTTCTCTCCACCAGGTCCTTTGACATTGAGTGAAACAAGGTATGAACCGGTGGCATTGTAGGTATGAACAGCATCTTGTGTTTTTGCAGACGATCCATCACCAAAGTCCCAGATCCATTCAGTAATCTCACCGAGTGACTGATCGGTGAACCTGACTGAATACGGGGCATAGCCTTCTGTACCATTACTTGAGAAATTCGCAACCGGTGGCGGGATTGGCGTTGTGACATTCACAAATTCATTCTTGGTAATAGTGCGGGATTGTCCCTCTACATCCTGAATCGTAAGACTCACGGTATACACACCAGGCAATGCATAGGTATGTACAGGCGAGGCATCACTGGATGTATTCCCGTCACCAAAACTCCATTGAGAACTCATCACATTGCCGATATCTGTCTTCCCAAATGTGACGGTGAGAGGAGCAGTTCCTTTCGCGGGTTTTGCAGTGATGATTAATTCAGGGGAGAGAGCAGACCCCAGAACAGAGATCAGGTCTGTCTTTTCCACACTATCATTCCCACCAGGTCCATCTGCATTCAGACGAACGGTATAGATACCAGGTTTTGTATAGGTATGCTCAGGATTCTTCTCATTGGAAGTTAACCCATCCCCAAAGAACCATGTCAGGTTTTCGACATCACCTGTGGTTTTATCTGTAAATGCTACCGTAAGTGGTGCATCTCCTGAAATAGGCAGGGCCGAGAAAGACGCACGGACTGGTTCAATAGATTTTTCTGCGACGATGAAATTCTCTTTTACAAGAACATCTGTACCATCCGGACCGGTAATGCTCAGTTTTACATGATATGTTCCAGGGCTGGTATACACGTGGGCAGGGTTTTGTTCAGACGATGAAATCCCATCACCAAAGTCCCAGTCCCATGCAGTAATTATACCTGTTGAATCATCATGGAATGACACATCAAGGGGAACAGATCCCTGGACCGGATCAGCAGAGAATAGTGCTTTGAGTACTGGAGGAGCCTCAAGCACCTTTATAACTGCATTTTTACGCAATTCATCTTTCCCGCCAGGTCCCCTGACGGTCAGAGTAATGGAATACTGGCCGGGTGTGATATAGGTATGGGTCGGGTTTTTACCTCTGAGTACCTTACCATCGCCAAAGTCCCAGATCCATTCAGTGATTACCCCTTCAGACTGATCAGTACATACAATGGCAAAGGGTGCAGTCCCTTCTGTGCTACTTACAGAGAAATCTGCAACCGGGGCTTTTGGTGGTGATAGTACAGATATGACTGAAGATTTTTCAACACTTTCTTCAGAGCCGGCATAATGCAGAGTAAGACGTACCGGGTAATCCCCGGGATTGTCAAATATATGAGTGGGAGCCGGTTCAGTAGAGTTCGAGCCATCACCAAAGTCCCAATATCTCGCTTCATACGCTCCGGTTGATGTATCGGTAAATTGAACTGAAAGTGGAGCATCTCCTGACTCAGGTGTATATACAAAGTCCACAGAAGGTTTTGATACAGGAGTGACTGGTTCAGATGTCTCAGATAACTCGGCTGTTGTATTTGGTTCAATAGTTTCTTCTGTAGCTTCAGTACCTTCAGATGATTCTGGAATTTGATTGATGATATCAGGTATAACAATTTCTTCAGGCTCTGGAAGTACTTGTTCAGACACGACAGGGACGGGGTTATGCGATTCTTCAGGGGCAGGAGAAGGAACAGATTCCGTAAGAACAGGGATATTCTCTGCGATGGGTGTTGGCAATACTGGTTCAGGAACAGATGAAAAAGAAGGTGTAGGTTCCGGAGTGGGAGTTGTTGGGGCCAGGGTAGGTGGTGGAAGGTCAGGGTGAACAATGATATAGGATGGTCTGGTCAGAATATCTTCATTATGGGTACCGGTCACTTTGAGAGATACTTCATAGGTTCCAGGTTTTTCATATACATGGACCGGGTTTTCAAGTTCTGAAAATAATCCATCACCAAATGACCATTCCCTCGAGACTATGGTTCCGGAAGTCTGTTCTTTAAACCTGACCTGCAGGGGGGTGGTTCCTTCAGTTGGTTCAGCAGTAAATGATGACACCACCGGAGTTATTACCTGAACAATCCCGGTTTTAGTAATGTTATCAGAACTTCCATCACCTTCAATGTGCAAGGTGATATCATATGTTCCATCAGTCTGATAGATGTGTATTGGAGATTTTGCTGCTGATGTAGTCCCATCACCAAAGTTCCATAACCACGAAGAAACCGGCCCTGTTGAAAGATCGGTGAAACTGACTTTCAGAGGAGAAAGACCAACTCCATCAGCGACTGAAAAATCAGCATGGATCGATGATCCTACAGGAACTGGTACAGGAGTTGTAGGTTTATTCTGTTCGGGTACTGCTTCTGGCGCTTTCAGAACAGTCACCTGATCGTCAGGTTCTGTGATCTCTCCGTTCTGAACAACAATAGGAGACTCGGTGCTTTCGGTGCGCTCTGTAAGAACCGGCTCAGGCGATGAGACTGATTCTGAGTCAGGTTCTGAAACCGAAATATATCCAATTCTTGTCTTTTTATCTGAACCGGCAGTACCTGAAACGGACAACGAGACCGTATATACACCGGGTGCGAAGTACGTATGAACCGGATTTTGTTCTGATGAATTCTCACCATCACCAAATGACCATTCGAAGTGGTCGCGTATTCCAGTAGAGAGATCGGTAAAGGAAACCGTAAAAGGAACCTTTCCTTCTTGGTTATCAGCAGAAAAGTCTGCAGTAATGGTTGAATGCGCATTCTGCACACTGATTGGAGGGATGTCTCCAGTGGATGTACCAATGCACAGGATCAAAGATAATAGAATTACCCCGACTATTCCTGATTTAATACATAATTTCATATGCCCAACCCATCGTGATATAACCATATGGGTTTTTATATATAAAAATTATTATCTTAAAAATGAACGCCGAAGGGGAGATTTGAACTCCCGAGGTGTTACCACCAGTGGTTTTCGAGACCACCGCCTTCCCGGACTAGACTACCTCGGCACAGGTGCTTAAACATGTTATCACTTCCGTTTGATAATAATATCGTAATCAGAAAGATATCTGACATCACTATTGAAATTATAATGACTCATTTTTCCTTACCCTTCTATGAGTTTGGCCCGGCAATTATGCCCGGCAGATCACTACACTTATAGAAAATTATGTTCCAGAAGTATTGGTATCACCGATACCAGTCCGGCCCGGTCGATCACCCCTGCCATCCTGAGGGTCGGACACTACTATTCTGTAAAGGACATATGTCCATGCATAAAAGAGATAATCTTTTTGGATATAGTAGTCTCATAATGTATCAGGCAGAATATTCACTGCAATAATATGATGGTGGATGTACATGGGGCTATTTCGATCACATGATGATAAGCAGAATGGTGAAAAAATTTCCTGGTCGGTTCCCTTTCCTCCTGATTTACTTGCACGTCTTCGGGGCTTTTCTGCCGTTTCTATTTCAAAAGCTTCAGGAATGTATCTTGAGGATGTTTTTGAAATTCTGAAAGGTTCTCGTTCCAGAACCTCTCCTGAAGTAATTGAAATGCTTGAAAACGTATTAAAGAAACTGGAAGAGGATGATCAGCGGCTGGAAAAAGAGGCTGCAAAGATTAATTTTATGATCAAAGGGTTTGACGTGCTCGAACAAAAGAAGCAGAAAAGACAGCTGAACAGACTTCCCGAAACCGGATATTATCTGGAAGAATAAAAAAGATTATTCCATTGGTTCTGGCTTTCCGCCTTTACCAGACTGGGATACCATCATATCATCAACCCGAAGCAGCATCTCTACAGCTTCTTCTGAGCTCTGTATTGCCTGCCTCTTGCATCTGATTGGTTCAATAACTCCTTCTTTCTGCATATCCACCAGTTTACCAGTGTACACATTCAGTCCGAAGTTCTTCTTCCCTTCTGCATGTGCCTTCTTTAACTCTACCAGTTTATCGATTGGATTATAACCGGAATTTTCCGCAAGGGTGATTGGTATAGCAGCGAATGCATCTGCATATGCTTCGATGGCGATCTGCTCACGTCCACCGACATTAACAGCATAGTCACGAAGGCGGACGGTAAGTTCACTCTCAACTGCTCCTCCACCTGGCACAAACAGTCCGTCTTCCATTGCATCCATGACTACCCGGGTTGCATCGACAACAGCACGTTCAAGTTCATCAACCAGGTAATAGGTAGAACCACGAAGAAGAATAGTCACCGTCTTTGGATTCTTTGCTCCCGTTATGACTACCATATCTGCGTCATCAAGCTGCTCTGCCTTTTCTGCAACACCAAGGTCACTCTTTTTCAGATCTTCAGCTTTTGTAACAATTGTTGCGCCAAGTGAGCGTGCTGCAAATTTCAGATCAGCTTCCGGAACATCTTCAATGGCAAGAATTCCTGCTTTTGCAAGGTAAAACTGGGCTGCATCTGCAATACCTTTCTGGCAGAGGAGAACATTTGCTCCGGTTTTTGCCACAGCATCTGCCATCTCCTTTAATGCACTCCGCTCCTGTTCAGCAAATGCTTCGACCTGCTCGGTGCTTGAAATCTTGATCTTTGATTTAACCTCTGTCTTTTTGATCTCAAGCTCCTTCTGAACAATTGCAACCTTTGCATTTAATACGCGTTTTGGCATCTCCTGGTTAACGCGGGTTTTGTCAATGACACAGCCCATAATAAGTTCTGCATCATCCATGGTCCCGCCGGTGTGCTTTTTGATCTT
>Ga0116192_1002383_pt1 | contig 12545 bp, 10 predicted proteins | sample AD_UKC113_MetaG_FD_89876 | JGI IMG/M metagenome (GOLD analysis project Ga0116192, IMG submission 89876) | Active sludge microbial communities of municipal wastewater-treating anaerobic digesters from Hong Kong - AD_UKC113_MetaG | ecosystem: Engineered > Bioreactor > Anaerobic > Digestate... | reverse complement strand
CTGTACGATCCAACGTATACACACGGCTTGCAATAATGTCGTCCGTGGCCACAAATGGATTGGCGTCTGCCTCAAGCCACTCAAGACCGAACTCCATCAACCATCTCATAAGAATTTCTTCTTCCGGAAAATCTTTGTCATGGCTTTCGCTTGTTAGGGATTTGTAATCCCCGGTGATAACATTAATCAAATGCAAAATAACTTCGTTAATCCGCGGCCATCCGTACCATTGCTTGGAACTCTTTGGCCAGAGAAAATTAACGTAATCCCATTTTCTTAAAAAAAGAGCACGGGTAAAAAGAGAATGGCTGGCTGTGCGAAAATCCCCAGACTCAAAACTTCCCGACAAAGCAATTGAGATATCAAACCCTTGTCGATCAAGAAATTTTAAAACAGGCAACACATCTTTAATTTCATGAGGAGGCGACCACGGTTCGCCCATTCCCACCATAAGCGCCAAAATCCATTCTTTTTTCATGTCGTGCGGTATAATTTCTGGCGTCAGGCCATGGAGTGGCCAGAGAAATTCAATGCATTTAATAGACGAATTCTTAAGGGCGATCTCCCAAACTTCGGGAGTAAGTGTGACTTCGGGGAAAAAATTGTAAAGCAGTTGGAGACCTTCCACCCAGTCTCTCAAAACAACCTCTGTCCAAACTGAATAATCAGACGACACACCAGAAAACGTTTGGTTAATTTTGGGGGGCGACCACCCGCCTTCCAAATATTTTTGAAATTCGGATTTGTTTTGCTGTGTAACGGCGAGCAGAATATTCGACATAGAGACCCTGAAATTTTTTAAGAACAAAATTTTTGAGGACTATGCCACAAAGACGGAAAAAACACAAGTTGTTATCCTGATGTTGGATGTTTGCGCACTTTGGCGCAAAAACCAACGTCCAGCCTTCAAAAAAAGAACGAAGGAACAACTTGTGTCTTGACGCGGGTGGAAGATATAGTAAAAGCAATAAAAAGGAAGTGAAACAGTATGGCACAGAAATCAATTCGTGGCGTTGCAAAACGCGAGGAGCTTAATCCTGTTTTGGGTCGACGGGACGTCCGCCCACTTGGACGACGTTTTTTGGATTTGGTGGAAAGTGGCGATGCGCTTGTGTTTGTCCTTTTTTTATCTTTGGGAGCAATGCTTATTTTTCCTCAGCTCATGGAAGTTGTGGGGATTTCGAGCGTGCTTTTTTTTATGTGGTCACAAAAACAGCAATTTACCCTCTCTTTTCGGCTACCTATTGCATCAAAACTGATTGATCACAACGATTTTAAAGCCGGCACCAGCACCCCTGTTGAGGCGCGTGGTATTGCGTTTTTGGGAAATGAGATGGACACGGGGCGAGAGCTTTGGTTTAACAAAATGGACATGTGCACCCATATCTTGGTGTTTGGATCAACTGGCGCAGGTAAGGCTCTCCGAATGGACGAGCCAGTTTTGACGGCGTCGGGTTGGAAGAAAATGCGCGATATTAAAGTCGGCGAGCAGGTCGTCACGCCCGGACGCGAACTTGCTCTTGTGACCGATGTTTTTCCTCAAGGTATGCAGCCACTTTGGCGTATGAATTTTGATGATGGACGCTTTATTGACGTCACGCCGGATCATTTGTGGAGTGTTGGTAAAATTGATTTTTCGGCAAGCTGGGATCCAAATCGCCCCAAATATCAACGCACAGGAGATATTGAAGTTTTGAGTGTTGATGAACTTGAAACCAAAATGTTTGAGAGAGACGACATTAAAGAAGGGTATTATTATGCCATTCCACTTTCAGAAGCCGTAGGAGACGCTGTTTCGGTCTGGTCCGACACTCTTGAAGCTATGGTGGACAACCTTGAACTTGTGTTAAAGGGGCAAGTGGGCGAGGAGTTCATCCCCACCAGTCTTTTTGACGGATCAGTTGTTCAGCGTCAAAAAGCGTGGCAAAAAATACGCAAACTCGCAATTCATAGCGCGCATTGTTCCGTTTTTTCTTTCGATAAAGCGCCCGAGAAAGCTATTAAAGATTTGCAAAAGTTTTGCTGGGGTTTGGGGTTTTTTGCTGCGATTGAAAAAAACAACCCGAAAACATTGGTGGTCGACACGGAAACCAAATGGTTGAAAATTAATTCCATCGTTCCACTACATACCGAAGAAGAATGCCAGTGTATTAAAATATCAACCGACGAAGGCCTCTTTATCACCAAAGATTGGCTTGTTACGCACAACACCGAAACTCTCATTTCTCTTGCCTATAACACTCTTGTGACTGGGTCGGGCTTTATTTATGTTGACGGCAAGGGCGACAATGGACTTTGGGCGAAAATTTTTTCTGTCGTAAGATACTTGGGTCGAGAAGACGATCTTTTGGTTATCAATTTTATGACGGGCGGGCGCGATATGAGCGGACCGCAGGAAACAAAAGCCTCCAACACACTCAATCCTTTTATCGTCGGGTCGGCAGCTGGCCTAACAGAGCTTTTGGTTGGGTTGATGGATGAAGCCGGTGGTGACAATGCCATGTGGAAGGGGCGAGCCATTTCTCTTATCTCTGCCATTATGCTTGCTCTTGTGCATATGCGCGATCACGATGGACTTCTTCTTGGTGTTGAGGTCATTCGTGACTACATTTTGCTTGAAAACATTCAGAAGCTTTCCAAACAACGCGACTTGCCGGCGCATATTTTGCAGTCCATTAAGTCTTACTTGCGCTCTCTTCCCGGCTACCAAGAAAACGCGCCAAAACAAAGCGAAACGGTTATTGACCAGCATGGTTATCTGCAAATGCAATTTACTCGAATTTTGGGTTCGCTCGCCGATATGTACGGGTATATTTTTAAAACCAACTTGGGCGAAGTGGACTTTTTTGACGTGGTGCTCAATAGACGTATTTTGGTTGTTTTGCTTCCTGCGATGGAAAAATCAACCGACGAGCTCGCCAACTTAGGTAAAATTATTGTGGCCTGTTTAAAGCAAATGATGGCGACCGGCCTTGGTGATATCTTGGAAGGCAGTTACGAAAAAGTTATTGAAACAAAACCAACAACATCCCCCGCACCCTATATGGTGATTTTGGACGAATATGGGTATTACGTGGTCAAGGGCGCGTCCGTCATGCCCGCGCAGGCGCGTTCTCTTGGTTTCTGCATGGTGTTTGCTGGTCAAGACTACCCAGCCTTTAAGAAAAATAACAACGCGGAAGAAGCTGTTTCCACAATCGGCAACTGCAACATTAAAATTTTTATGAAGCTCGAAGACCCCACCGAAACATTTGATTTGGCGGAGAAGTCAATTGGTGAAAGCGAGATCGGTAAAACGTCCGGATTGCAACGAAACCCAGGAGGTTCCACCAACACCTACCAAGACCAACAAAACGCCAACATTGAGCGTCGCAAACGGGCTGACTGGCTGGACTTTAAAGACCACGCAGAAGGTGAAGCTCACATTATCTTTAAATCAACTCTTGTACGAGCAAATATGTTCTTTGCGGACCCAAAGAAAGTTCCGCACCTGCAACTTAACAGCCTGCTTCGCGTCGAACCGCCTCATTCAAGCGAACTGCAAGAGTGGGACGAGCAAATCGCGGAACTTAAACAAAAAGTTATTTCACGCAAAACACTTAAAGATATTGAAGAAGACACTCTCGCCAATACTCCGGCTCGGCTTAAGCGAGTTGCGGAAGCTCTTCTGGAAGCAAAAAACCCTCAAACGGCGGGAATAGAATCTCTTATCTCCATTTTCTCTATTACCCAGCAAAATGCTCAGGCAATGAGCGAAAAAACAAAACAAGTCAGCATTAAATCTTTGTCCGACGACGATGATGATGAGGAGGAGAAAACTCTTCACATTTTCAGAAACGATCTTGACGGCGATGATGATGATGACGACGACGACGACGACGACAACATTTGGTCCACCTTGCACAATGATGACGGTGAGGAAGACGAAGACGGCGACGATGATGATGATGATATTTTGCTTGACGAAGATAAATTTCGAAAAAACATAACATCTATTCACGAGAACTTGGGGATGTCGGCGGAAGAAGCAAGTATGCGAAGCGAATCGATTGCTTCCGACATGAGAGTGATATCTTCTTACCCCAAAATATCGCCAGACCCCATTGAACCCGACGAATTTAGTGATTTTATTGAAGAACTTGACGCCAAGCTGGACCCCAATAATGACGAATAAAATTCTTCTCCCCACTCAAGCTCCCGGTCTTTGGGTTGAACGTGGGGCGTCCTCCGACCTGATTGACTTGGCTCTTGGTCAAGTCCCCAAAAATTCTTCTTTTGCTACCGACAAAGCTGGGTATAACACTTGGCATTATTGGGCCCAAGGCTCGCGCCCTGAAATTCTTTGGGAGTACCTTCGTTTGATACACGAAGGCAATTATGACCATGCGTGCTCCCATTCGGGCGAACACCCTCTTTACCGATTATTAATACGGGGTCATCGCGAGGCAGCCAATCTTTGGATGAGCGAAGCAAAATGGCCAGCTGAATGCAAAAAGGGGGACAACACTCTTTGGCACGCCGCCGCTTGGAGCGGCGATTCTTCTCTTTTGGAAAATATGAGCACGCATGTTTCAACCCAAGGCCTTAACGATAAAGACGAAGAAGGCTTGACGGCGGCCATAATTGCAACGCACCGAGGCGGCCGTGAGGCTCTTATGCACTGGATGTTTCTTGGAGCCGAACCCAATATCTTGGACGCTCACGGGAGATCCATCCTGCATCACGTGGCCATCTACGGGGACATTTCATGGTTTACGGAAATTCAAGATATGGGGGCGGACGACAAGCTTAAAAATGACAAAAATCAAACACCGCGAGACGTTTTGACGGAACGCATGCGACACAGCACACAAGCTGATCTTGATATGCTGAAAAGGCACTGGACAAAAAAATACCAAGACAAGATATCTTTTTAAAGATGAGCCTTCTTCATCGAGATATTTATTACAAGTACGCTCTCAGAACATACAGAGCCGAAGAGCTTTTGGATCTTTTTTTGAAGCGAAAAAAGGAAGAGAGCGAACAGGACATGTGGAAAGGCAGAGCTATTTCTTTGTTTCTCTCCGGAATGACCGCTTTTGTTTTTCTGCGCGACAACCAGAAAAACCAAATTCATCACGAAAACATCTATCAACTTTTTTCACTTGAACATTTGGAAGGTTTGTTTTGCGAGGACTTGCCCTCTTCTGTTTTGCACCCCATTCAATCCTATCTTCGCTCCATTCCTGGTTACAAACCAAACACACCCAAACAAAGTCAAAGCGTTTTGGACATACATATGTATTCTCAAATAAACATAAGGCATTTTTTTGATGTTTGAAATGTTTTATGAAATCTGAATGAAAGATGAACGCAAAAAACAATAACAATAACAAAGGGTTGTGTTAATTTTTTGTCTTGTTATTTTGAATTGACCACAATTGGTGGTCGCTCAAAATAGGATGTATGTATGAAGAAAGCATCGAAAAAACCTGTAGCGAAAAAAGCGGCCAAACCAGTTGCTAAAAAAGCAGTTGCCAAAAAGCCGGCGGCCAAGAAAGCAGTAGCTAAAAAAGCAGTAGCTAAAAAAGCAGTAGCTAAAAAAGCAGTTGCTAAAAAAGCAGTTGCCAAAAAGCCGGCTGCCAAGAAAGCAGTAGCTAAAAAAGCAGTAGCCAAGAAAGAGGTTGCTAAGAAAGCTCCTGCCAAGAAAGCCGCTTAATTTTTGTGGGAAAAAAAGATGGGAGCATTACGCTCCCATCTTTTTTAATTAAACAATTACTCGTCGTCCGTTTTTTTCTTTTTCTTCCCACGTTTTCCCTTAATAGGAACATCGGTGTCTTCGACAAACACTTCAAGGCCGTTGGAAAGCATAGCGGAAACAACCTCTTTTCCTTTGTTTTTGGCGAGACGCGATTGGCGCTCCTGCTTGCGGTCTTCCATTTGATCAGGATTTTTATCGAAAAACGAACGAAGAGAATCGGAGTATTTGCTGGATCGTATTTTTTTCAACGCCTTCGCTTCAATTTGCCGAATGCGCTCGCGGGTAACATCAAACTCTTTTCCAATATCTTCAAGCGTAAGATCGTCACGGCCATCCAAACCAAATCGCCACTTCAAAACCTCTTGCTCTCTCGAATTCAGCGATAACATGCAGTCCTTTAAAATAACTTCCAGCTCTTTTCTGGCCGAATCTTCTGCTGGGGTAATTGTCATTTGATCTTCCACGAAATCTCCCAGAGTTGATTCACTGTCGTCACCCACAGGAGCATCAAGCGAGAAGGGGTCTTTGGAAATTTTGAGGAGCGTCATAATCTTATCGACAGGAACATCGCAAAGAGCCGATAGCTCGGTGCCTGTTGGCGAGCGTCCATGTTGCTGCGAAAAATGATGCGCTGTTCTTTTGATTTTATGCAGCACTTCGATCAAGTGAACAGGAAGACGAATAACGCGGCCGTGATCTGCCAATGATCGCGTGATACCCTGTCTGATCCACCAAGTAGCGTACGTTGAGAACTTAAATCCTCGTTTGTAGTCAAATTTATCAACGGCGCGCATAAGGCCAACATTACCTTCCTGAATAAGATCCAAGAGATGCAATCCTCTGTTAAGATATTTTTTGGCTATACTCACGACCAGACGGAGATTTGCCTCAATCATTTCTTTTTTGGCCAGATCCGCGCGTGCCTGACCAGAGACCATTTTTCTATGGAGGTCTTTAAAAGACGGAAGAGACAGACCAATATTCTGTTCTTGGATGGCGAGTAGGGATTGAAGCTCTTGAATATCTGGTAAAATATTTTTAAGGTTTTCTTTAAGTGTCGGATCAGATGATGTTTTTATTTGTTTGGGTAGCCATTGAAGATCGGTTGAGGCGGACTGAAATGTCATTAAAAACTTACCACGAGGCATTTTTGATTTTTCCACGCAAAGCTTCATGATTTCAATTTCGTGCGCGCGAACTTGACGCGCAACCAAATCGGCGCGCTGCTGGAGAGCATTAATAAAGGAAGGCGAAAAGCGAACGTCTTTTAAATTGGCAACAAGGGTAGCGCGTTGCTTTTCGAAAGACGGTTCGCTCCATTCTCCTTTGTGCGATTTTTTAATCCAAAGCCTTGCTTTCTTTTCGTTTTCCTCCAGACGGCGTTTAGCGTCTTGGCGGTAGGCTTCCAATTTTTCTTGAAGACCCACCGTTCGTATATCAACACCATCATCGTCGGGAGTGACTGCGTTTTCTTCAAGAGACATATCTTCCACTTCGGTGGCAAGACTGTCAACAAAATCATCAAGCTTCAATGAGCCATCGCGCGTGCGCTGAAGACCGTCGTAAACAGCTTCAAGCGTTAGAGGGCAACCAAGAAGTGATTCCATAACAGATGACTGACCCTCTTCTATTCGTCGAGCAATTGAAACTTCTTCCTCTCTGTTTAACAAAGAAATACTTCCCATTTCGGTCAAGTACATACGTACAGGATCAACGCCGCCTTCGGAGCGCGAAGCCTTTTCTTCTACCTCAATTTTTTCGTCGTCTGAGTCATCTTCCGCGACGTCATCGTTGGCGCGGGCTACCACCTTAATACCAACTCCTTCCACGTAAGAAACCAATGCATCAAAAATATTGTTTGTTTGAGCAATGCCGCTTTCCTCGCTAATATCTTCGTGACTCAAAAACCCTTTATCGCGTGAGAGGGTAAGCATTTGTTCGATTTTCATTTGCCATTCGACTTGCTCAAAAACTGAAAAGCTTTTTGATTCATTTTTTTTACTCATTCACAACCCCTATGTAGACAAAACGGAAAAATATGAGATTTTGTAATTTCCTTGTTGCCGATAAAAAAATTTTATTAATCAACATGCACAACATCAAAGAAGGGCAGGATTTTAAATCAATAAACAAAATGAGTCAAACACTTTTTTCTTCTCTTAGTAATTTTTACCTATTTCCATCACATATTCAAACGGGAATATTTAGAGAGTGGTTAGCAAGTCGCGGACAATGTACCTCTCCTCTGGAGAAAGACAACATTCCTCTTTGGGTTCATTTTGTTCAGCAACGCGCGTGGGGATGCCTTGAAGAAATTTTGGATTATTCTCCAGAGGAAAATCTTATTGATTACAGAGACAACCTTGGAAGAGGATTTGTTCATCTTTGCGTTTATGGAAACGCCCCCAATAAAACTGTTGCGAAAGGAATTGCTCTTTTGGGTAGCGGATGGATGGATAAAGATCACCTTGGAAGCGATCCTTTCGATATTTTTCCGCCACCGGATGTTGCTCAAAAACTTGCTTGGAGATACTGGGTTGAACAAAATAATACGAAAAAAATAAACACTTTCTTTCATGAAAAAGCAGCGCTGGCTCGAAAAAACAACGAAGAGGAGATTGCAAGAATCTGGGATTTTTGGACCACCAAACCAAAAGAGTAGATTTTTTTGACTTGAAGAAGATTAAAAATATGGTACTTTTTGGAGAGGAGATTACTTTATGACAACAGAAAAAGACAAAAAAATATCAGACGACGCGGCACTTTTTTTTGCCGAGAGCTTTAAACTTATTAAGCACGGCAGCACTAAATCCAGAGCCCGCGACGAGCGGATCGTGGAAGAGAAGAGCGCCCTTTTAATTCCCTTACGCATGATGCTTAAAAAGCTTATCGATGCTGAGGTTTTTGTTACAAATAACGCTATACACGACAATTCTTTACGCACCAAAACATACGCACCACAGAAGCTCCAAGTGTGGGAAGCATCATCCAGCCCTTCTTGGCTTCCCGGTGGTTCTATTTTTCTTGATCATCCCGCGCAACTGGAAATAGCCGTTACAAACCCATCCAAAAAAGATAACGCATCAAAAATTATTATTAGTTGTGTCGACAATCACCCCGGAAAACATCTGTTTCAAACCCCTTTTGAAACAGCAGAAGAAGCTTGTCGTGCGCTGGCTGAGTTTTTAAGCAGCTCGACCGTTGACATTAAGAACCCTGACGCTCTTCATTCGGGCATCCCTCATGCGGACAACAAACAAAGCACAGAAGAGATATCTCAAGACTAAAATCAAAATCAATAAATTAGCGGTGGCCGCGTTTAACCCAACTACGAACACGCCCAGTATCGACATGAACAAATCCTCTGTCTGGATAAAAACCGACACCGCCAGCGGAATAATGTTGAGCAAGTTTTCCTAAATACGATACAGGAAGTTCGGGAATAATGAGATCAACAGCCTTTCCTTTGAGATGCATTGAATTGCGGGCGGCGCCCTCAAGCGTGCTGTTTGTTTGTGGAGTGCGAAAGCCACTGCTTACGTAAAAAGGTTGGGAGTATCCGTAATACGAAACCCACGCCTGCATCGCGCAAATTAAATCCAGCAAGCGAAGATCAATTTGAGCGTACGAGCCAGCCTTGATATCTCTCATAAGCCAACAAATTTTATTGTAGCCATCAATATCGAGTCGGCCATCTTTCCAATAGGAAATTTGCAACTTTTCTTTGTTTTGGTAGCGCTTAATATTTAAAACACGTGGCTGGGACCAAAAATCACTGTTTGTTTTGGCATTTACAGGAGGGGGAGGTTCAAATGGTCTCACGTTTCCCGCATCGCATATGCTTGGCAGAGCACTTAGTGACGAAACCGCCACAAGCGATGCCAAAAAATCGCGTCGGGATTTTGAGATATTTTCCATCTTTCGTCCTGTTACTTTTGTTTTTCGGAGACGAATATAACATCACGAAGAGCGATATCAAGAGCCTTGGTGGCCATTTTGGTGTAGGGGTATTCGATTTTGTGGCCACAAACTTTTTCTGCAAGAAAATGGGCATATATTCCCGCCACCTCTGCGTAGTATGTCTTTCGAAGGACGCAATCTATAACAAACCAAAGTTGACGGTTAATTGGCTTAAGCCAAAGAAAGTGATTTGGTGGAAAAATACCAATAGCTTTGCCTTCTTCAAAAAGAGCCATAAGGACTGTGTACTGGTAAGCGTGGCGGGCGCAGATGGCGAGAACTCTTGGGTCGTCTTTGTATTTTTTAACAAGAGCGTTGCTGACAGTAAAATTGGGGGTTCCGCGCGAAACTGATATAGCGAGTTCGCGTTGCGCCGCGTCCGCGCCATCTTTGTCTTGGCACACCTGAGCAATGAGACATCCAAACACCGCTTTGGTGTACTTGTTCAGACGTTCCGGCCCACTCCAAAGCTTTCCAACTTGCAGAGCAAAAAGTTTGTCAGCGCGTTTTTCGTCGAGGCTCTTTCCATTTAAAAGCCCGTACTCTCTGGCAAACTGCAACGGATTTTTTGCCATGGACCATTTTCCCTCGTGGATGGGCTCTTTAAGCAAATCTTGTTGCAGTGCCGGAATAGTCCACGGGAAAAATTCACTCATCTCTTTCGCAAGATCTTGCCGGCTCAACTTTCTTTTAAAACGGCGGCCGGGATTTTTTTTAATTGACTTGTAACCTATGTAACCAACGAAGGCGGCCCAAAAAGGATACATAAAAAAACGCAAATCTTTGGAAAGCATGGACAGCTGCTCGGGTGTAAGCTCCGAGACTTTGCGTGTCAAAAGCATATGCTTGGCAAGCATTAAATTCTCTTTTTCCCAGAAAAGGGTAATAACCTGAATCCAAACAAGACGCAATTTGGTGTAAACCCAAGCTATTTCTTCTCCAAGCCAAACTTTGGCAACAAAGAACAGAGCGATAAAAATACCAGCAATCCAGAGGGCGTCTAGACTGCTATCGTTTTGGCCTTGCTGAGACATAGATTTTCCTTCTATTTTTTAAAATAGTAAGGATTTTTAAAGCCAAGTCAATGAAGCTATTTTCCCTTTTTTCGAGCAGACATCGTCAAACGGACGAGACGTCCCGCGTTTTGATCAAAGTAATCAAAAACCGGCGTAAGCGGAAACCCCGATGGATTTGCGTTTTTCCATGTTTTAATTTGTTGGGCGGTAAAACCCGAAAATGCCTGCTTTGCTTTTGCTGCGGAGCGATTCCACGACACGAGCATAATATCAAAAAGCTCATCAAAAATCATAGCCATTAAAACCACACGATCTTCGTGTGAGGCCAGTGTAGGTGCTATTTCTTCCAGGACTGAAACAGCCTGCTGGATAACATGATCCCTCACATCCAAAAGATCCTTTTCTTTGTCCTTTCGGAAGAAGCTGTATTCTTCTTGAGCGAGAGAAATTTTGGACAAACCCTTAAAAAGAGCCAAGTCCACGACAGCGCTGTTTTTCCAAGCGTTATTGTCAGGGAAATCGGACGATGCCAACAAAAGATTACTGGCCATTTTATCGATCATTTCTTCAGCCAAAGGCTCGTTGCCTAAATAGGGCATAATGTTTTTTTCTATAACATTGAGCATCCAAAAATTTTGGCGATCTTCGGGATTTTGGCCCCACTTCAACATCAAAATACGAGATATGCGGGCGGCTTCTGACAACAAAAATCCAAACTTGTCACTGGATGCCTCTGGGGAATTAATCGACAAACGAAGCGCAGCGCCCACGGTCTTAATCCCATTCATAACGCGCCGAACATCAAATTGGGCGCCGCGCTGAAGCTCTTCAATACCCTGACCCGAGGACATCTCGGCTTGAAGGATATCTTCTTTTTTGGGATGCAGTACCTGATCAATGTTTGACATAAGTCCACCTCGTAAATGAGGGGCAATTATAGTACGCCTTTGGGGCAATTTCAACTCTTTTGAGGAAGCACTCTCTTTTGTTGCCAAAATAGCAACAAATCTGGGCACCACAGGCCTTTGGGACTAAAAATGTCTTTTTAAACGCTTGTGGAAGGCGCCGAAATTTTTGGGGGGAAGAGTTTAATGGTTTTTTTGGATAGAGCGTTATTCCACTCATCAAACCAAGTGTTCATCACAGCCCCAACGTCTGGACTGTGCACCGCTTCTTCCAGTTGATAATGGATAGCATGCAGCCACACAGAAGCGGGCAAGAGAGGCGCGTTACACTCCAAGGTTACGCCACAGAGAGCGTCGGAATTCAGTCGAAAAGCAAGATCTTGTTCGCCCCAAATTTTTGCCATGGTGTTTGACGTTACCCACATAAGAAGAGGCAGAAGACCCTCAGGGCCGGCCACCTCGGACGTCTCAAGCACCAAATCTTCGCATTGAAGAGACCAGCCATTTTTGTCCATTGATTTTCTTACAAATGACGAAAGCTGGGGAACAAAATCTTTAGTTGGTATGTCTTTGATCATTGGTCTTTTTTTTATGTTTTTTTTATTGTATGATACCCAACCTTATCCGTCAATTAAAAATATGACTATTCGTTGGACAGAAGAAGAACATCGGGCGTATTTGGCCAAACAGCAGGAGGGAGCCACTTTGAAGAAAGGAAAGACGCCGATAGTGTCTCTGATCGATGAAAAAACCGAGACAGAGCTTGCTCAATCGCTGAAAAATTTTGGTTTGGGTGAGAGGATAACATCCAAAAACCGCAGAAAAAAAACAAAAGACAAAAGCGACGAGGGTGTGGCCGAGGAACGAACCCAAGCAAAAACGTCCAAAGAGACCGTGAAGAAGAAAAAACAAGGGGTTCAGACG
>Ga0116192_1002381_pt1 | contig 12553 bp, 8 predicted proteins | sample AD_UKC113_MetaG_FD_89876 | JGI IMG/M metagenome (GOLD analysis project Ga0116192, IMG submission 89876) | Active sludge microbial communities of municipal wastewater-treating anaerobic digesters from Hong Kong - AD_UKC113_MetaG | ecosystem: Engineered > Bioreactor > Anaerobic > Digestate | place... | reverse complement strand
CCAAATCAGAGGTTCGCCATTATATGTTCTCCAAATGTTGTTACTTCTGCTGAACAAACTGTTTTCTACAAGAGTATTGTTGTTGGATCGAATCTCGTAATACGAATTGTTGTTGGAGAACAGACAATTAACAATACTGGACGACTCCGAAGAAATATATAGATAATCAGTATAATTATTTGTGTTGTTTGCAAATGTACAATTGATAAGATTCAGAACATTTATATTTACAAAACGGATATCCCTTACACCTCCATATGCGAAGTTTGATGCAAACATGCAATTGTCGAATGTGACGACCGAATTCCACAAATCCGAAAGAGTGTTTACTCTGAAATTTGAATATCCATCTTCTGAATAATGCGTGTTATTGATGAACTTGCTGTTTTTAATAGTCAGTAAATCTTTAACGTAGATATCAAATCCTCCGCATCCTCTCTGGTACCAATAGGATGGTAAACTAGGTACTTGATTATTACGCATGAGAATATTGTCTATCGTGATAACAGAACCTTCTAAGCGAAGTCCATAATCGTGAAAATATGCTATATTATTCTGCATCGTAATGTTACTAAGGGTGAATGTACTCGTGATATACCCTGTAACAAATAAATATCTGCCTACAGTAGAATTTTCAATGGTAATGTTTTGCACAAAGCAACTGTGTACTCCAAAGGAAAAAATGGCTGCGGCGTTAGATGTAGTGATAGATAAGTCCCTAAGTGTCATCCCATAACGCTCAATACCCATGGTTACCACTCCCGTCCCCTCAATCATGTTTTCTCCATACAAGCGTGTTTGCGTTTGAGAAACTCCTTGTAAGATAGTATAGTCCTTAATGGCAATCGGGATATACTCACCGGTGAACACATTGTGGTGTTCTCCAGCCATGAGATGCACGGTTTTAGGATTATCGGGATTGGAAGCAATTCTTTGCATAGCCCTGGATGGAGTTTTCAAGGCTGAGACAGGAGATAATCCACTATTACTGTCATTACCAGTTGGGCTGACATACAAGTCAGCATCTACCGGTTGCAGATACGACTCTTGGATATCAAAAACGATATAAGGGCTGGGAGGATAGTCTGAGTCATAATAATCTGCGTAATACATTTCCCATTGAGGCACTGTGAATTTCTTCAAATATACTGCGACTGATCCACCATTTATAAATCTCCAATGTACATCCATTCCCCATTGAGCAAAATTGTTGTATATGCTACAGCGATTGATTTGATCAAAAACTATGTTTGGAGCACCAAGGGTTGGATCACTACCAATTAGTAGCCCTCCACCAATATAACGGGCAACATTGTTAAATATTTGGACATTGGTCATTTGGATAGTATTCGGAGCGTAAACGGCTATTCCACCCCCACCTGATGCGAAATTGTCGTGAATTTTAAGATTAATCAGATTCAGTGAATTAGACATATTAATAAATAAACCCCCTCCAAATATTTGCCAGGGGCTAGATTCTCCATAGTAAGCATAGCCGCTTCCGCCTGTTACAGAAAATCCTCTGATAGTGCAATTTACCGTATTCTCGTAACATAAGATAGTTGAATTATTGTAACTGCTTCCGTCTATTATGGTAGAGGATATGTATGTTGTATCATTGGTTGTATATTCTAGAGAAGCTAAAATAATGCCTGTCTTGTCCGACATGTCAAGGTTCTCATAGTATCTACCCGGATGAACTAATACAACATCTCCGCTGATAGCATCATTAATAGCATTTTGTATTACAGTGTATTGCTGGGTTCCATCCAGAGCCACATGCCTTATAATACAATTGATAAGCATTGGCATCAGGCATAGCAAAAGGGTTAGAATTCGCTTCATAAAGTCCTTATAAAAGCTGGGAGCGGTGTTTTAACGCCGCCCCCAAACATTGGCTTGACGTTATCTTAACTTCAGCATCTTATTTGTTAAGGCCTTTCCATTGGCTTGTATTCGGGTAAAGTACAAACCCGCAGATACCTTTTTACCGTTTTGGTCATCACCATTCCAGACAATGCTGTACGTCCCGGATTTCAATGATTCGCTAACAAGTGTTTTTACAATCTGTCCCTTAATGTTATAAATGTTTATTATAACATTCACTTCTTTTGGTATGGAGGTGTCCTTTTTCATATTTTTTGAAAGAAGAAAGGGCAGAATTTGCACCTTCCTTCATTTTTTTCTTCCAATTTCATAGAAACCACAATCCCTTTTTCCGTCAAGCATAGTTTTGCTGGTGGACATCATACGGAGATTTGTGTCCCAAAGACTGGTGCAGTCTCTCTTCATTGTAGAACTTTATGAAGCTTCCCAGTCCTGAGTAGGCATCAATAACTGCCTGATATTCTTTGAGATAGACCTCCTCGTACTTTACTGTTCTCCAGAACCGCTCAATAAAAATGTTATCAAAAGCCCTTCCTCGTCCATCCATGCTTACTGGAATATCACGGTTCAATAGTTCCGATGTAAACAGATTGCTGGTGAATTGGGAGCCTTGCTCTGGGCGTTTCGCATCCAGAGGACGATACAGCGTTGTCTTTGCTGACCGGGAAAACACTTTTCCATTGACTTGATCAGCCCGTCATGCTCATCGCTGAGAAGAAACGCATTTCCGCATAAATGGGATTGACAAATACCAGATTGAAATTTTAATAGAAAAGGTAGGATAAAAGATGCAATAGATGAGGTTGGTAAGGAACTTGATAATCACTTCACCTTTTATGCAAGGTTCAAAACAGATGAGACAGGTCACATACGGTGGAAACTCAGAGTCAGATTTACCTGCTTTAGACTGGTGGATGTGGGAAGCAAATAGCGTAAATCGGAAAGAAAGAAACGCCGGGAACCGGTATCTGATTTGAAATTATTGGCATAAGCATTTTGCCGACAAATCAGAACCTTAGTTTGAACGGGAAATTAAAGTAAGGAAGGAGTTTTTAGTAAAAAATGGTAAGTCTAAAAATAGCCACAACAGAATGCCTATGGCGAATGAAAAAGACTGCATTTTGCCTGATAATACTAATTTTTACAGCTTGCCTGACGGCAGTTCCTGACCAGAGAGTGTTTTATAACACGAATTTCCATTCAGGCGATTTTATTCCTCAAGTTTATAATCAGGAGACATATAGGACAAGCCAATTTCATCTACCTCTGCAGATACAACCTTATTTTAGCTCTTCCTTGCGTTCCTGGCGATTACAACGGACAATTGAGACAAATATTATTGGTGGATCACCTGATTTCAAAGCTGATTTCTATTACAACTCAATCTACACGAACAGGTTGGACAGCATTCTTGTTATGATCAGTACTACTGAAAGTCCTTCTGTAAGTGCTGTCTGGGAACCTTATGTGAGGATACAATTCACTTATGATCAGAATTCCCAAAACCTGATCAATTACAGTCAGTTCAATCTCTCTTCCGGCATTTCGCTTCTAACTCTGGATTTGGACTATGTTTATAATCAGGATGGTATTTGCACTGACGGATATCAATCACTTTATTATGATGATGTGCAGTCTTTAATACCTGTCAGGCGTCTGCATGTCTTTTACAATAATGAAGGTATTGACTGCTTATATTGGTGGGCATATGACCATGGCTATGACTTGACCTATTATTCGAGGATTACTTATAATTATGATTCTTCAGGCAGACCATCCGTAATAAAAGAAGAAGTATCTTCCGATTCTCTTACCTGGCAAAATAACTTCCGGACAGCAATTTTGTATCATCCTTCCGATACCGGCACAGGTGCGGATTTTGTAAATTCCTGTGCTCATCCCGAAAATCCTTTTCCAGCCTTGTTTCAACCGCTAAGATCTTCTGCTTGGAGTTTGGTGGAGCAAGCTCAATCCGATTACTGGAACGATTCTGACTGGTCACCTTATAGCAAAACAATCTTTGCCTATAATGAAAACGATATACTTCTTATTGAGATCGTTATGTATTACGCTGGTGGCTGGCAAAACTTGTATCATTACATGCAAACCTTGGATAATAACTCTCTCCCGATTTTTCTGACATTCAGAGAGTGGTATGATTATTGGCACAATTGGGATTCGCCTATCCAGCAGGACGAATTTTTCTGGGAACAAGTCACCGGCAATGAAGAAAATGCTCTTCCTTCGTCCAGTTTGAGTGTTTTTGCGTCTCCCAATCCGTTCAGCAATGAGCTTTCCGTCTCATACACAGTTTCGAAAGCAGGTCCTGTTTCAGTTGCAATCTATAATCTCAAAGGTCAAAAAGTGCAGACGCTGTCCTCTGCCGACAAAGCTAACGGCACCTATTCACTAAGTTGGAACGGTAAAGATGCCAATGGCCAACCTGCTGCTTCGGGAGTGTATCTAATCAGGGTCAGCCAAAACGAGCTTCAGGTCTGTCGCAAAGTCCTTAGAATGAGGTAAAACTCACTGTTGTTATAGATATTGTTACTGTTTGTTGCGGAGCAAAGTAAGGTTTGAGAGGACAATCAGAACCTGCTCAGCGCAGAAGCAGCAGTTTGCAGCTTCGGGTTTGTCCGTTTGAACTGACAGTGCAGAAATAAACTCCGCTGCCAACCATTTTTAAGTCAGCATCCGTTGCATCCCATTTAAGAGTATGTCTTCCCGCTTTCAGCGTTTCTGTCCGCAATTCCTTCACCTTTTGACCTTTGCTGTTATAGATGCAAAGTTTAACCTGCCCGCCTTGCTTAAGGTTAAAAGCAATTTCCGTTTCCTTACCAAAAGGGTTGGGGTAATTTCCTGTTAAAGTAAAGACTGCGGAAGGCAAATGTTGGTCATCATTAGCGACACCGAAATGACGGTAAATTAAAGCGCCGTTTATTTGCTGAGCATTTGAAACATGATTGGCGTTATCCGCAAAACCATACCAGTCCTGCCCCGAAGGGATGTTGAAAGTTCCGCTTCCGGATTGGGCATTTTCCAAAACGCCATATGCTTCGCAGGTGTGGGAGATTTCATAGAAAAGATAATTATCGGCATCGGTGAACAGCAGATTGACAGTCCCCGCCTGATTTAACCGTTCATAAAAGCGCGGTGTCTGACCCGTGATGTCTATATCGTCCCATGCAACCTGTCCGTTGATGTATTGATGCGGAACGGAGAACATAATTCCGAGCTGCCAATCGTTAAGAGGGTCTTCAGGAAAAGGAACAGTCGTAATTTGGGGAGCAGTGAAAGCTGCAGGAATGGGCAAAGTAAAATTGTAAGTTTCTCCGGCAATGGAATTTTCCACGATGGAAACATAAGTTCCCGCATTAGGAGGATATATGCCGACGGGACTTGTTACTCGGACATAATAGTGTCTGTTTTCACCAACGGGTAAAGTGAGCTGCCCTTGATTATCGGTAAAATCCACCATGTCAGTTCTGATGCCGCTTTCATAAATAGCAAGAATGATGCGCGCTCCGTCCACTGTCTGGCCCAAACTGTCCGTAACCGTAAAATTAAGAGTGGAAATTCCTTCCGAATAACGGTCTGTGACAGAGGTCAGACATCCGTCGCTGCGCGTTTCAAAAACGGAACCGAAAACCTTGCCCCAACCGTTTTCATAAACTAAAGGCATATTGATATAACCGTTCACCGGTTCCCATTGCACCCAACCTTCATCCCAAAACTCGTTCCAGACATGGTCAGTGCTTATTGAAGTAATTTGCGTGCAGGGAATTAGAGCCGTTCTGGCAGCCGCTTCCGTATAATCTCCATATTCACCGCAGCGGCCTATGTGCTTTCTGTAAATGCGGACCGGTTGATGTGGTCTTTCACTGTTGGAAGTGAAACTCATAGTATTATTCACCCACCATTGGATAGCGTGAATGACATCGTTAGCGGGTCCGACGCGATTATAGACGCTGGTCAATTGACTGAGCGTATCTGCCAGACAGGGGTAGTTTTCTTCCTGCGCAGAAAAGAAAAAGGTGCGCCAAAACTGACCTGTCGGAGGAGCTGCTATGTTATTGGCATGCGTGGAATTGCTTTCAATTATTGCGGGATTTATGAATGCGGGAATTTCATCGGTGAGTTTCGGATGCACAATATACCAATAATAAATTTCACGCGGAACTTCTACCTGCACCAATTGACTGTCCGCATTGATTTTTTGGTAAGAAGTGGTGGAATAATAATCCCCGCCGGAAACGGAATTACCGTAATCATTAATCTGCACATACGGCAATTGTGCGTCTGCGGTATAAAGTTGCTGCGCATTTTCCAAAACCAATTGCGGGTCTGCATAGATAGAAGTCAGCCACGCTACAGACGAAGTTGCTATAGTAAAGGCAATTTCGTCTACATAAGGGTCAGCAGCAGAATTGATGAGATTCGACCAAATTTGCTGATCTGCCGTTTCCAATTTAGCTAATATATTGGAAAGTTCGGGTTGTATCCAAACCGGCGCTTTAGTAATCGCTTGTCTTGCTTCATTAGTTAACGCACTTTGGGTTCCGCAAACAATTGCCTCTCCAGCAGAATTTGACCACAGCAGTCCGAGCCTTTGGTCGGCATCCAAAATAGTGTCAAAATTGAGAGAATCAACCGCTACCCAATCGTCTGACCAAAGTTTCACTTCCGGTTGAGATACCTGCGATCGCTCTATGGGTGCACAAGGCAACAATTGGCCTTCAGCTTTTGCATTCTGTTCAAATTCGCGCACTGTCATTCCTCTTGGTTCGGCTGCCCAAGAAAAAACAAAAAATGACGCCATCAAAAGTGGCAAAAATATATGAAAAAACCGGATTATCAAGTTATCGGGTAAATTTGGTTTCAGCATGGCAAACTCCTTTCCAAGGTGATACTTGGCTTTATTATTCAATATAGCACGGGGGATTTTTTGTCAAATGTAAAATTTCCCGCAGTGTAATTCCTCAGATTGTTTTGCCAATAAGTTAAAAGCATAGGTTTGACTTCGAAGGTAAAAAGGACTCCGACAGCCTAATGTTTCGGAGTTCTGAATTCCTCTCCCAACAAATAATTTTATCTAAACTAAAAGGGATTCCGGACTTCGGAACATGACTGAGGGTAGTTTGTATAACTAAATTTTTCTTGCAAATATCTTATATATTTTATTTTTGTTTCAAGATTAAAAATGAGCTTAGGAGAGGAGAAGGAAGTATCGCTCTTGTCTGTCTGCAAAAAATAATGTTTGCATATAAAATAATGAGCATTTTCTTAAGTTCAGAGAGGAAAATAGCCTGATTATGAAAAAGAAAAAAGATGCCGATAAAGGAGCAATTATGTCCGGAAAAATAGTTTTGCTTGTCTGTCTATTGTTGATTTTGTTCTGTGAACTTACTGCACAGGAACAAACCCTGAATTTAAGCTCTCTGATCAATGTCAATTCCTTCATCCAAAATGATTCTTTGACCAATTCCCTTACCGTATTCGCACATCTGAATTGGTCTCAAATCGGTATTGCTGCAAGTTACAAACATGTCATTCTAATGTATAACAAGACTGTGTTTCCTTTGCCGGAAAATTACAAGTCTGATGTCTCCACAAATGTCCTGAATGGTATGGACGAAAGTTATTATGATATTTCATACTCTTACGACAATATTATTGCGGGCTACTTAATCAAAATCGGCAAGAATTTTTATCCTTATGCGGGAACGGGAACCGCTACATCCGCGGAAATGATTAAAATTGACGATCCGACAGATAATGAAGGCGTTTATACTATTAAGGGTAAAGAAGTAACTTACGGGACTGGAATTGCGGGCTTTTTTCTCCAATTCAGGAAAAATCTGGTTTTGGAAGCAAGCTGCCAATTCAAACCGCTTTTACCCTTTGTCGGCATTGGCTATGTATTTTAACGAATAATCCTTATGGAATAAAAACTGCATTCCGATTATATTATTAAGCAAGAAGAGAATGAGAGAAAGAGGAAAGTGAATTTGAACAGAGCAGGAAAGTATCTACTGACAGCAGTTTTAGTGCTTAGCGCATTTTTACTGCAAGCTGTGGCGCAAGTGCAAATAAGCGTCAATCCGCAAGAATTGCATCCGGGTGAACAAGGTGCAGTTAAAGCAGTTATACTTATTCCCGCAGGAATGCATCAATCCTATCTTCCGGGAGATGAGGAATATTTTTATCTAAAAGCATCTTGCCCGCAGTTGACTTTCGGCAAAACAATTTACCCCGAAACCCAAACTAAAGGAGCAGACGGTGAATGGCTCTATAAGGATAAGGTTGTTTTGACCTTGCCTTTTACAGTCAAGCCTGATGCCAAAAGCGGAAAAGTAACGCTGAATGCTGAAACCGGATACAACATCTGCTTTGATACCGGTTCTTGCGAACCTCCGGAAACTGTAAGCAAATCCTTTACCTTAAATATAAAGGTTCCCGCAACAGCTGTTCAACCGGAGATAAATGAAAAAGCGGACACAGTTTTACCGGCAAATAAACTTCCGGAAGAAAAGCCTTTGCCGCAACCTGTTCCCGCTCCCGTTCAGCATAATAAACTTTGGACCTATCTTTTGATGGCTTTTTTGGGAGGGATTATTCTGAATGTCATGCCTTGCGTGTTGCCCGTTCTTTCCATTAAAGCAATGAGCATAGTGAAACAGGCGCACGAAGATAATGCAGTCGTAATGCGTCATTCTTTTGCTTACACGGCGGGCATTTTAGTCTCCTTTCTTGTTCTTGCGGGAGTGATAATCGGCATCAAACTTGGAGGAGAATCCGTTGGTTGGGGTTTCCAATTTCAGAATACGGGTTTTGTGCTGGTGCTGACTGCCTTGATTTTTGCCTTTGCGCTTTCGCTTTTTGATGTATTTATCATAACTGTTCCGGGTATGAATGCAGCTACCAAAGCTTCTTCGCGCGGAGGTTACGGAGGCTCGTTTTTAAGCGGAATTTTTGCCGTTTTATTAGCGACACCGTGTTCTGCACCGATGCTTGGAACTGCTCTCGGCTTTGCTTTTTCTCAGCCGCCCATGCTTATTCTGGCATTCTTTTTCCTGATCGGTTTGGGATTAGCCTTACCTTTTATCCTGCTCGGAATCAGTCCTAAATTGCTGAAAGTAATTCCCAAACCGGGAGAATGGATGAACATTTTTAAGGAAGTAATGGGTTTTCTGCTTCTGGCAACAACGGTTTGGCTCTTGAATGTGATTTACAGGCAGAATAGTGGCGGATATTTAATTAAAGTATTAACCTTTTTAGTGTTTTTAGGCTTTGCGGCATGGCTTTACGGACGCTTCGTCCGACCTGAATACAGTAAACGGAAACAATGGCTGTTCACGATTTTGGCACTTATTGTCATTATAGCTTCGGCTTGGGCTCTTTTGCCTTATCAGCAAGGGAAAGAAGTTGCCGACACTAATACCGCAGCGGAAGAAAATGAATTTGCCGATTGGCTGACTTTTTCTCCCGAATTGGTGGATAGTTTGGTGCAAGCGCAAAAGCCAGTCTTCCTTGATTTTGGCGCTAATTGGTGCATGACTTGCCTCACTAACGAAAAGACCGTTACTACAACAAAAGAAATGCAGAGGGCATTCAAAGAAAAAAATGTCGTCTTGGTCCGAGGAGATTATACTAAAAAAAATCCCGTTATGCAGGATTTTATGAAAAAATTCGGCAGAGCAGGCGTTCCTTTTTATGTTTTATACATCCCGGGAAAAGATCCGGTTTTGTTTCCGGAATTGATTACCATTCCGATGGTTAAAAACGCTTTGGCACAAATTCCCGCTCCGTAGGAAATAAGCAATGAAGAAATTACCGTTTGTCATAATCCTTGCTCTTGCGCTGTTTTTCACTTCCTGCGACAGATTTGAGCATACCTTCAAACCGGAAGATAACGAAAGCAGCAGTGTGCTTCTGTTTAATCAATTGCAGGCTGCTTTTGATGTTGTAGAGCTGATTGATTTATCAAGTGTTATGGATTTTTATGCCGATGATTATTTGCACAACGGTCAACAAAAAGCGGACAGGGAACAATGGTATCACAATCTGCTCAGTTCTTATCCGAGCCTCAAGTTTGAAGTGAATTTGCTCAATCCCGGCACTATTGAACCGGAAGATACTTTGTCCGAAGTCAATTGGCGGCTGACGGTTAAAAGTGCTTCTAAAGAAGTGATTGCCGATAGCACTTTTACCGGTGAAAAGATTATCAAGCGCAACGGAAAATGGCTTCTTTACGGCAACAGAGTCGGCTGCTGCCCTCCGCCTCAATTTAAGCAGCGCGTCTTTATTGAAATGTTTACTTACACCACTTGTCCGAATTGTCCAGCCGTGGAAGCATTGCTATATAATTTACAGCAAACTTATCCGAATAATTTGACTTATCTGGAATATCATTTAGGCGATGCCTTAGATATCGGAAATACTGATGTCTACAGTTATTACGGATATCCTGCCATGCCGAGTGCAGTTTTCCAAGGCGAAAACTTGATTATAGGCAACAATGCGGATAACGAGCAGTTCTTTAATCAATTGGCAGCGCAGATTTCAGCTACCGATGCAACAATCACTTTGACCAATTTGGATTACACTCTGACAGGTCAGACGCTGAATGGCTCAGTCCGGCTCAATTTTTTATCGGGCTCACCCGCAACCGATAATTTAAAATTAAAATACGCTATTTTGGATAAGGAATCTGCCACCTATACAAATCACGACGGAGAACCCTGCCGCAATGTGGTTTTGGCAAAAGGCAGCAAAAATTTGGCAGGAATTGATACGGCTCAACCGGTAACATTTTCCTTGCCTATAGCAGGAACTTTGCCTGCTGACAGTTATTTAGCGGTTTGGATTCAGACTCTGCCGTCCCCGTTTAATCATAACGCAACAGTCTACAATGCCTTGGAAGCTTATCTTTCCGTTAAAGGCAAATAGAATTAAGAAGCATGAGGGATACGATGAAAAATTTATTGTTAATCATTATTATGCTTGGCTTGGCAGCTTTGCTGACAGCAGAAGCAATGCCGGATTTCAAACTGCCTGATGTCAATAACAAGGAAGTAACACTCAGTGATCTTTTAAATCGCGGTCCCGTTTTAATAGATTTTTGGGCTACTTGGTGCGTACCGTGCAAAAAAGGAATGACAGCTTTGAATTCTTTAGCCGAAAAATACGATTCCTTAACCGTGGTGGCTATATCGATTGATGCGCCCAAAGATGTCGCTAAGGCAAAAAGCTATCTGAAAACTAACCAATATAAATTCATCGGATTGTTTGACAGCGACAAGAAACTGGCAAAGAAACTGAATGTTGTCAATCCGCCCCGCACCTTTATTTTAGACAAGACGGGCGAAATAGTACTTTCGCATGAAGGTTACGAAGCAGGCACTGAAAAAATTTACGAAGCCAAAATCCGTGAACTGATGGGTCTGCCGAAAGAGGAAGAAATAAAGCATGAATGTGGCAGGACCGAACCTTGCGAGAAATGCCTGAATGAGCAAAATTAAACTATTCGTTGTCGTTTTGGCTTTGCTTTCGGCAGCAGGTTTGACAGCTGCTGATCAGATTTACCTAAACGGATTGAATGAAGTAAGCTATATTTACAGGACTGCGGAAGATTCCCTCAATTCCTATTTCCGTGACGCTTTCAGCTTCAATTTCGGTTATCGTGATTTTACTGTGGGAATGAAGTTTTTGGCTGAACTGCCGAAATATTCCACAGATCAAAATCAACTGCTGGGCGAGCTGAATTCGGAACGATTGACGACAAAATGGACTGAACGCTATGCGGAATTTGAAAGAGATAATCTGCTTTTGCACGGAGGTACAATTGCTGAAAGTTTCGGCAGCGGAATGGTGTTCCGAGCGTGGGAAGATCTTGAATTTGATACTGATACACGGTTGGACGGCTTTTTGGCAATATATAATAATAAGCTGAAATTGAAAGCGCTTTACGGAGCTTTGCCCAATGCGGCTCAACCCTCTAAAAATGATCTTGCTTACGGTGCGGATGCGGAATATCCTTTGCCGAAAAATGTAACTTTGGGAGCAACTGCTTTAACGATGCGGACTTTGAACCCGCTGGGTGCGTATAACCAGCAAGATGTTTGGTCGGGACGCATTAATTTTACTCAACCGATGTGGGAAGGGGGTGTTGAATATGCGGCAACCTCTCTCTTTAAGAATAGCGGTGCCAATCGTGAAGGAAAAGCAATAAACGCTTTCACAAACATTTATCTGAAACCGAATTTCGTTCAAACCCTCACTTTGGAAGCAGGCTACAAATATTATCGGAATTTTGAATATCGGCTGCACGATTTGAAAGCTTTTAATTACCATAACGAGACATTGGCGGATAATTTACCGACGGGAACGGATGAAGAGGGATTGCAGGGAGCGGTTATCGTAAATGTATCAGACGCTTTGCAGAGTGAAATCAATTATGCGGAAGCGTGGAATGATGCCTATTCCAAACGGATGAATGATCTTTATGCAGGCTTGACCTGGCAGCAAGATATAAACAATTGGTTGCTGGAATACGGGCACATTGAAAAATTGGATAATGCTGCCGACCATTGGCAAAAAGAATTGAAACCGGCAGTCAGTTTAAGCCGTCCTTGGGGCAAAAGTTCCTTAACTTTGAAAGCGGAAT
>Ga0116192_1002380_pt1 | contig 12555 bp, 10 predicted proteins | sample AD_UKC113_MetaG_FD_89876 | JGI IMG/M metagenome (GOLD analysis project Ga0116192, IMG submission 89876) | Active sludge microbial communities of municipal wastewater-treating anaerobic digesters from Hong Kong - AD_UKC113_MetaG | ecosystem: Engineered > Bioreactor > Anaerobic > Digestate... | reverse complement strand
AGCCTCGGCCAGAACAGGCTTTTTGAGCAGGGCGGTTGAAGCCAGGCCAAAGCTAAAATATTTTAAAAATTGCTGGCGAGTAATTTTCATGAGGGCCTCCTTTTAAGTTAAACTATATTAAAATAGACTACATAAAAAAGATATTAAGAAATAAGGCCTTGTACTGTCAAGCATTTTTCTCATTGTGTTATTTACAGTTGAAAAGTGAACTCTTTACGCTTGAAAAGTGAACTATTGATGAGGCATTCCATGTATAGGAGGAATACATGGAACAGATACACAAGCGTTTTAGTTCTGAGCAGGTTAAACAACTGCTTGAAGGTTACCTTAGGGGTCTGATGGATCGGGCAGATATTGAAGAGGTGTTAGGCATCAACAAGACTCGTTTTTTTGCTTTACTGAAGCTTTATCGGCATGATCCGAAAGGTTTTACAGTCAACTATAATCGCAGGAGCCCAACACGGTTGTCGAAGCCAGTTGAGGAGAAAATTCGTCGGGAACTTCTTTTGGAACGTTCTCTGGTGGAGAATCGGCAGTTGCCTATCTCTTCCTATAATTACTCGGCTGTCAGAGATCGCTTGCTTCGTCGAGGGATAGAGGTATCTCTGACCACCATTATTGAGCGAGCCAAGGCCTTAGGTTGTCACTGTCCCAGGCCTAAGAAGAAAGCCCATGAGCGGGAAGTTATCACCACTGCTATTGGAGCTCTGATCCAGCACGATGCTTCTCATCATCTTTGGTCACCCTACGGCAAGGAGAAATGGGCGCTCATCAGTTCTATTGACGATTACAGCCGTAAGATCCTTTTTGCTGACTTCTTTGAAGAAGAGACTACCTGGGCTCACATCCAGGCCTCAGAAGCTCTCTTACGCCAGTATGGTCTCCCTTTGCGCTACTATGTTGACTCCTTGCGTGTCTTTCGCTTCGTACGTAACCGCGATAGCTTCTGGTACCGAACAGTCCTTAAAACCGACGAGGCTGTGCCCCAATGGAAACAGGTTCTTATGTCTCTTAGTGTAGACGTTACCTATGCCCTCTCTCCACAGGCTAAGGGCAAAATAGAACGCTCCTATCGCTGGCTTCAAGACCGGATAGTAAGAACTGCAGCCATCGAAAAGCTCTCCACCCTGGATGAGCTCCGCCCAGTTCTAAAAGAAGAAGTCTTTCACTATAATCATCAACGTCTCCACGCCACTACTGGCGAGATACCTGACATCCGCTTTGAAAAAGCACGACGCAGGGGTCGAACCCTCTTCCGTCCCTTCTCTTTGCCCTCCCCTTATACCTCCACCAAAGATGTTTTTTGCTTGAGAGAAAAAAGAACTGTCAACCCTTACCGAGGTATTGAGTTCTATAACCATCAAATCCCTCTCCCTAAAGTTCCCATCGGCCAGGAGGTAGATATCCATTTAGTCCCTGACCTCAAACACAGCTCCCTCGAACTCCGACTCTGGTCTAATAACCACTTCATTAACTCCATTACCTTCCCCCTATCAGACTTCCCAAAAGTTCACTTTTGAACTGGATAATAGTTCACTTTTCAACCTTCGCTAAAAGAAAGAAAAAAAAAGCTTGACATCTCATGAATTTATATATTATATATCCAAGAGGTAACATGGATAAAGGAAAGTAATGGCCTCCAAAAGAAGCAACATTGTTCCTCTTAAAATTAGTGAATCAATATATCAATATCTTAAAAAAGAAATTATTAATAATAATCTTAAGCCAGGCCAAAGAATCAAAGAGAAGGAAATGGCATTGTTATTTAATGTATCAATCACTCCCGTTAGAGAGGCTTTTTTCCGGCTTATATCGGAAAACTATATCAACATTGCCGATAGGAATAAATTCGTGGTCATTAATCCATCTTATTCTTCAGCAAAAGATTTATATGAGATAGTCCGGGTTCTTGATAAGTTTGCCATGACTAAGGTTTTAATTAATTCGACAGCAGATTTTTTAGTTACTTTAAAGCGGATGACGGCGAGGCTAGAAAAATTTTATTTTCAAAACGAAAAAGTTAAATATTTAGAACAAAACCTTAAAATTCACAATCATATTTGGGTAGCTTCAAAAAACAGTTTCCTTTATGAATTGTTAACTGAAATTATGAATAAGATTGAGATCTATCGCAAAATGGCAAAAATAAGTCCTTATTCGAGTAATTATGCTTTTAATAAATCCTTAGAAGATCATTTAAAGATTGTCAACCTTATTGAAGTAAAAGACCTTGAAGGTCTTAAAGATCTCATTGATTCACATTGGGGAGAGGAATTCATAAAAGAAGATAATGATGAATTATCGAAAGCTGAAGCACCCAAACAATATAATAACCGAAAAAGTTTAGAAAGAGATAAAAAAGCCCAACTTAAAAGGAGGCAAAAGAAATGAAACCTTTAAAAGGACTGGTTGTATTTCTTGGTTTCTTATTTGTGTCCAACTTTATTTTTGCCCAAACCATTCCTACTGGTAAAATAATAGGTTCGATAACAGATAATGAAAATAATCCATTGCCTGGAGTTACAATAACCATAAGCAGTTCTGCCCTAATTGCGCCAGTATCTACTGTTTCAAATGAGAAAGGACAATACAGATTTGTCTCGCTTCCACCTGGTACTTATAGAACTAAATTTGAGTTAGAAGGTTTTAAGACCGTGATAAGAGAAGGAATCGTTTTGAGGTCAGACCAGACTATTAATATGGATATAAGAATGGAGCAGGGGAAGATTGCCGAAGAGGTCTTAGTAATAGGTGAGTCCCCCATGATTGATATCCAGAAGACCGAGGTGGGGGTTGTAGTAACTCAAGAATTGATTCAATCACTGCCTTTGAGGCGAGATCTGTCCTCGATTTTCAACGCAGTTCCAGGGATGTTTGATAGAACTGCTCACGGGAGTGATGCTAGGTCGAATAATTTTGTTGTAGATGGTGTTAAAATGCAGGACCCTGTTACGGGAGATCCTTATCAGACGGTTCCTTGGAATGCAATAGAAGAAGTTGAAGTAATAACAAGTAACCAGGAAGCTAGATATGGAGCTGTAAAAGGTGCAATGGTAAGTGTTATTACAAAATCAGGGGGGAATGATTTCAGTGGATCGGTAAACTTTTATTATAGGAATAAGCAACTTCAATCAGATAATACTAAAGGGACACCTCTGGAAGGTCAATTTGTTGGATTCAGATATCAATACCAGCCAGGTTTTACATTAGGCGGGCCCATTAAGAAAGATAAAGTTTGGTTTTTTGTTAGTCTAGATTATGATAACTCCTCTAATTACGTTAGCGGCTTTCCAGCACCCGCAAATTTTGGCGATCCACGTCCTGCAAATGCCCCGGTTGGCCAGAGCTCAATTTCTCCATTTGCTAAGATTACTTGGCAAATTAATAAGAGCAACAAACTCATTTTTTCAGGCTACTATAAGAGTTACAGGTGGGATCATAGAGGGGCAAGCCAGTGGACGGTGCTTGATGCGAACGTTAAAGAAGATACCGCGGTTAATATTGCTACGCTACAATGGACTAAGATCGTCAATAGTAATTTCTTTTTTAATTTAAAAGGTTCTTGGTATTCTCTGCACCAATATTTGTTGGCAAATAATAATCTAGCCCCAATAGTAGACTATGCTCTAGATGCAGTAAACAGAGGCGGAGCCGGGTCCGATTGGTGGTATCTTCGACGCAGAGCTCAGTTTAATGGAGACGCAACCTATTTTATCGATAATTTATTCGGGAGACATGAATTAAGAGCAGGAATTGACGCTGAATTCGCATTTGATATTACGGATTGTGCCTATTATCAAGATCCTCGTTTTGATGGTGTTTTCCCAGCAGGATTTAAAGCAGTGGATATAGAGCTCTGGAATGGAATACCACAATGGGTGTGGGTTGGAACTGAGTATAAACAAAAAAATAATTTAGTCCAAGTTGGAGGATTCATCCAAGACAGTTGGTCTCCGGCCGAGAAGCTGGTTTTAAATCTCGGTTTTCGGTATGATTATGCTCAGGGATATTATCCTCCGCAGCGCTCAAAAGCAACGGGAGATTGGGTAAACGAGAAAAGAATAAAGTCGATTGATTTTTCTATGATTTCGCCCCGTCTAGGTCTTAGCTATGATTTTTTAGGTGACGGGAAAGCTTTATTAAAAGCAAGCTATGGTCGCTACTATGCTCCTCTACTAATGATTTTTTATTATTTTAACAATCCTAACCAAAGAACTTCTTTCTCAGCCAGGTTGAATCCAGATTGGTCAGTTGCCTATACTACTCCCCCCTGGTCTCCAGGAGTGACAGAAGTTAGCTCCAATCTAAAGTCACCATACGCTGATGAGCTTAGCGTAGGTCTTGAATATGAGATAATTAATAATCTTTCCGTCGGAGTTAATTTTTTAAGTAAATTGGAGAAGAATCTAATTGATGATGTTGAAAGAGGCCATCTTGATTGGGCCCATTATGAACAAACTGGTGAGTTGATTTGGACGGGTTATCATCCAGTGTATGGAATTGATCCTTTTAGTGGAGATCAGGTTGTTTTTTATGAAATGGATGATGATTTTGGAGACTATCATTTTGTGTTTCAAAATGTGCCGGGTATTGCGAGGAAATATAGAGGTCTTGAGTTTAAGGTTATAAAGAGAATGGCAGATCGTTGGTCTTTGAATGCAAGTTATGTTTGGTCTCGCGGAGTTGGCATCTTGAATACTACAAGAGGTCAAAGCACTGGTTTTTCAGGCTTTTATGATGATCCTAATGTTATGATAAATGCTTACGGAAAGCTTGAACATCAAAGAGAACATTTATTTAGAATTCAAGCGGTTTATATGGGGCCTTGGGGTATCAATCTAAGCGGTTATTATCAATTTGGGAGCGGCGAACCATATACAAGGATAATTAGAACATCAGAAGCAGGATTAGGAAATCTATATCAAGGACGCGTTTCTATTTTTGCCGAGCCCCGGGGATCTTACAAGCATCCTGATCAACATCTTTTGGATCTTCGACTAGAAAAAACCTTCAATATATTAAAAGGCCAAGTTGGTCTACAACTAGATATATATAATGTTTTTAATAATAATAAAGCAACATCTGTTGGGAATATAACCAATTGGAACTGGTTCCAGGATGAAAGAGGTCAGTCCGTTTATAATATCATGGCCCCTCGTGCTTTTCAACTTGGTTTGGTGTATAGGTTCTAGGCTAGCGTTTGGCATCATAAACTTATTTGAAGATTTGTCTTAAGAGGTACAAAGGAGAAGAAATGGAGAAGAAAAATGTTGAGAAAAAAGAAATAAAAGATATAACTAGAAGAGATTTTATGACGAAATCGGCTCTGGGAATGTTGAGTTTAGGCCTTTTGGGTGATCAAGCATTGAGCGAAATATTATCCGGTGAAAACATTGAGCTCCCATCTGGGCAACTTCAATGGGGCGGCATATATGTTATGGAAGGCCCTCCAGGTCCATTAACTGTTATAAACGGAAAATTATATTTGTATTTTGGGGGCACTGGCTATTTTGCTTTACATGGGCATCTCCATTTAGTGGAAGCGGCAATAAGTGCAGTAAAAAAATATGGTATACACCCTGGTACTTCTCGATCCGGATTTGGAAATAATCCCATTCTCCTGGATGTAGAGAAGAGAATCGCTGATTTCTTTGGCTCTGAAGATGCTTTTTACTTTGTTTCTGGCTATCTTGGCCCACTAGTTTTGCTACAGACGTTGAGGGACAAGTATGATGTCATCATAATGGATGAAACATCGCATTTTGCTGTTAAAGATGCTGTCAATTCAATAGGAAAAAAGGTGCTGACTTTCAAACATCGGGATGCTGAAAATCTGAAGAAGGTTGTTGTTAAAGGACTAAAGCCAGATGAGCGACCTGTTCTTTGCACCGACGGTATTTTCCCTACTTTTGGGGTAATCGCACCCATTCCTGATTATGTTGAGATTCTTAAACCATATGGAGGGCTGTTCGTGCTTGATGATGCCCACGCTGTTGGTGTACTTGGGGCAAGAGGAAGGGGAACGTTTGAATATTATGGACTTAAAGGTGAAAATCTCTATTTTTCTGGGACATTGAGCAAGGCTTTTGGTGGAGAGGGAGGTTTTATTTGCGGATCTAAAGAATTTATTGAAAAAGCAAAAACAATAACAGGAATATATAGCGGAGCGACTCCAACAGGAAATGCAACTGCAGCTGCATCGGCGAAAGGAATCGAAATTGTTAAAAGTCATCCTGAGATGAGACAGCAGTTATATAAAAATGTCGAGTTGGCTAAAAAGGGCTTGAGAAAACTAGGTTTTCCAATGAATGATACGCCAGTCCCAATAGTGACCTGGAGCTTGAAGTCAGCAGATGAAATGCTACGTGTCCATAAAGCTCTTATGGATAGGAATATAATTGTACCATATTCCAAATATGTAGGTGCCCCGGCGGGTGGGGTTTTAAGGGCTTCTATATTCTCTGAGCATACAGAGGAACAGATAAACCGATTAATCAATGAACTTGGTAAATTGATTTAGTCTTTTAATCTTATTGTCAGCTATATATGATTGTTATCGGATTTAGGCGGCAAAGGCTGTTGGATATTTGAAGAAAACGCAGATCAAGAAAGCGCAAAGTCTTTCGTTTGATAACATTGATGCTGGATCTGCGAGTATGAATTGGATTTCGCCAATGATTCGAGATTTGATACCGGTAATGTTGCTTAGTTCTAGCAAAGCTTTTCACTGTAGGATGGTTTGTACTGCTGGATATGGCAATCCATTCTCCTCCGGCCTATTCTACCCATATCTGAGAACTATAAGGCAAGTTACACTTGAGTTTACCTCTGAGGATAGTCAGCATATTAATGATTTTATTAAGCGGGATATGCTTCTCAAGACGCTGTCTGCTTTCAAACCTGTAGATATTATATTGGTTTTACTGAGGCATATATTTAGCTCTCTTAAGGATCGCTTTATTAAATCCGTAGGCCCTTATCAATTTGGCGTTATGCACTATATCAACAACTCGATTAAATTAACCCATATTTTGTCTGGCCTGATAATCTTTAGCTATACTCAGATTTCAGATTAGCAATGGATATAAAGCCTAGAAGAGGAGAAAATGATGTGTTATACCTGAGTTTTAGATCATTGGCTTCTTCTAAATGCGGTTTGAAAAATGAGGGATATTTATTAGCCCATGGGGAGAGACGATGTCCGGCATGTTCGTTAAGCCTTTATATATCTTATCTATCAGTTAATCAGGGAAAAGCCATACATTAAAAAGAGGAAAGCTATGTTAAAAAAAGCCAAAGTCAGTATGAATATCTTAACTTCTTTGGTTATTGTTTCTTTACTCTTTTGCATATCGTGCAAAATGGGCGCTATAGATGAGTCATCAAAGGATGTATCTATAATAAGGGGAAATATAGCGGAAGCATTTAAAAATAATATGCTAGTAGGATTATCGGTAGCTGCTGCTAGGCAAGGCAGACTCCTTTGGGCTGAAGGTTATGGTTTAAGCGATCTTATCGAAAAGCGGCCAGTTAATAGAGAAACGATGTTTGCCATAGGATCTATTACCAAACAATTTACGTCAGCGTGCATATTTATTCTTGCCCAAGAAGGAAAGCTTGATATATCGGACCGAGTGTCTAAATATTTTCCAAATCTTACAAGAGCATCAGATATTACTTTGCTAGACCTAATGAACCACGTGTCAGGGTATCATGATTATTATCCTCTTGATTTTGTTGATAGAAGGATGGTGAATCCCACGGCAGTGGATTCTGTAATTGAGACTTATGCTGGAAGCGAGCTTGATTTTGAACCAGGAACTAGATACTCATACTCGAACACCGGATATCTGATATTAGGACGTGTTGTTGAAAAAGTGTCAGGTATGCCCTTTGGAGAATTTCTAAATAAATGCATATTTGAGCCATTGGGCATGAATCATACAGCTTTTGATCCTGATTTAATTAATTCAAACTTCGCTAAGGGGCATATGTCATTTATTCTTTCCCCTCCTGAGCAAGTTACTTTAGAAGCTAAGGGATGGATTTATTCGGCTGGAGCCATTTTTTCTACACCTTCGGACCTTATCAAATGGAATAACGCCTTATTTAGCGGTCGAATAATAAATGGGCATTATCTCAAAATCATGACATCACCTAGAACGCTGTCTGATGGAAATATTTCAAATTATGGTTGTGGTTTAGCGATTGGTGAGAAATATGGTGAGACAATTTACTCGCATAGCGGAGCTGTTAATGGATTCATTGCTATAAACTGGTATGTCCCTAATACCAAATCCAGTCTAATCCTTTGTTCTAATCTTTCTGAGTATGCAGTAATTAATTCAATTTTTTCAAAGCTTGTTGATGAGTTTTTGATTAAGCCGGGGAAGAGGTCTAAAAAAGAACTTGAGCAGAAGACTAAGGCAGATAAAGTAAATCAGACATATGTAGGTAAACCGTTAATTTCGGATCCTCCCTTAATGGCCCAGGCAATTAACTTTTTTTTCTCATTAAAAAATGGAACAATTGATCGTACTATTCTCGGAGATGATTTTAGCTGGTTTTTAACAGACGAGAAAATCAGAGAGGCATCGTTTCGGCTTAAAACTCTTGGGGAACCAGTATCATTGAAAATCGAGAATATATCGGAACGTGGTGGCATGGAAGTATCTACTTTCCGCCTAAATTTTGAATCTAGAGCTCTAAGAGTGCTTATGTATAGGAGTCTAGACGGTAAAATTCAGCAATATTTCATACAAAGATATTGATTTAATCATTTATTTGTTCTGCGTGTTTAAGAAATAGTCATAAGCTGCTCTTGCAATACGTCCAAATTTGTCCTTGAGTTCATAATGGACTTCCTTTAACTCATTTCCAAATAGACAGATAATTAGAGTCCCTGCATTGTTAGGTAACCAAATTACCCCAACATCGTTTAGGACAGTATTTTCACCGGACCTCGCCAGACTACCTCCTTTTCTTGCGATTTTAGTGGTCATGGGAAGATAACGCAATATAATTTCTGCTCCAGTATGATGCTTCATTATTTCGAGTATCTCGTTGCTCGTTTCTTTATTTATTATTTCTCCATTTACGCATTTCTCTAGAAGAAAAGCTATCTCTCTTGGAGTGGATGTATTATGAACTGATTTATCAAAGGCTGCCTGTCTTTCTATCCTGACTTGATCGATCCAGAAACTCTCGGGCAAGTGGTCCAATTCAGGAATTGTTAGCCTTCTGTTCGGGTCCAAACCAAGATAATCGAGAATGAGTGCTCTTGTATCATAATCGATTATAGTGCTTTTTAACCCTAGCTCTTTTATAAAGCTCATGATTGATTCTCTAGTTATGATTTGAAAAAGAATGTCTGTGGCTGTGTTATCAGAACTAGCCATCATAAGGAGGGCCAAATCATAGATAGATAAATTCAGTCCAGACTTCATTGAGGATAAAAGACCACTCCCGTAGGTCTTCATACCCTGACTCAAAATAATCCTATCGTCCAGCGAGAGTTTGCCTTCATATATTTGTTTGAATAATGTCAATAGAACCGGGATTTTGAAAACGCTAGCCAGTTGAAATGTTTCGTTATCTCTAAGGCTTACTACGTCACCGCTTTCTATATGCTTAATGTATATACCTATACGACCATTAATATGTTCAACTTCATATTTGATAAAGTTCTCAAGATGGACCTTGTCCTTGAAGATGGGAAACGAGTTTTCAAGAGAAGCAATACCTCTAGTGGGCATTGTAAAGAACATAATAAACAGAATTAAGAAAATTAATCCGGCTTTTGTTTTTTTCATTGTTCAGACTCCTTTTCTACTTATGATTCTGATATTTTTTTTAAATGTTAGCATATTTTGCGTAATCCAATGATTTCGGCCACCGATTAATCGTCTGAATAGCTCTACCCTGCCACATGCACTTACCTGCTTGATCTCCTCGTTGGAATTGCTGTTGATTACTCTGATAACCTATTTTTTTTATTTCTGAAATCTGACTCCCCCAAGACTAACAAAAGAGGAGACAAAGAAAGAAAAAGGCCAGCTCGTTATAGTTTGTGATGGAAGCTTGACTTCAACAGCACCTTCAAGCCTGAAAGTTAACTCGTATGTTGAGAGAATCCCTTTGCTTGGAAGGAAGTGGATAAAACCGCTGCCCCCTCCATCGCCCCTAAATACCACAAGTGCCTTATTGAAGAGTTTTTCACCATAGGCGCTGCCTTTGTAACTCGTAGTAATGTAGGCTTTTGGATCTTCCTTCGATAAAAGGACGTCCTCTAGTTTGTACTCAGTCTCAAGAATAATGACGATATCAATTCCCTGATAAGGAATCCTTATATAGCGTTTGTCCCGCCAAATATCACCGGGACTCACTGGTTGAATTGGCAAGAGTGGAAAGTAGTCAAAAAGTATCTGGGCAAAAGAAATATTAGAATGAAAATCCTGTTCAAGAGATTCAAAATTTTTTGTTGAAACTATATTTCCGGAACTATTTAATGTCATTTCCAGGGGTTGTGAAGGCTGAGTCCGAATAGTTCCTACCAGAGTCGATTCAGGCGTAGTGACATTCACCATGATTCCTGGCGTGGTTATAGCGAGACGTATAGTGTCAGATGAAGAACTGATTGTTAGAACACTTGCATTGCCGTTAGCTGATATCCCCATCGAGATTTCCTTGGCAAGGAAATCCTTGCCTTCCATATTAAGTTCTGTCTGGAGAAGGTATGTAAATAACGTTCCCGGTTGCGGCTGGAACTTTAAATTAAGACGATCGTTATTTCCTGTTGCCTGGATATAATTCGCAAATGACAATGACATCACAGCCGTCCAGAAAAATGTCACAAAATAGCTGCTCTTCATGTTCTTTAATAGAATTACCTTTGTCGTCTACCTTTAAATTTATCAGCCTTCTCACTTTCATGGGTGTCGCGAATTATGGTAAGCATCTGCTCTGAAGAATCTGAAGGATAGGATAGGAAGAGGTCCTTATTTGGCCATTTGTTCACTTTGTTGACAGCTTCCCACATTGCTTGGTCTAACTCTGACACAAATCTATCAGAATCTTTAGGTCTAGAATTGAATAAAGCGACCCAGGATAGCCCATTGTTGGCTCTTACAATAAGAGTCGAAGTTCCAGGCAGTGATCCGGTATGCCACCAGTTGGCTTCAGTATAAATAGGCCTTATTTGCCAACCAAAGGCATAATACCACGCTGATCCTTGCCACTCTTGAAGAAGAGGCCGCGTTATCATGAGTAAAACAGTTTTATGCTCGAGTAAATCGGGGACCTTTGTTCTGCCATCCACATGACAGATGAACCTCATTAGGTCGACTGCTGAAGAAACCCAACCCCCATGCGCATCCATAGCTTCAAGATAGAAGCCTCCATATGGCCAAGGCACGAGATTTGTATCATCGGGGAAAACAGAAATTGTTAGCGGTGCCCCTTCATAATCATAATAGGTCACTTCGCGTGGAAGCTTCTCATTCGCACGACTTTTCCCAATACGCATGCCATAAATCCCCATGGGCGCGAGGATGTCTTCTCTGACAAATTCTTCATATGGCTTCCTCGTTACCCTTTCAATTATCCTTCCGAGAACACAGTAGCCGAAATTAGAATACGCGTATTTTGTTCCTGGTGTGTAATCAAGTGGACGTTTGAACATGTAAGAGATTATGGTCTCTGCGTCAGCAGGTGGAGAGATGCCCATTTCTTGTGCTATCTCAGTGGATCTGAACATAGGATCAAAACTCACATCTCGATCCCATCCTCCAGAATGCTGGAGTAGATCTCTTATGGTGATATCGTAAATTCTATTATCTAAATCTGACATATATGTAGGCCTTAGGTCATCAAGTATTATGAATGGCCTATCATCAAGCGAAAGGCTACCCTCTTCGACTAGCTTTAGCACAGCTACGGCTGTTATTGGCTTTGAGAGACTAGCGATGCGGAATAGAGAAGTGGGGGAAACTCCTATACCCGTAGTCTTATCAGCGATACCAAAGCCCTCTGTGTAAATTAGTTTTTCATCTTTAACCAGTCCAATAACGCCACCCGGAATGTTCCATTTACTCATTAGACCCGGTATTATGCTTTGGAAACTGGCAGACGGGTCTATTCCATGATCTGGTTCTTTATTAGATACGCTACAGTCCCATAAGGCTGGTAATAATAGAAAAACTATCAACATCAATATAAACGAACTTACCTGTTTGCTGGACATTAATATACTCCTCACTCAGGATAATCTAATTTATGCTAAAACGAATAACTTTTAATTGTCAAGTATTTTACGGCTATTTGTTATTTACAGTTGAAAAGTGAACTGGCCTCAGCTTTTGAGGTCAGGGCCGATGGCTAATTTCTAATGACAGGGGTAGTCCATCCACCGGCCGGTAATCAGGTTAGAAAGCAATTATCCAGTTCAAGCTGACTGCATTTTTTTCAAAAAGGCTGGATCAACATCACAGCCCAGCCCGGGTGCTTCTGGCAGGTATATAGTTCCCTTCTCGACTTTCATCCCGCCGATGACCGGGT
>Ga0116192_1002379_pt1 | contig 12556 bp, 10 predicted proteins | sample AD_UKC113_MetaG_FD_89876 | JGI IMG/M metagenome (GOLD analysis project Ga0116192, IMG submission 89876) | Active sludge microbial communities of municipal wastewater-treating anaerobic digesters from Hong Kong - AD_UKC113_MetaG | ecosystem: Engineered > Bioreactor > Anaerobic > Digestate... | reverse complement strand
CGCGAACCTACGCGCAGGCGAAAGTTAGGCGGTGAAGACTCTGGAAGAAAACCCCCATTGAATATCACCCAGCCTGATAGAGATCAACGTTCGTTGCAATTAGAAATTCACTGCCTATCGCTTCTCTTTCACCGAATCGATTGCTTCTATGATCTTGAGCGCGCATTGAAGCAGGCCGGGTTGGAAAAATTTTCCGCCAGCGATTTTGATGATTCACAAAACCACACTTTGGCACGGCTCTTGTTGCAGGGATTAGATCAGGATGAAATGGATGCGATCGATTATGTCAACGAGCATGCTGAAGATGAGATCATTCATCGGCTCACTCTTATCACCAAGGGAATGAAAATCCAAGAAAAGAACGAAGAGAAATTATTGGAAGATCTTTATCGTACAATTGTCAACCTGCGATTAATTCGCACGAACCTTTCATTGAATCAGCTGCGTTTTATGGAGAGTGATGAAGCCACCGAAGACCAAAAGGCATCCATTCAATCGATGATCCTGCAGAATACGATTGCAAGAGGAAAACTAGACCTTGCTCTTGCAAAATTACCCCTAAAAAGATAAAACTTGACTTTATGGTATAGTTAACCCATGCCTGAAAACTCAGTGAATCAGAAGAAAAGACAAGTAGAGGCAAATATCCAACAAAGAAGCGCTGTCACGGCGACAGCAGATCTTCCAATGACTGTCACTCATTCACCTTCAAGGAGCGGACAGCAATCGAAGAAAAAGAAGCCTGGTCCTTCATCCCGCGGAACGAAAAAGACCATTCGGACGAAGAATATCAACCACGACGAAAATAATCATCTCGAAGATGATGTCTTGATCAAGCAAGAACCTGATGATTCTTCACTGGTTCAGGTAAACTCTGAGTGGGGTGAAATTGCCGCTGAAGACCCGCTGGAGATTCTTGAGGATCCATCCATCGCCCTTGAGTTAACTGAAGACCCGGTACGCCTTTATCTTAAGGAAATCGGACAAATCAACCTGCTTGACGCCGATGCCGAATTCAGGCTGGCGGTACGCATTGAAGCCAATGTACGCATGGATGCGTTTAAGAATCACTGCAAACCTGAAAATAACAGCGAAGGTCACTACCGGGTGCTTTATCATGCGATTATTGTTGAATTGATTACTTCCTGGAAGCGTTTGCAGGAAGATGCACAGCGCATTCACCATAAAGATTGTCCGGATCTGGCGTTGACCCTGGCAGAAGCCATTTCACTTCGCCGCACCTGGCAATCTGATGATCCATCTTATCTACGCACATATCTCGATAATGGACTCTGGGGAAAGGACGCTATCTGGGAAGAGCTGGTGAGGCATGCTTTCACCGTATTTGTCAGTATGTATCTGTTACCTGAAAAAACCGCAAATTCTTTGCTGCAGTATTTGCAGAGCACAGATGAAATGCCAGAAGCGGTTTGGTTCAAACGCAGATTGCCTGACGAAGCCACTCTAAAAGCGGAGGTGGAAGGCGTTCGAAAGCGCGCTGAAGAGTCTAACCAGACGTTGATTCGTGCCAACTTACGGCTGGTGGTGAGTATCGCCAAACGCTATCTTGGCCGGGGGATCTCCTTCCTCGATTTGATTCAGGAAGGCAATCTTGGACTGCTGAGGGCGGTCTCAAAGTTCGATTCTACCCGCGGGTTTAAATTCAGTACCTACGCTACCTGGTGGATCAGGCAATCCATCAGCCGCTATATTGCTGAACATGCGCGCACCATTCGAATACCGGTTCATCTGTTCGAGGCCATAACCCGCATTTTACGCATCCAACGCTCTCTGGTGCAGGAATTGGGAAGGGAACCCTCACTGGAAGAACTCGCCCTCGAATCAGATTTGATTTCTGAGGAAGATTCTCAGGCGATCAAAGCCGCAAGATTGACCAATCAGCCCATTGACGCTGAATTGCAGCGGCGCTGGACGTGGGCAACAGTCAAAGTACAGCGCATCTTGCAATCAGCCGAAGAACCGATTTCGCTTGAAAGACCTGTCGGAGATGAAGAAAGCAGCCAGTTGGGCGATTTTATTGAGGATGATGAAGCGCTTGAACCAATGGATGCTGCGGCCCGAGAGATGTTGCGCGAGCAGGTTCAAAATGCGCTGGCCGCACTTTCAGAGCGTGAACGCCAGGTGCTTGAATTGCGGTTTGGTTTGATCGATGGTAAAGATCACACACTGGAAGAAGTCAGCCGCTATTTCAATGTCACGCGCGAACGCATCCGCCAGATCGAAGCTAAAGCACTGCGCAAGCTGCGCCATCCCACCCGCAGCCGTTACTTAAGAGAATATCTGGGATAAAAAAATTCGGGCGCTGGGCCCGAATTTTATTTGTTACAAGAATCGGCCATCGCTTCGCTCAGGCTGATTACTTTCCAATCTTGCTCCAGCAGTGTTTCTAGAACAGATACATCCTCAGGTGTGGCGTGCAGAATGATAATTCCGCCATTTCTTAAGGGCATGCGGTTTTCTTCAAAGGCGTGATTATCTGCGCTCCAATACACTGGAACCAGTCCATTTTCGCTGGCAAACGACAGGTAGTCATAAGTCCAGGGTCCGTAAGGAACCCGCGCGTATGGAGCAAACCCTTTTTCAAAAAGATCATCACCCAATTTGGCTCGTAGCGCCTGCTCCCACAAGCGATAATCTTCCTGCCATTCCTCTTTGGTCATCGTTTCTGCGGCTGATACCGCCGGGTGAACATAAGCGTGATAAGCGAGGTCATGACCTTCGTTCACAATTCGTTGAACAGTTTGGTCGCTAAAATTTTCAGCAAACGGTTTTCCGAGCAGGAAAAAAGTTGCTGTGGCGTTATGCTCTTTGAGAAGATCGAGCATCTGATTCATCACATTGTCCCAATATCCATCGTCGATGGTGAGCACAACAAACGAATCTTTCGTGTCAAATTTCTGAAGGAGTTCGCCATCGTATACCGGTTTGGCCTGAATGCGATTGACACTGCAAACCTCAATCTCTTCAGTGGCAGAAGGTTCGAGAGAAGGCGTGGGTGTTGCCGCAGGCAGGTCGATGGTGGCAGTGGCAGAGGGTTCGGATGTAGCCTCATCGACAGATGTTGGCTGTGTGGCGCTGATAACGCTGGTTGCACAGGCCGTTAGGAGTGTTAAGCTCAAGGTTGTAACAAATAACAGGGTTAAAATTTTTCGCATAAAGCCTCGCTGAACAATTTTACCAGAGGGAGAAGATTTTTAAAAGTAACTGATTTTTATCTGTACCAGCGCCAGATAGATGGAAGACGGCTCAAATCATGACCGTTGAGAAACGAAAACGATCTTTTTTTATCAACCAAGTGCTTTATAAGCACCTTGCATCTGAGTTTTATCCATGTTATACTGACTCTACAGTTAAACAAACACATTGAAAAGGTACGTCCTGAACATCGGAACCGCTATTTCCAATACCCCTATCAAGAAAAATTGAACACCCACCCATTCCCTGTTCTGCAGGCATGAATGGAAATTTTCAACTTCAAACTCACGAAAGAAAATCATATGAAAATCCTTGAAATGGAAAATGCCTCCCTCGCCTCTTTGCGTCAAATCGCTGCGGAACTTAACGTGCCGAACGCGAATCGACTAAAAAAAGAGAATCTCATCATCAATATCCGACGCGCCGAAGCCGAGAAGGAAGGCATCGAAGTTCGTGGAGGAGTGCTTGAAATCACTCCTGAGGGTGTCGGCTTTCTTCGTACGAATTATTCCATCGGACCCGAAGATGTATATGTCTCTCAGGCTCAACTGAGGAGATATGACCTGCGCATGGGTGATCTGGTGATCGGCGTCGTCCGTCCACCGCGTGATGCCGAACGGCATTACGGATTGCTCAAGGTGGAAAGCGTAAATGGCATTGCCCCTGAAGAGATGCGTGGCAGGAAAACATTTGAAAGTCTGACCCCAATTTTTCCTGATAAGCGCTTTGACCTTGAGACTGATCGCAGTATCTTATCCTCGCGTTTAATCAATCTCATTGCACCCATTGGCCGCGGGCAGCGTGGCATGATCGTTTCTCCTCCCAAGGCTGGAAAGACAACCATCCTCAAGCAGCTCGCCAACTCCATCACCGCCAATAATCCAGAAATTCATCTCATCATTGCCCTCATTGGCGAGCGCCCAGAAGAAGTGACCGATATTGATCGTTCGGTTGATGCTGAAGTGGTGGCATCAACATTCGATGAACCGGTAAGCGCGCATGTGCGTACTGCAGAGATCACGCTGGAACGCGCCAAGCGCCTGGTTGAAATTGGCCGCGATGTGGTCATTCTATTAGATTCTCTCACCCGCCTTGCAAGGGCTTATAATTTGGTTGTGAACCCGTCTGGCAGAACCCTTTCGGGCGGTATGGATCCATCAGCGCTTTACCCGCCGAAAAAATTCTTTGGCGCAGCACGTAATATAGAAGAAGGTGGTTCACTAACGATTATTGCCACCGCCCTTGTTGAAACGGGTTCACGGTTGGATGATGTGGTCTATGAAGAGTTTAAAGGCACCGGCAATATGGAGCTGCATCTCTCGCGCCGTTTGCAGGAACGCCGCATCTTCCCGGCGATCGATATCGAGCGTTCCTCCACCCGCCGCGAAGATTTGCTGCTTGGACCCGACATCCTGCCGCGGGTGTGGTTAATGCGACGTATGTATCTGCAGATGATCGGCACGCCTCCACAGGGCGCGGGCATGGATCCGGCTGTGGCTACAGAGGCAATCTTGCAGCGCATCAGCCGCACGAAGAATAACCAGGAATTCCTGGAAAATCTTACGGAGGAATAGTGACTGTAAAAAAATCAACCCAGGAACCGCAGGTGAAAGCCGAAATTGGCAAAAGACCTGCAGTCAATTGGGCATTGATCCTGTCCTGGGGTGGAACGATCTTATTGGTAGCCATCATGCTTGCCGTGCTGTTTCAATTCAACCCGCTCACCGCGTTGAAATCGAATGAGGCGGTGGTCAGCACCCCGATTACAGATATCTCATTACCAGAAATCAAAAGTTCTGGTGTTGATTTTGCCCTTGCGCGGTATGCTGAAATGGATACAACCGTCCCTGAAGGCATCCGTCAGTATGCTATCAAGTACACGGTTGAGGAGGGTGACTCGATCTTTGCTATTGCAAAGAAGTTTTCCCTCCAACCGGAATCCATCTTATATGCCAATTTTGATTTGTTAAATGATGATCCAACCTTCCTTCTGCCTGGCTGGCGTCTGACCATTCCCCCCACGGACGGCGTGTATTACAAATGGAAGGAAGGCGATACGCTGGAAAAGGTTGCTGAAAAATATTATGTTGATGTGGAGGATATCACCAGCTGGCCTTCGAATAAATTGGATGTGCAAAACCCCGATACTAGCGGATTGGAATATGTAATGATTCCCGGGGGTTACCGCGAAATTCAATCCTGGATCACACCATTGGAATATACCGCAAGGTCTGGAGCGACCCGGGTCATCGCTGGTGAAGGTGGTTGTCAGGCTCCTGCCACCGGTCCGGTAGGTTCTGGTGGATTTATCACACCCACTGGCGGGTTCGACGTTTCAGGGTTTGATTTCACCAGTTATCATCTGGGTGTTGATCTCACGGCTTACGAAGGTGCTCCAATTTATGCATCTGACAACGGTACTGTGCTCTATGCCGGGTGGAATACTTCTGGATATGGCAACCTGATCGTAATCGACCACAACAATGGTTATGAAACCCTTTACGCTCACCTTTCGCAGATTTATGTCTATTGTGGTGAAGGTGTGGCACGAGGAACAGTGATCGGAGCTGCCGGTAGTACGGGCAAGTCCACCGGTGCACACCTGCATTTCGAGATCCGTTACTACAATTCTTTCATCAACCCCTGGCAGGTGTTTGGATTCTGATCTCTCGCAGAAATATCTTAGGAAAGAAGTGTTGTAGAAGGATGATTTTCATCCTTCTATATTTTTAATGGCGGATAACATCGCGAAAAACTTTTTCTGTTCATATTGAGAGGTTGCTATGAGGCTGATTACCCAGTTTTGGTCGTAAATGAAGATCGTTCTCAAAAAAAAAAAGAACTAAGCCGTCATTAACAAACGTAATGAATTTGCGAACAATTCTTTGAGTTTGTGCTTTTCAAGAACTGTGCCCGGAAATTGACGTTCAAGGTGCAGGGCCACAAATCCATGCACGAGACTCCAGACGGCCACAGCGGTTTCATCAGCTGATCCTGCGGGCAGAACATTCGTTTTCTGGCAGGTGGCAACGACGTTGACCAGCATCTGGTAGGTTTTACGCACCGCTGACATAAATTCGGGGTGAGCATGTTCGTCTTCGAGAATGCCAGAAAACATGAGTTTAAAACACGCAGGTTCTGACATGGCAAACTGAATGTAACTCCAACCAGTTTCAATAAGCAGATCGCGGGGAGAAATTTGATATTTTTCAATGCTGAGGGTTAACCGTTCTTGCAGATCGAGAAATCCCTGGGTCGATATGGCTGCCAGCAGATCCTGTTTATCGGCGAAATGCGCGTAAGGTGCAGAATGGCTTACGCCTGCCGCCCGGGCTGCACTGCGCAGGGTGAGGGCATTGATGCCTTCCTTGCGTAAAATATTGCGCCCCGAATCGATCAGCGCTTTTTTCAAATCTCCATGATGGTATTTTTCCTTTTTCATAGAATAATCATATAGAATAAACTTGACATTGTCAAGATTATTTTCTATACTATTGAAAGAATCCGGTCTGAGGAGGAAAAATGAGTGAGCGTGATGCTTGCCGCCAGTTAATCGTTGACACGGCGAAAGATTTAACCCATAGGGGGTTCTTAAGCGCCACGGGTGGCAACCTTTCTGTAAGGATAACAGGTGAAAAAGCCTTTGCCATTACTCCATCGAATTACGATTATTTAAAAATGATCCCGGAGGATATCTGCGTTCTGGGATATGACTTGACGCCACTTGCAGGTGATAGAAAGCCTTCTGTTGAAAGTGCCATGCACGCAGCCATTTATCAAGTGCGGTCAGATGTGAATGCGATTATCCACACGCATCAGGTTTACCCGAGCACTCTGGCGATAATCGGTGAGCCGATTCCCGCTTTGTTTGACGAACAGGTGCGTTTTCTGGGTCGGTCGGTGAAGATCATTCCTTATGCGCCGTCTGGTACGGGGTCACTGGTCAAAACAGTAGCCAGGCATGTGGCAGATCACAACAACGCCTACATCATGGCCAATCACGGAGCGCTTTTGTTTGCTGGTGACATGGAACGCGCGGTACACAACGTATTGGTTCTCGAAAAATGCGCACTGGCATATTTGCTGGCCCTTTGTACCGGAAAGAAACCAGACCGTATTCCTGCTTATGTGCGTGAAATTGCTTTTTCCAAGCTGCGCAAAGATCAAAAGAAGTATGAAGCAGAAAATAAAGAGTAAATCTGGTTGGTTTGACCACGAGTTATGAATCTTTATTGGAGGGATTAATCTTCATGGAAACAAATCGTTATGCTATTTCCACATACCCGGATGTGGAAGATATCTACAAAAGGTTGGACGCATTGATTTCACAACCGATGCGCCCCTTGCGCCGCGAAAAGATGCAGCAAGTCCTCAATTATTTCGAGAAAAAATGTGCGCGATCCAAAGCGTTGAACGAAGAAGCCAAACAGATCATCCCTGGCGGTGTGCAGCATAACCTCGCTTTTAATTACCCCTTTCCAATTGCAGTTGAACGCGCTGAAGGCGCTTACCTTTGGGATGCCGACGGCAACCAGTACATTGACTTCCTCCAGGCAGGTGGTCCAACTGTTTTGGGCAGCAATTACAAACCAGTGCGCGATAAAGTTATCGAGATGCTGCAAACATGTGGACCGGTCACCGGCTTGTTTCACGAGTATGAGTTAAAACTTGCACAGCTTGTGAAGCGGTTTATGCCTGCCAATGAAATGTTCCGCATGCTGGGGTCAGGAACCGAATCGGTGATGGCTGCGATTCGGGCTGCTCGGGCATACACCGGGCATTCCAAGGTCATCAAAGTGGGAGGTGCTTATCACGGATGGAGTGATCAAATGGTTTACGGGCTGCATGTACCCGGCACCGGAAGGTTGGAAGCAAAAGGTATACCGGCTGGAACCTCTGCAAACACGCAGGAATTTTATCCCAACTCTATTGCTGCGTTGAAACGGCATCTCATCTTGAACCGGCTTGCAGGTGGCACGGCTGCAGTGATTGTTGAACCGGTTGGTCCTGAAAGTGGTACACGTCCAGTTCCATTTGATTTCAACCAAAAAGTTCGTGAACTTTGCGATGAATTTGGCGCATTACTCATTTTCGATGAAGTGGTTACAGGTTTTCGCCTGGGAATGGGCGGAGCCCAGGGATACTTTGGTGTAAAACCCGATCTGACCATATTTGGCAAGTGCATCACGGGTGGGTACCCAATGGCAGGCGGAGTTGGCGGGCGCGCCGATGTGATCATGCGCTTTGCTGCGGGGATTGGTGGAACCGGAGAGCGCGCTTATGTCGGTGGTACGTTATCGGCCAATCCGCTTTCTTGCGTTGCCGGATATTATGCCCTGCTCGAAATGGAACGTACCAACGCGCCGGTCATTGCCGGGCGCGCTGGAGACAGGTTGACAAAGGGATTACAGGCCATCATTGAAAAACATGGGCTGCCCTTTGTGGCTTACAACCAGGGCAGTATCGTTCACCTTGAGACTTCAGGAACCATGCTTCTCGACCTGCGTCATCCATTGCGCCTAGCAAAGGAATTGAAACCGCGAAAACACATGATGGAAGAAATGGGCGCAGCATACATGGCGGGGGGCATTGTCACCCTTGCGGGAAGCCGCATGTATACCAGTATGGCTGATACCGATGAGATCATTGATGAAGCTTTATCGCGGTTCGAAGATGTGCTAACGGGGGTTGAACCAGCTTCATAACCAATAGCGCAAAATCCACTTCAAGAGGCAGATGTTATGAATCAAATTCATGAACCGGCAATCCTCGCAGCAGACCTGGGCACATCTTCCATGAAGGTTGCGTTGATCACAATCAGCGGGCAGGTGCTCGGCTGGCAATCGCAGCCCATCCAGCTTCACCTTACCCCTGATGGCGGAGTGGAGCAGGACCCTGAAGAATGGTGGCAGGCATTTATCGAGTGTTCGAAGGTGTTATTAGAAAAGGATTTAATCCCGCGGTCGTCTGTGGCCGCGGTTTGCTGTTCAACACAGGGTGAGGGTACGATCGCGGTTGACCGTGATGGAAAAGTAATTCTCGGCTGTATTCTCTGGATGGACATGCGCGGGCAGCGCGATCTGTTCAACGAGTTCAAAGGCATTATCAATATTAATGGGATGAGTGCTCTTAGGGTTTTATCGTGGATCAAGGTGACCGGGGGTATGCCTTCGGCAACCGGAAAAGACCCGGCAGCCCACATGCTTTACATCCGCAACCACTTTCCTGAAGTATATGCAAAAACCTATAAATTTCTCAATGTGCTCGATTTTCTCAATTTGCGTCTGACAGGACGTTTCACCGCCACATATGATTCCATCCTGACCTCATGGGTGACCGATAACCGCAATCCAGATGGGATTCATTACGATGAAAAGCTGATTCATTTCAGTGGCATTGACGGTGACAAGTTCCCTGAGATTGTTCCCTGTACGGCGGTTCTGGGCAATTTAAGGGAAGAGGTTGCGCGTGAATTGGGGTTGAGCGCCGATGTGCGCGTGATCGCCGGCGCAATTGATAACACCGCAGCAGCAATTGGCGCTGGAGCTGTGGAAGATTACCTTCCTCATCTTTATATTGGTACGTCCTCATGGATGTCGGCGCATGTGCCTTACAAGAAAACGGATATTGCCTCTTCACTGGCATCCGTTCCTTGCGCGGTTCCGGGGCGTTATCTGATGACCGCGCTTCAGGCAACGGCTGGTGGAAACCTGACCTTTCTCAAAGAAAAGATCCTCTATAACAAGGATGAATTACTTCAAGAAGCAGCGCTCCCAGATATTTATAAAGTTCTCGATCAAATTGCCGAACGTGTACCGGCGGGGTCCAACGGTGTCATCTACACCCCCTGGATTTGGGGAGAAAGGGCACCGGTAGAGGATAAGACACTGCGCGCGGGATTGTACAATCTCTCGCTGCATAATTCACGCGAGGATATCATCCGTGCCTTTCTTGAAGGCGTTGCCCTTAACACAAGATGGCTGTTGCAGCCAGTCGAACGATTTTTACAGCGAAAAATCAACCAGATTCACATTGTGGGTGGCGGCGCCCAATCCGGAATCTGGTGCCAGATCTTTGCCGATGTCATGGGAGTGTGCATCAGACAGGTTGAAGACCCTGTATATGCCAATGCGCGCGGTGCGGCCTGGATTGGTGCTGCGGGAATCGGGGAGATCAGCTTTTCGGATATCAAACGCATGGTAAAGTTCAAAAAAGATTATTTACCCAACGAAAAGAACCTCAGTCTTTATGATCAGCGTTTCAGTCAGTTCTTACAGATCTACAAAAATATGAAAGATGTTTACCGGCAGATGAATGGCCAGTGAACCGACCTTAGCTGTGCATGAGGATAACAATATGACAGAAAAAACCTTCCGTTTGTATCCATACCGCTGGGTGGTGCTGGGCGTGTTTATGTTGATCAACCTCACCATCCAAATCCTGTGGATTTCGTATGCACCCATCACCGGGTTGGCAGCTTCTTATTATGGCGTGACTGATTTGCAGATAGGGTTTCTTGCGATGCTTTTTATGATCGCTTTCATTCCGCTTTCCATTCCGGTCTCATGGGCAATTGATACCTGGGGGTTCAGGCTTACTGTAAGCATCGGAGCGGTGATGATGGGTGTTTTCGGTGTTTTACGCGGGCTGGCTGGAGCAGATTATACGCTGGTGGTCATCAGTACCGTCGGAATAGCCGTCGCACAGCCTTTCTTGCTCAACGCCTGGACAAAGGTGCCGGCGCAGTGGTTTAGTATTGAAGAACGCGCGACCGCGGTCGGACTGGTGACCCTTGCCAACCTGGTTGGAACTGCACTGGGAATGATACTTCCCCCGATGTTGATCAGCAAAATGACCATTCCTCAGTCACAGCTGCTTTATGGCGCGATGGCAGCGTTTTCAGCAATTCTCTTTGTGATCCTTGCGAGGGAAAAACCGGCCACTCCGCCATGCCCCGAAGGGATGGAGGTGCGTGCTTTAATGTTGGATGGATTAAAACACGCGCTCAAGGTTAAGGAATTCTGGTACTATCTGGTGGTTGCCTTTATTGGGTTAGGAATTTTCAATGGCGTGACTACCTGGGTGGAAAATATCATCCGACCGCGAGGATTTACCCCTTCAGACGCGGGCACGCTTGGCGCGTTAATGCTAGCGGGAGGTGTGCTCGGGGCGGTGATCATTCCACCATTCTCTGATAAACAGCACAAACGACAAAAGTTTATCTTCTTTGGTTTCTTGATGGCCATCCCCGGATTGATCGGGCTTACCTTCGCACAATCGGCGTGGTTATTGTACGCCTCTGCATTTTCAATGGGCTTTTTCCTGGTCAGCGCCAATCCAATTGGTATGCAGTATTGCGCCGAGATCACCAACCCCACCCCTGAAGGCACTTCCAATGGATTGATCCAGCTTTTTGGGCAGGCTTCGGTGGTTTTCGTCTATGTGATGGAAGCGCTGCAAGCAAAAGATGGCGCGTTTACTCCTGCGTTGCTGCTGGCTGTGGGTCTAATTCTGGTGAGTCTGATTTTAATCTCACAGATGAAAGACCCGGTGAAAAAAATGAGCGAAAACAAAGAGACTGCAGTGATTCTTGAGGAACAGGGCAGTTAAAATTTCTTCCTGACAGGGTTAATTTTTAAGCCAAAAATCTTTTTTTGTGATAATCTTTAACTACTGGACTGAGAAATTTAGACAGGAGAGAGAAATATGGGAGAAGTAGGAAAAAAGGATAAGGGAAAAAAGGAACAGAGAAAAAAACCAAAGCTGACCATTAAAGAAAAACGAAAAGTGAAGCAGGAAAAACACAGCAATACTGCTGCTTAAGCTTCTTGTCAAAATCTTTCGGATTTCTATGATGATCAAACCATCGATCGGTTGCTGCTGATCCCGAATAATTTTGATTGTGTAAACGACAAGAAAACCTGTCTGCAAAGGACAGGTTTTTTATTAGAAGATATTTCATAAGACTTTTATGAGGGGTTTGACCTTGTTGAGCTGGTTGCCAGGCCGATCAATCTTGAAACCACCATGGCCAGGTATCCAATCCCGCAGAACTGTTCCAGCATGACCAGCACTCGTGAGGCAGGTGCAACGGGTAGGATATCACCCAGCCCGGTTGCCGAAAGGTTGGTAAAACTCAGAGAGAGAAACTCGACAAAAGTGATCGTTTGGCCGGGATTTGTTGTGTAAAGAAAACTTTCAGGCAGCCAGATATGACAAACCAGATAAAAATGAGCGAATCCCCAGGCCAGCAGTGTAAAGGTTGCTCCGGCTGAAAATAATTCGTCAGAAGTAACCTTTCGATCTGCCATCATGTAAGCGATCATGCTTCCAGCCGCGT
>Ga0116192_1002374_pt1 | contig 12562 bp, 9 predicted proteins | sample AD_UKC113_MetaG_FD_89876 | JGI IMG/M metagenome (GOLD analysis project Ga0116192, IMG submission 89876) | Active sludge microbial communities of municipal wastewater-treating anaerobic digesters from Hong Kong - AD_UKC113_MetaG | ecosystem: Engineered > Bioreactor > Anaerobic > Digestate | place... | reverse complement strand
GTTGAAAGCAGCAAACGGTTTGGGATAAAATATCATCTTGCTGATGGAACAGAAGTCTATCCACCAATTCTTCACTGTTCTCCAACCGGTTCAGTTGAGCGTGTATTTTGTGCAATCCTTGAAAACACGGTAAACCAGAAAGTTGCACATCTTCCTACCTGGCTGACCCCAACCCAGGTCAGGATTATTCCGGTCACCGATAATCATCTTGGGTATGCAAAAGACCTTGCAGAAAAATTTACCAAGGCACGGATCAGGGTAGATGTTGATGACCGTGACGACTCCTTAAATAAAAAGATACGGGCTGCAGGCATGGACTGGGTGTCATATGTAATTGTGGTTGGAGATTCAGAGGTGAGTTCAGGAAACCTTACCGTAACCGTTCGTTCTGAATCAGAACCAAATAAACCACATAAGATCACCTGCACTGCAGAGAAACTGATTGAGATGATCGGGAAAGAGACTTCCGGAAAGCCATTCAGGCCATTATACACTCCCCGGATGTTATCTCTGAAACCAAGATACATCTAAAACCTGTTTTTCTGTTATTCTCTTCTTACGTATTTTACGAATATTCATTACCTTTCATTCCCATTTCATCATATGCCAAAAAAGCGGCTCTCTGTCATCGATGCTGACCGGTGCGTCGGGTGTCAGTCCTGTATGTTTGCCTGTACCCGAAGGCTTGGTTTTGGCGGAGTATCCAAATCTGCAATTCATGTAAGTTCAGTCGGAGGGATCGAACGGGGGTTTTCGGTAAGAGTGTGTCGGGCATGTCAGGATCCTCCCTGTGTTCATCTCTGTCCGGAGAAAGCTCTCCTGCCCCGTGATGGTGGCGGGGTCACTCTTCATAAAGATAAATGCACCGGGTGTAAAAAATGCCTGGAAGGATGCATCCTCGGGGCAATATCCTGGGATTATGAGGAGAACCATCCGATCATCTGTATTTACTGTGGATATTGCGCACAGTACTGCCCGTATGAAGTCATTGAACTGCAGGAGATGATGGCTGATGAGTTCTGATACTCCTTTGTCACGAGTTTTGTTCATTAATCTCTCTTCCTGGTCATTTCATACAGAAGAAAGACCCGAACTTTTTCAGGAACGACTTGGTGGGGCCGGAGCTGCTATCAGGCTGCTTGAGGAATGCTGCCCGCAGGGGGCTGATCCATTGGGCCCGGAAAATCCGATTATATTTTCTGTGGGAGTTGCAACCGCTCTCTTTCCTCTCGCATCGAAATGTGTTGCTATGTTCAAATCCCCACTGACCGGAAATCTCGGTGAGAGTCATGCAGGGGGCCGGACGGCAGTTGCAATCAGGTCAGCAGGATATGGTGCCATCGTTATTACCGGGAAAGCATCACATCCGGTGTATCTGTCAATAACAAAAGACGGCGTCGCATTTCGTGATGCACGGGCATTATGGGGGACCGGACGGAGTGATACTGCCGCACGTATCATCAGGTCAAAAGATGGAACACCGGGAACCAGGACCATACTGCGGATAGGAAGAGCCGGAGAGAATCTGGTCAGATATGCCAGCGTGACTTCAGAGACATACCGGCACTTTGGCAGAATGGGGCTCGGTGCAGTATTTGGATCAAAAAAACTAAAAGCAGTCCTGATTTCAGGCCATAATATCATCGAGGTATCTGACCGGAAGAGATACCGGGACCTTTATGACCGGCTTTACGACCAGGTGACCAGATCTCCCCTCATGCAGAAGTATCATGAGATAGGAACACCGGTGAATGTCAAATCACTCTCTGCAATGGGATCTCTTCCGGTGAAAAACCTCACTGAACAAAGACTGGAGGGCTCTGATCAGTTATCCGGGGAAGAGTTTGCCCGGCTCTTTCTCTCCCGTCGTGTTGCCTGTTCACATTGTCCGGTCAGTTGCATTCATATCGGTCAGATCCGGATTCCCTATCCGAATGATCCCTACTTTTACAAGACCATCCCGGTGAGTTATGACTATGAACTGATCTATGCTCTTGGATTCATGCTTGGAGTGTCAGATCCTACTGACGTCCTGAATCTGATTGACATCATTGAACAGACCGGAGTTGATGCCATGTCAGCAGGTGTCTGTGCTGCATGGGCAACCGAAGCGATGACTCATGGACTAATAGATGAACAAATGACCGGAGGTATCAGGCTCTCGTTTGGTGATGCTAAGCAATACCTTGCATTTTTCGAGGCTCTGGCACGACAAAAGGGTGAGTTTTACCAGAACCTGGGGAAAGGAGTATCGTTTGCAGCCTCTGTCTATGGTGGTGACGAATATGCTCTTGCCTTTGGAAAAAATGAAATGGCCGGATACCATACCGGTCCTGCAGCATATATCGGATATATCTGTGGAGCACGCCACAGCCACCTTGATAATGCAGGGTATAGTGTTGATCAGAAACCGACAGAAAAATTCCCAGAAACACCGGAAAAAATTGCTGAAGAATTGTATGAAGAAGAAGCATATCGTCAGATCCTCTCAGGCCTGGTGGTGTGTTTCTTTGCCCGTGGCCTCTATACTCGTGAAATAATTCAGGAAGTCTTGTCTGTCTGTGGGATATCCATGACGATAGAAGAACTTGATGCCCTTGGAAGAACGATCCTTGCTGAAAAATACCGGTTCAAGGTCCGTGATGGTTTTTCCTTAGAACCGGATTCAGTGCCCATCCCAAAGAGAATACTTGAGCTGCCATCCGGCCGGGGAGGAATTGAAGAAGAGGTGATTCGAAGGGGTGTTGCCAGGTACAAAGAGTTACTCGAAAAAAAGATGTAAATTCTGAATATTGATAGGAATTTATATATGTCCGGATGTATTTGCTCACGATTTGTCCCGAAAAAATAATCGATAAAATACAATCTTCTCCAAAAAATCCTAGGAAAGATTAATGGTTTAGTTTTTATTAAACCAAATATATCTCTCATAATACAATAAACAGATTACAACCGCGTACCATGGAAAATATTATTGAAACCGAATCGCTGACCAAAAAATTTGGCGAACTGACCGCAGTCAATACCGTAACATTGAATGTCAGAAAGGGATCTCTCTTTGGTCTGTTAGGTCCGAATGGATCTGGAAAGACTACGATGATCAAGATGCTGACCGGTCAGATACTTCCCTCATCCGGGAATGCCCATGTTCTTGGTCATGATGTGGCGACAGATCCGGTTGGTATCAGAACTTTGGTTGGAATCATTCCAGAACAGGAATCTCCGCCAAGTTTCCTTACTGCCATGGAATATCTGGAATTTATCGGTGATATCAGGAAGATTCCTGATCTGGAACAAAAAGCTGACTGGTGGTTTGATTTTCTGGAGTATGGGGATAAAAGAAATGTGCTCTGCAAGGATCTCTCCCGAGGAACCAGGCAGAAACTGATGCTCACTCAGGCATTTATTCATAACCCTGCACTTGCCTTGATTGATGAGCCGCTCATCAACTTTGATCCAATTATGCAGGAAAAAGTAAAAGGTTTCTTTGTCTCATATACGAAACAGGGGAATACGCTCTTTATGTCCACTCATCTGCTGGAAACTGCTGAGGAGATCTGCTCTGAATTTGCGATTCTCCATCTGGGAAATCTGCTCTACACCGGAACCATGGAATCCGTCAGAGAAGGTGGCCGTCACCTGTCTGATCTCTTCCTCTCTCTGGTAAGGAAGTAACCATGGCCGGGCTTTTTATGAATATGATGAAGGAAGAATGGCGGATTCACTCGACCATGTTCGGGAGCCTGAATTTTGCTCTCTTTCCTGTGATGATCTGTGCCATTGCGTTCATGGGCACATTTCTCCTCCCCCTGATCCAGACCACAATGCCGATTGGCGATCTTGTCATTCTGATTCATGCACAATATCTGATGCTTGGGTTCATGGTTGGAGCATTTGGCCTTCTTGGGAATGAAGTGATGAACCATCGGTTTGGTCAGGCCAGCCTTCTTGCCTTCTCTGCCTGGACCTTGCCCATGAGTCCCCGGTATATCTTCACCATTTTTGTGCTTAAGGATACTCTGTATTATTTTTTCCTCTGGATCTTTCCTCTGGGTGCCGGTTTTCTTGTGGGATCCCTCTTCACCGGAACTCCGGTTTTTTATCCGCTGAATATCCTTCTTACGTTGACTCTCTCTTTTCTCACCGGGATGTCTGTTGTTTTTTTCCTGTCATCCCTCTATCAGCGATCAGTAAGGGCCCTCTTTCTCTTTTTGATTTTTGCAGATATTGTATTTCTGGGATGGTTCATGTTCACCGGAACAAACCCGACAACCCTCTTTCCACCGCTTATACTCTTTTACCAATTTTCCTGGCATCTTCTTCTTGGAAGCGTTATGTTGGTTCTGGTTCCCTGTTGTATTGCTCTTCTCCTGTTTTCACCTGATATTCAATTCGGTACAAAAAATTACCCGAACCGGATGAAACCCCTCATTCGTCATCTCAACCGATTTCCAAATCCGCCCCTTGCTGCAAAAGATGTAATAGATCTCTGGCGGTCCGGGAGTATTGTTGGTCAAACTATCTTTTCATTTCTGGTACCGCTTATCATCATCTGGTTCTTTCTCTCCCTGCTTGATGAGTATGTTTCTACTATTCATCTTCTTCTCACCTTTGCGATGATTACCGGAATTATCGCGTCAACCATGTATACCTGGCTGTGTATGTTTGATTCATTCAGTATCTACGCTCTTCTTCCGCTTCATGTCAGAGATGTTATTACCAGTAAAATTACCTCCTTTACACTCCTTCAGGTGATCCCGATCGTCTTTATGGCAGTGATTACTTTTCTTTCCGGTCAGGGAGAATTCCTGCTCCCAGTTCTGGTATTGACCTTATCGGTGTCGTATTATGTCCTAGCGGTATCTATCTGGCTGACTGGATTATCTCCCAATGTTCTGGTGTATAATGGCCGGGTGATGGTTCAGTATTTTCTGCTTATCGGCATTGCGTTATCGATATTTGGTTCATTGACTGTGATGAATCCCTGGTTTGGTCTGGCTGGAGTTGGGCTGTTTATCCCAGATTTTGTGCTGGTACGATTAGGGATGAGGAAATGGGACCGGGAGGAGGTGGTTGGGTATTAAATAATTTTTACGTGTTAATCGAGGATTATCAGGAGATTTTGATCATGGTCTCTAAATATCTTGAATGCAAACAAACAACAATCCGGGTGTAAGAGAATGGAAAGACGCGTACCCTATGGTATCATAAATTACGCCGAGATGGTCCGGAAAAAGGGATATTTCATCGACAAAACAAGATATATTGAGCGGCTTGAGGGCGTGCAAAACCCCGTCTTTCTTCGTCCCCGTCGGTTTGGTAAGTCTCTCTTCTGCTCGATGCTTCAGTATTATTATGATATCAGCGAGGCTCATCGTTTTGATGAACTATTTGGGCATACCTGGATCGGGCAGAGCCCAACTTCAAATCATAACCAGTATATCGTTCTAAAATTTGATTTTTCTGTGATTCCCCTCTCACAAAAAATTCACGAGATGGAGGATAACTTTAATGTATATTGTAATGGCATTCTGGAAGATCTTCATGTTTCATATCCGAATATCATGGCAGAAGCTCCTGAAATTACGGTTTCTGGTTCTGCCTCACTCAATCTTGTAAGAAGGTTGAACTACATCAGAAATTCACAATCTCCTCAAATATTTGTTATAATAGATGAGTATGATAACTTCGTCAATCAATATATTACCTGTCACCAGGATCATCTGTATGAGGAGATAACTTCGGGGGACAGTTTTCTCCGTACATTCTTTAAGGTTCTCAAAGAAGGACGACAAACCGGTGCTATTGCGAATATTTTTATCACAGGAGTTCTTCCTATTGAAATTGATGACCTGACTTCCAGCTATAATATTGCAACTTTTCTGACACTTGATCCAACCTTTGAGAATATGCTTGGTTTTACCCAGTCTGAAGTAACTGAATTGATAGATTCGATATATGCGGATTATAATATTGATCCGTTCACACGGGGGGATGTAAATGATCTGATAAAGACTCAATATGATGGGTATCATTTTGTGAACCCTGATAATGAAGCGGTTTATAATCCAACCATGCTGATGTATTTTTTACGCCAACTGAGTGAACATAAAACCATTCCATCTGATCTCTTTGATTTGAATATGAGGACTGATCTCGTGTGGATACAAAGATTGACCAGAGGCAATGATCAAAACACCCGGGAATTGGTTTGTAAACTGACAACGGATGAATCAATCCCCTTTAATCGGAAGGCACTCGTATCGCAATTTAATCTGCATGAATTCTTCGAACCTGCCTTTTATCCGGTCTCACTCTTTTACCTTGGCTTCCTCACTCGTAAGGATGAGTCTGATCTGACTGTTCCGAATCTCTCGATGAAAGAGATCGCTGTTGAGTACTTTAATGAGGTCTTTCGGATTGATCTAGGGCAGGAGAGATATAAGGAGATGATGCAGGGATAAGGAAACCCGATCTTACTCAGCTCTTCTCCGATTACTGGCGTCTGTATGTGAGTCAGCTGCCAGAAGCAGTCTTTTCCCAGGTGAATGAGAATTTTTATCGAACGACGTTCTTTGAACTCTGTAGTCGTTACCTCTCTCCCTGGTTTGTCTGGAATGTGGAGCGGTCATATCCGAAGGGCCGAACCGATCTTGAATTCGTCGGTAAGTTTCACGAGAAGTTTGCCGGGCTCCGATGGATCATTGAATTTAAATACTTCTCAAATACTGAATGGGTAGGAATGAAAATATCCTTGGAAGAGTTCACTATTCGGGAAGAAGATGCCATCCAGATTCACAGGTATGGAGAAGGACTTAAACAAGAGTTTCCCGAAGCAAATATTCGGTTGTATGTGATATATTGTATAGGAAACCTGGGTTTTCGGGTTTTTGATGTAACGGGGAAAGAACCGGGTTATTGATAGGGCATATATGAGTGCCCCTCTTGCCGATCTTGATCTGGGGTACCTTTATGTTAGAAAGATGAAGAATTGAATTATCCAGAAATAGTGAGTAAAAGGAAAGCGTGCCATATGGCTCGAAAACCAAGGGGCAATAGGTCGAAAAGACCTGAATACTTATCTTGTTTCTGATTGATCAAAAGAGAATATTGTTATTAAATATTCTGCACCTGGCCGGATTAGGAGCAGAATGAGGAACTTTGTATCCATATGATTACTATTGAGATAGATTGTTCTCGCGATTAATAAAAAAAAATTTTATATCCAGAAACGTGAACTTTTAGTTTTAAGCCGCTGGGGGGACTTGAACCCCCGACCTGCTGATTACGAATCAGCCGCTATACCGCTAAGCCACAACGGCGTGCCCCGTACTATACGCATGACGTATATTAAAAAATATCCCACATATGGAGTTTGGTATTTCGCGATAATCAGCAATCGATCCTGCAGTACTTTTCGATAATGTATTGATTTTCAGACCAATTTGTCAATTATTTTCCTCAATAAAAGTATATTCAAAAATATATGTATCATGGAATAAATAAGCGTGCATATTGTTGATTGGTCAGTATAAAAATAATAAAAGAAGAAACTATTTCTCTCCTTCCTATGTGATATATAAGGCATGAAGATCGGAGCAATACTCCCGGTTCTTGCGCTACTTTTCCTGTCAGTACTGACTGCAGGAGTTGTAGCAGAAGAGAATGCTACGGGATCCGGGTGGTATGATCAGGGGCTTACCGCTCTTGAGAATGAAAACTACGAAGAAGCTATCTCCAACTTTTTAAAAGCGGTCGAAGAAGATCCACAAAATGAACAGGCCTACTCCAAACTTGGTGGATCTTACCTGATGACCGGTGATGTTGAATCTGCAATTTACGCATTTCAGAATGTAACGAATTTAAATCCTGAAAACGGAGTTGCATGGGGCAATATCGGATACCTGTATCTCATTGGAAAGGAAAAACCAGATCCGGTCCCGGCACTTGAAGCCCTGACGAAGGCTGTTGAGGTTAAAACCGATGATCCTGGAATCTGGACGAATTATGGTATTGCGCAGCTTCTCAACACCAACTCAGAATCTGCACTTGAATCATTCAATAAAGCTATTGAACTCATGCCGGATGGTTCCCGTGCATATTACTGGAAAGGGATTACACTCTCTGATCTTGGTCAGCCAGAGGAAGCCCTGACTGCATATGAGAAGGCAATTGAATTAAATCCTGAATTTAAAGATGCCCTGTATGCAAAAGGTATTGCAGAAAGTGCTCTTGGTAAATTTGATGAAGCAGAAGCAACCTTTAACCAGGTGCTCACCATTGAGGGAGATTACTCTGAACCATTCCTGACCGTCGGAAGCGATTCTGATGTCTGGGACCGGAAGGGACGTATCCTCTTTGAAGTTCGGAATAATCCTGATGAAGCACTTACCGCCTTTAATAAGGCAGTTGAACTGAACCCCTACAATGCAAATGCGCTCTATTACAAGGGTCGGGTTCTGTATGACCAGGGAGATCTGACCGGAGCAATGGAAGCATTTACTGCAGCTTCAGAAGCAGATCCCCAGATGGGTGTTGCACATTACTGGAAGGGACAAGTGTACATCGACCAGAGCGACAGATCCGGAGCAATTGCAGAATTCAGAACTGCAACTGAGTTAAACCCGAACCTTGCTGACGCATGGTACTATCTTGGTGGTCTGTTAAGTGACGAAGGTTCATATGATGAAGCGACAGCGGCACTTGACAAGATGATCGAACTGAGACCTGATCTTGCTGATCCGTATTACCTGAAAGGTCTGACTCAGTATCAACTTGAAAATTACCAGGATGCTGCCGACTCACTCGAACAGGCAACTGCACTCAATGCATCTCAGATGACTGAAGATGATCGCTCAAAGGCATACTATACCCTTGGACTGGCACGTGTTCAGAATGATGATAATCAGGGAGCTTCAGAAGCCTTTGCAAAGGCCGTTGAACTCAATGCAACTAATGCGGTCGCATGGAATGATTATGGTGTAGTTCTGAATGAGCTTGAAAACTATGAAGAAGCACTCAAGGCTTTTGATGAAGCGATAAAGATCTCTGATTCTGTTGCAGAGTACTACTATAACCAGGGAACTACTCTTGTAAAACTTGACAAGACTGAAGAGGCGATCGCAGCATTTGATAAGGCAGTCGCGATTGAACCAAGCCCACGTGCATATCTTGCAAAGGGACTGGCATTACTCACCCAGGAGAACTTTGAAGAAGCTCTGAAGGCATTTGAATCAGCTATAGCTCTTGATGATACCAAAGCTGACCTGTGGGCACAGAAGGCATTTGCTCTCTACAAACTGAACAAGATGGATGAGGCACGGGCCGCAGTCGATAAAGCACTCTCCTATGATCAGGAATGGCAGTATGCCCTTGACCTTAAGGATCTTATTGAGAATCCGGAAAGCGGAAATGTCACTCCGTCACAGTCTGGGAACGAAACAAATGAAACTGAAGAGGTCAGGGAAAAAGCCCCTGAATCCTCCAGCTAATTCTTTTTTTCCGAAAGTTCAATTATTCTGGTGCTGATAGGTATAATCATCTGCAGGAGTATTCCTGTATGCCAGGTCCTGTATGCACACGAATGAGAAAGAACTGATAATGCAGAGAGCCGCTTATCATGCCAGATGTGAAGAATTTGATAGGGCTCTCTCATGCATTCAGATGATTATCGATGAAGATCCCGACGATTCTGTTGCGTGGTATAATAAAGGGTACACTCTCCACCTGTCAGGAAAATTTGATGAAGCCAGGGACCTGTTTTTAAATCTCCACTCCCGGTTCCCGGAGAAAGCTGATGTCTGCTTTGAGATTGGACGAATTGCACTCAAAAATGGAGATCTCAATGAAGCAGAAGAATACTTTACCAAGTGCATTGCATTAGAACCACTCAGGCCGGAACCCAGGATAGAACTTGGGAAGATGTGGTATAACTCGGGGTATTATCATAAATCTGCAGATTCATTTACGGAGGCACTGGTTTTTGATCCTGATAATCCTGAAATCCGGACCTATATGGGTTTGATATTCTATAAACTTGATAAACCTGAAGAGGCCGAACGATGGTTTCGTGAATCTCTTGACAATGATCCGGATAATACGGAGACTTTGTTTTATTGTGCCAGGCTCTATGAGGAGATGGGCCGATGGGAGGATGAACTCTGGTGTTATAATCGCCTCATAGAAATTGACCCCGAACAGGTCATCCCCTGGCTGAAAAAAGGGATGCTTTATCTTGCACAGGATGATCTTTCCATGGCAGTATCATTTTTCCGGATGGCTTCCCGACTTGATGCAGACAGCCATCTCCCTCATCTGCTCCTCGGTCTGGTATACAGTACTCTGGACCGCCATGAAGAAGCAATTGCATCCCTGGAGAAAGCGGTATCATTATCGGATGAACCAGATATTCTGATCCAGTATGGCCGGGTCCTTGGGGCATGTAACCGGTATGAGGATGCTCTGGATGTTTTTGATTCAGTTCTGATGGAGCGTCCCGGCGATCCAAACGCTGCTGAAGGGTATGCACGATCACTATACCATCTGCAACGATGGGATGATCTGGTGGCATTCTGTGAAGAAGAGAGAAGAGAAGATCCGGACAATTCCTTCTGGATAACAACCCTTGCCCGCGTATGGGGCTGGCATCTTTCAAAGGTTGATATGGCTGTCACAATTTTGTATGAATGGATGGATCAGCATAATGGATATCAGATCCAACTGGTACTCGCCGATCTGCTGGTGCATTCAGAACAGTTTGAAGAGGCCAGAACTTTATTGTCTGCTCTCCTTGATAATAAACCGGGAGATTATCAGATTTTGTTTCGGTATGCATCACTCCTTGCCCAGATTAAGGAGTTTGAAATGGCTGCGGAGCAGTTTGAACTGCTGTTACATATAAGACCTGCTGACGGGCATCTGGCATACCTTGCAGGTCAGGCCTGTGAACAGTCAGGAGACCCTGATCGGGCGCTCGAATTTTTTACCCAGGCGGTGAGCAGTATACCTGATAGTGCTGAGATCTGGCTTGCCCGTGCACGGGTATTATTTGAACTCGGGCAGTATGCTGAATCTGCTCTAAATGCTGCACAGGCAGCCTCTTTAAATCCTGACTGGTCTGATGCATTTCTTTTGAAAGGGATGTCTGAGATCCATGCTGAAGAGTATGATAAAGCCCGGTTAAGTCTGACCTGTGTCACCACTCTGGATCCTGAGAATCCGGATGGCTGGAGAAATTTAGGCGATGTCCTGCTTCTGGCAGGTGAAGAGGCAGCAGCACGTATCTGTTATGAACGGACACTTGCACTCGATCCGGAAGATCTCAGAGCACAGGATGGGTATAAGGTATGCACAGATATACTCATTGGCAGGTCTTCTTCAGATCAATCTGAAGAACCTATATCGGATGAACATCAGTAATATATAGAGTAAGAATGGGCATCATTCCTGATCAAAGGTGGGATGGCTGTACCAATAATCTGGTTTATGTCCGGAGGATATTAGGAAGATGGAAGAGACACACGCCATTTGGATAGAGAAATACAGGCCACGGGTTTTGGAAGATATCATCGGACAACAGGAGATAATTGAAAGGCTTCGTTCTTATGTGGCGAAGCGTGAGATGCCGCATCTGCTCTTTACCGGAAATGCAGGAACCGGAAAGACAACCGCTGCAGTTGCTCTTGCACGTGAATTTTTTGGTGAAGACTGGCAGATGAATTTCCGCGAACTGAATGCATCTGATGAACGGGGTATCGATGTCGTCAGAAATCAGATCAAGCAGTTTGCCCGGACTTCACCGTTTGGCGGATCTACCTTTAAAATACTCTTCCTTGATGAGGCAGATGCCCTGACAACTGATGCACAATCTGCTCTTCGCCGGACAATGGAGACGTATGCACAGACATGCAGGTTTATCCTCTCCTGTAACTATTCGGCAAAGATCATAGATCCTATTCAGAGCAGATGTGCAATTTACCGGTTCAGACCGCTTGGGCGCCAGGCTGTTTCAGAAATGGTGAAGCGGATTAGCGCTGATCAGAACCTTACAGTGACGGAAGAAGTTATTGATGCAATTTTTTATGTTGCCCAGGGAGATATGCGAAAAGCCATCAACGCACTCCAGGGTGCAGCGATACTTGGGCGAGATATCAGCCCGGATATGATCTTTGCAATCACTGCAACGGCACGACCGGAAGAGATTGATGATCTTATTGACCTGAGCCTTGCCGGTAATTTTCTGGGAGCAGGGAGTTCTCTTCAGGCCTTACTTCATGACCGTGGCATTGCCCCCCAGGAGCTCATTGGTCAGTTATATCGTGCGGTGGTCAAACGGGATCTCCCTGAGGGAGTGAAGGTCCGGCTTATTGACTCACTTGGAGAGACGGATTTCCGGTTATCAGAAGGAGCCGGAAGTGATATACAGATGCAATCCCTTATCGCAAAATTTGTGATGTACGGTGGTAGGAACAGTCGGTAATCCCGGTTTTTCTCAATCTTCAGTCTTTGAAGATCCAACAGATATTCTTGTTTTTACTGTCCGGGATGTACGGTTCGGTGTTCC
>Ga0116192_1002366_pt1 | contig 12580 bp, 11 predicted proteins | sample AD_UKC113_MetaG_FD_89876 | JGI IMG/M metagenome (GOLD analysis project Ga0116192, IMG submission 89876) | Active sludge microbial communities of municipal wastewater-treating anaerobic digesters from Hong Kong - AD_UKC113_MetaG | ecosystem: Engineered > Bioreactor > Anaerobic > Digestate... | reverse complement strand
CTGCAGGCCTGGTATCCCGGTGAGGAGGGCGGCAATGCTGTAGCCGATATCCTCTTTGGCAGGCATAATCCCAGCGGAAGACTGCCGGTTACCTTCTACAATTCAGTGGAAGAGCTGCCCGATTTCAAGGACTACAGCATGAAGGGCAGGACCTATAAATATATGAAGCAGGAAGCGTTGTACCCCTTCGGCTATGGCCTGAGCTACACCGATTTCCAATACTCCGATATCACGCTGAAGGATACCGAGATCACCGCCGGAAAGGCGCTGGAATGCTCGGTAACCATCAAGAATACCGGAAAGTATGACGGTTATGAAACAGCCCAGCTTTACCTGAAGGTTCTAAGGGATGGAGAGGATCTTCCCAGATGGCAGCTCAACGGCATTCGTTCGATTTTCCTCAAGGCCGGAGAAGAAAAGACTGTCAGCTTCACCTTAGAGCCTAAGCAGATGGCTTTGGTGGATGAGGAAGGAAGACTGGTTTTGGAGCCTGGCGCATTCAGGGTCTTTATCGGAGGCAGCCAGCCTGATGCCAGAAGCCAGAAGCTTACCGGCAAAAAGGTCAGCCAGGCCGATTTCACAGTGACCGGAAATGCGATCGTTTTTTAATTCAAGAGGGTTTGAAGTAAAACAAGCAGGATCTGTTATGAAATAAAGTTATTGAGCGGCGTGCCTGCCTGCAATATAAAGCGGAGCATGGATTGCGAAGCGAGCGCGACTTGAATCCTTGGACGGATTCAGGAGCGCTAAATTGCTGCAGGCTACAGCCGCTATGATTGCATAGGGTTAGTGCGTTTGCCAGCGACCTCGCGAGAACAAACGCGAGCATTCACAACCTTCTGCGAACGGACAGCAAGAAGTTTTGAACATCATGGCCTATAATAAATCTAGCCTTTGAGACATTTATTCCGGAACGAGAACACGGATATGCCCGGGGAGTACCTTGATGCTTACCCGGGCTTCCTCTATTACCTCACCGTCGCTGTTGACGGGGATGGGTTGTGCGCTTTCCAGAGTAAGGGTCTTGAACTTAGCCAGGTGGACTTCCTCCATCTGGGTGTGTTGTCCTTTTTTAAAGGCCGGGAAGAATCGGAGTATCTTCCGGCGCCCTAAGGCCCTCACCTCGCATAAATCCAGAAGCCCGTCCTGAAGATCGGCATGGGGAACGGGAAGCATGCCGCCGCCATAAAACCTTCCGTTGGCAAAGGCACACAGGAGCAGGTCTGCCGGCCGCTCGGGGCCATCATCTATGGACAGCTTGACCTTATAATGCTTCAAACGGATGAGTGCCGTGATGACACCAAGTATATAAGCCATGGAGCCTGATATCAGAGGGATGCGCTTGATCCTCCTTACCTGTAAAACGACCTCGGCGTCAAAGCCAACAGAGGCAATATTGAGAAAATACCGGTCGTTGATCATACCAAGGTCAAAACTGCGGGACTGGGCTCGGGGCAGCTTTTCAATGAGCATGATGGGATCGGTCACCTGATAGATGGATCGGGAGGTATCATTGCCCGAACCGCAAGGGATGATCCCCAACTCGATATGGTCGCCCGATATTCCGTTTACTACCTCATTGAGCGTACCATCGCCGCCGACGGGGTAGATTCGCGTAGGCAGTCCTTCTTTTGATATTTCCTTTGCCAGCTCTGTGGCATGGCCTGCCCTTTCAGTAATGATAATTGAAAAATCCTCACCAAGCTGCTTTAGGCTTTTCTCAATGATGGGTACCATATTCATGGCTTTACCCTTGCCAGCAGCCGGATTAACGATAAAAATGTGTCGCAAGTTAAGTCCCCCAGTATTAGCTTTGTGCTTTATTCTATCACACTCAACACCACAATGATAGCTTGTCTTTGCTAAAGCATCCTGACCGGATCGAGGGATAAATGCATCCCCCAATGCCTGTTCCAATGGTCTTTTTTTGCTATAGAAAGCCTCATAGGTAAGGTTTACCCTTCATAAATCTGCATATATCAGGGTGCTATAGGCTTCGGGTATTTGTTGCATATGACGTTTTCCGAGGTTCTGACTTGATTCGTTATTTTACGGTGTGATAATATGGGTTTGCTGGTATTTCTTTTGAAAGCCAGACACATATTAACCCTATCTAAATTCGACTTATATCCCCAAAGGGGAATGAGAACGGAGGTAAGACAAATGAATCAATCTCTTAAAAGCCCGAGAGGCTTGGCTTTTCTCGGCCTGATGCTGGGTATCACCATCATTCTGGATATCTCACCATTAGGCGTCATCCCACTGGGCGCTATCAGCGCAACCATTATTCACATCCCCACCATTATCACAGGCATTACCATGGGTCCGCTGGCAGGACTTATCATGGGCACATCACTGGGCATTATTGGCTTCATTCACGCCCTAACCAGACCTATGACTGTTTTGGATCCACTTTTTGCAAATCCGCTGGTTTCGGTTCTTCCCCGCATGTTTATCGGGGTAGTCGCGTATCTGGTGTATGCAGGCCTTAGAAAGATCATAAAAAACGGAAATCTGAGTCTTCCGGTAAGCTCGTTTTTAGGTGGCTTTGCCGGCAGCATGACCAACACCGCCCTGGTTTTCCTGATGCTGTATCTGGTGTATGCCAAGGAGGTTGCAGAAAAGGTTGGAGCACCATTCCAGGTGATCCTTCTCACAGTCTTCACCACCAATGCCATTGCTGAAGCCCTTATTTCAGGTGTTATTACGCTTCCGGTGGCCGCGGCTTATTTCAGATATCAGAAATCAAAGAAAGCAGCTTAACGGGAGCGTATATTATGGGTAACATCATCGGTATCGATATAGGTGGCAGTACCACTAAGATTGTTGGACTGGCTCAGGGAAAGCTATTCAGCCCCATCCTTGTGAGGGCTACCGACCCGGTTGCGTCGGTCTATGGCGCCTTCGGAAGGTTCTTAAATGAAAACAAGCTCAAGCTGGGGGATGTGGAGAAGGTCATGGTGACAGGGGTTGGTTCCTCCTTTCTCAGCGACAGGCTTTTTGGCATTCCTACAGCCAAGGTCGACGAGTTCATGGCCGTGGGCATGGGCGGGCTGTTTCTCACCAGTCTGAATAAGGCTATCATCGTCAGCATGGGCACCGGTACAGCCCTGGTCATTGCCGATGGCAGCAAGGCCAGGCATCTCGGCGGAACAGGCGTAGGCGGAGGGACCCTGCTGGGTCTATCCAACAGGATGCTGAACATCCGTAATTTCCAGGACATCGTGGATATGGGCAAGGATGGGGATCTGAGCCATATCGATCTTTCCATCGGGGATATCACCTCTGATGAGATTGTCGGGCTTCCTCCCGATACCACAGCCTCCAATTTCGGCAAGATCAGCGATCTGGCCACCAAGGCCGATGTGGCTCTGGGAATCATCAACCTTGTCTTCCAGACCATCGGCATGATTGCGGTGTTCGCCACCAGAATGGAGAACGTCACCGATGTTGTCCTTACCGGCAATCTCACCAACGTGCCTCAGGCCCAAGATGTGTTTGACAGGCTTTCCGATCTCTATCATGTGAAATTCTACATACCCGAGAACGCTGAGTTTGCTACAGCCGCCGGGGCCGCCATTATCTGCGCCAATCAGGGATCTATGACCGAGATTGGTTAAAGCACTCTGCCATTAATCTCACATAAATCTACCAGTGGGCTGTCCAAAACAGCCCCTTTTTTCGTAATGCACTTTTCAGGCGCCGTGATTTAAGCTAAACTAAAGAATATAATTCTTTCACATATTTGAAAAAGCGATTATAATGTGAATCATCAGCACTTATATATAGGTGACCGTAATGTTTAAATGGTATGAGGAAGCAAAGTCAATAGCCGAAAGAGACCCGGCTGCCCGTGGTGTTTGGCAGGTGGTTTTTATGTACCCCGGCTACAAAGCGGTACGATACTACCGAAAGGCCCACTGGTTCTATAAGAAGGGCTTGCATTTTATTGCAAGAGCCATCTCTCAGTTTGCCCGCCACAGGACCGGCATTGAGATCCATCCCGGTGCCAAGATCGGGAAGGGGCTGTTCATTGACCATGGTATGGGCGTGGTGATCGGGGAAACCGCTGAAATCGGCGACTACTGCACCATCTATCACGGGGTGACTCTGGGCGGCACCGGCAAGGACAAAGGCAAGCGCCATCCCACCATCGGCAACAATGTCCTTATTGGTGCGGGAGCCAAGATTCTTGGGCCCTTCACGGTGGGGGACAATGCCAAGATCGGGGCCAACGCCGTGGTCACCGCTGAGGTGGAGCCCTGCACCACTGTGGTAGGCGTTCCCGGAAGAGCGGTGAAAAGGGGCGACCAGAGGATCAGGGCGTCCTTCGAGCTGGATCAGATCCATAACCCGGACCCCGTCTCCCAGGAGTTCTGCCGTCTGCGGGGCGATATTGAAAAGCTTAAGACTGAGATTAAGGAATATGAAAGCATGTTTGCCGAGCTGAAGGAAAAGCTAAAGCAGGCCGAATCTGATAAGAAATAGGGGAGAGTACATCATGAAGCTCTACAATACATTAACCAGAAGCAAGGAAGAGTTTGCACCCATGTCGGGGGATACCGTTACCATTTACTCCTGCGGGCCTACCGTTTATAACTTCGCCCATATTGGGAATATGAGAACCTATGTGTTTATGGATATCCTGAGAAGGGTTTTGAAATACAGCGGCTATCAGCTGAAGCATGTAATGAATATCACCGATGTGGGCCATCTTGTCTCTGACGAGGACGAAGGCGAGGACAAGATGATCAAGGGCGCCAGGGAGCAGCAGAAGACCCCTTGGGAGATTGCCGAATTCTACACAAACGCTTTCATGCAGGATATTGCCGCCCTAAATGTCGAGCGGCCTGAGTTCGTGCCCAAGGCAACCGACCATATCACTGAAATGATCACCTTCGTTGAAGGCCTTGTGGAAAAGGGATATGGCTATGAGACAAGCGACGGCATCTATTTCGATATCAGCAAATTCCCCGGCTACGGCAAGCTCTCCCGTCTGAATCTGGAGGAACAGCTGGCCGGTGCCAGGGTTGAGGTCAATGAAGAGAAAAGGCATCCCGCTGATTTTGCCCTCTGGAAGAAGGCTCCCAAGGAGCACATCATGCAGTGGCCCAGCCCGTGGGGTATGGGGTATCCGGGGTGGCATATCGAATGCTCGGCCATGGGTCGCAAGTATCTGGGAGACACCTTTGACATCCATACCGGCGGCGTGGATCATATTCCGGTTCATCATGAGAATGAAATCGCCCAATCCGAAGCGCTTCTGGGCAAGCCTGCAGTTAACGTCTGGATGCATGGTGAATTCATGATGGTAAATAACGGCAAGATGTCCAAGAGCCTCGGCAACAACTATCTCATCGCTGATCTGAAGGAAAAGGGCTTCCATCCGCTGGCCTTCCGCTATATGTGCCTCAACGCCCATTACCGAAACAAGCTGAATTTCACCTGGGAGGGCATGCAAGCCGCCCAGACCTCCTTTGAACGCTTCATGGAGGGGGCTCTGTCCCATAAATCAGGCCAGGAGCAGCTTGAAGCCGGTGTTGCAGACGGCTTCATCGCCGAGTTTGAAGAGGCCATATTCGATGACCTGAATATCCCCAAGGCTCTGGGTATTGCATGGAATGCCGTCAGGTATCCAAAGAAGTCCACCGAAATCTATAACCTTCTGCTCAAGATGGATACAGTTTTCGGTCTGGGGATCGACAAGGCCGAAAGTCTTAAGGAGGCCCCCAAGCTGGATCAGGAGATAGAAGAGCTGGTGAACATCAGACAGCAGGCCAGAAAGGATAAAAACTGGAAGTTGGCCGATGAGATTCGCGATAAGCTCAAGGCCATGGGCATAGAGCTCATGGATACCCCTCAGGGTGTCAAGTGGAAAAAGGTCTAAGCCAAGCCTTAGGGATTAGTCGTTTGAACACCGCATTTCAGGGGTAAAAAACAGTTAACTAACCGAAAAAATACCATGCGGAGGCGCAAATGGCTAAGCTTCGCACTAAGTATATATGCAGCGAATGTGGATATGAAAGCAGCGGATGGCTCGGAAAGTGCCCATCCTGCCAAAAATGGAGCACCATGGTTGAGGAGGTTGTGGAGGCAAATGCCCAAACACCTCTTTCTGCTTCTTCCGAGGAGATTCCGCCATCGGTTTCCCTCTCCAGTGTAGATGTATCCGAAGGATTGAGAATGAAGACCGGAAGTGACGAGCTCGACAGGGTTCTGGGCGGGGGGCTCGTGCCTGCTTCCCTGATACTGGTGGGGGGGGACCCGGGGATCGGCAAGTCGACTCTTATCCTTCAGGTTTGCGCTGCCATCTCAGAAAAGTGCCGCGTGCTTTACATTTCAGGTGAGGAATCCATCAAACAGATCAAGCTCAGGGCCGACAGGATCGAAGCTTCCTGTGACCATGTTTATATCATTTCCGAAACGTCCTTTGAACGCATCGAAAGCATCATTCTCCGAGACAAGCCCGATTTTGTGGTCATAGACAGTATTCAGACCATGTTCAGCGAAAAGCTTTCCTCTGCGCCCGGAAGCGTCAGCCAGGTACGAGAAGTGACTGGGAATCTCTTAAGAATCTCCAAGAAGATGGGCATCACCACCTTTATCGTTGGCCATGTGACCAAGGAGGGCGCTCTGGCGGGGCCAAGGGTACTGGAGCATATGGTGGATACCGTCTTATATTTTGAAGGAGAGCGGCATCAGGATTTCCGCATTCTGAGGGCAGTCAAGAACCGTTTCGGCTCCACCAACGAGATCGGCATCTTTGAAATGAGCGGTAAGGGACTCAAGGATGTGGCCAATCCTTCGGCCATGATGCTGGAAGGCCGCACAGGAGACCAGTCCGGTTCGGTGGTAGTAGGGCTTATGGAGGGCACGCGCTCCATGCTGGTGGAGGTTCAGGCTCTTGTCTGCCCCACAAGCTTCGGCATGCCCCGGCGTATGGCAACGGGAATGGACTATAATCGCCTGTCCATGCTCATCGCTGTTCTCGAAAAGAAAATCGGCATGCAGCTTCATAGCTTCGACGCCTATATCAACGTAGCAGGAGGCATGAAGGTGGATGAGCCGGCAGCCGATCTGGGTATCATATGCGCCATCGCCTCGAGCTTCAAAAACAAGTGTGTGGACCCAGGCACCGTCTTTTTCGGGGAGGTAGGCCTCACCGGTGAGGTGCGTGCTGTGGGACAGATGGAAAAGCGCCTTTCCGAATGCATGCGGCTGGGCTTTAAACGATGTGTCATGCCGCCGATAAACTCCGGTGTGCTAAAGGCCTTTGGGGATATCGAGGTTGTGATGGTGAGGACAGTAGAGCAAGCGTTGGCCGTACTGTTTAGATAGAGATAGAGAAGTCGATGGAGGAATACCCATGGTAAACAAAGAGATCCTGGAGATCATCAAAATGACCGCTCCCGGGACGCTGCTCCGCGAGGGCTTGGACAATATCCTGCGCGCCGGAAACGGAGCCCTGATTGTGGTGACCGATCCCTCAAAGCTCACTTGCCTGATTGACGGTGGATTCAAGTTTGACAGCGAATATATGCCGGCTTATCTTTACGAGCTGTCCAAAATGGACGGTGCCATTGTTCTGAGCAAGGATATGAAGCGCATCCTGCTGGCCAATACCCTGCTTTTGCCTAATCCCCTGATTCAAACCAATGAAACGGGAACGCGGCATAAGGCTGCCGAGCGTACGGCCAAGGAGATCGGTGAACTGGTGATTTGCATATCCCAGAGGCGGGGTGTGATCTCCCTCTATAAGGGCGAGCATAAATATGTTTTAAGAAGTACTCCCGAGATCCTGGCTATGGCCAATAACGCCCTTCAAACTCTGGAGAAGCACAAGAAGGTGCTTCAGAGGGAGTATGACAATCTCACTACCTTGGAGTTTAATGATGTGTGCCGCTATTCCGATGTGATCAATGTCATCGTCCGCTCGGAGATTGCCATGCGTATTGCTGACGAGATCCGCACCTATATCTGCGAGCTGGGTGTTGAAGGTAGACTGGTGAGCATACAGCTTGAGGAGCTTCTTACCAACATTGAGGAAGAGGAGCTTCTGGTGATTGAGGATTATATGTCGGAGCACTGCACGCTCCATAGCTATGAGATCCAGGAAAAGCTGCATATGCTGGATGATGATGAGCTGGCCAATTATGATACCATCATGCGCCTGTTGGGCTTCAAACCCACCCATGATACACAGGAGACCGTCATCTCCCCCAAGGGCTTCAGAGCCCTCAGCAAGGTGACCCGGGTGCCCAAGACCATACAGAATAATGTTATTGAGACCTTCATGAATCTGCGGGGCATCATCGCCGCCACCGTGGATCAACTGGACGGGGTGGATGGTATAGGAGGGCAGCGGGCAAGGAATATCAACCTGGGGCTGAAGAAAATCAAGGAGAGAGTCAATCTGGAATTGTAATAACATAAAAGAAAGCGCTGTCTTACAATATAAATTATTAATAGGCCATGATGTTTAATCCGAAGTATTACGCAGGAGCAGATGAATGTTGTAATGCGAGAGTACAGATTAGGGTCAAGCGGCGTGCCTGCCTGCAATTTAAAGCGGAGCACGGGTTGCGTAGCGAGCGCGACTTGAATCCTTGGACGGATTCACGGAGCGCTAAATTGCTGCAGGCTACAGCCGCTATGATTGCACGAGGTTGGCGCGGTTGCCAGCGACCTCGCGAGAGCAAAATCGAGCATTTACAACTTCCTGTGAACGAGGACAGCAAGAAGATTAAACATCATGGCCTATATTAATCAATTAGAATCCAACAACTACTTAATCTTTACCCCTGTCATCTGAGGCTGTACTTCCCCAAAACCTGCAGCCGATCCAACTCCTTGATAATGATATCATAGAGGTTCAGGTCCAGACTGTTGCATATGGAGGTGAGGTAGAAAAGGTGTCTGCCGATATCCTTCTCAAGAATGTCGCGGCAGGAGCTGCAGAGCTTTCCCTCTACATGTGAGCTCATGAGCTTTTTGATGTTTTCAAGCTCCACCCCGTCGGGATAATCCTGCTTGGTCGCATTAATACGAATGCAGCCGCATTGGGTGACAGCCTTGGATACGGCTCTATTGATCCTCGCATTGGAGTCCTCAAGCTTTGTGATGCCATCGAGTATGCTCTTGTTCCTGATCAGAAGCTCAGAGACAGTATACTGGAAGCTGTCGATGGCCGTATCTTTCATAGTGCTCAAATCCTGATCCCTCCCTATATAAAAATGACAGTAATTCTACAAACAAGCAAAAACGTTAAGTCAATTATAGGTATAGTCGAAAGCATTTGTCAACGTACTTGACGGGTGTTTTTCATTATGTTATGATTTCAAGTGCAAATGGATAGTTTGCCTTATCAAGAGAGGTGGAGGGATTGGGCCCGATGAAACCCGGCAACCGGCTATGTCTAGCAATGGTGCCAATTCCCACAGGAGTAATCCTGGGAGATGAGGAGCTTTATTGGAGTCTCTTCACCCGAAGAGATTTTTTTGTACCTAAAAAGTCAGCAGGCCTTGTCAGGATTTTAAACAGTCTGACGAGTGGTGTTTTACTTGATTGTCATAATAGATCATATAAAGCTCCCAGAAAGAGAGGAGAGAAAAACATGTCGATAAGAAAGCTATTTACTTCAGAATCAGTAACCGAGGGGCACCCCGACAAGATTTGCGACAATATTTCCGATGCGGTGCTGGATGCCATTATCACCCAGGATCCCAATGCCAGAGTAGCTTGTGAGACTGCGGTTACAACCGGCCTTGTGCTGGTGATGGGCGAAATCACCACTGAATGCTATGTGGACATCCCTAAGGTTGTCCGCCAGACCATTCGCGAAATCGGCTATGACAGAGCCAAGTTTGGATTCGACTGTGATACCTGCGCCGTTATTACATCCATAGATGAGCAATCCCCCGATATTGCCATGGGCGTTAATGAGGCCCTGGAGGCAAAAAAGCATGAGATGCAGGATGATGCAGTGGAGGCCATAGGCGCCGGCGATCAGGGCATGATGTTCGGTTATGCCTGCAACGAGACCCCGGAGCTGATGCCCATGCCCATATCCCTTGCTCACAAGCTCACCGAGAGGTTGACCTATGTGAGAAAGAACAATATCATTGATTACTTAAGGCCCGATGGGAAAAGCCAGGTAACTGTGGAATACGAGGATGGAAAACCGGTTCGCGTGGATACTGTGGTCATATCCACCCAGCATGGCCCCGAGGCAACCCATGAACAGATTGAAGAGGACATCATAAAGCATGTTATCCGACCTGTGGTCCCCGCTGAGCTTCTGGACGATAAGACCCGTTATCTCATCAACCCCACAGGGCGCTTTGTGATAGGCGGTCCTCAGGGTGATTCAGGTCTCACAGGCAGAAAGATCATCGTGGATACCTATGGCGGCATGGGCCGGCATGGGGGCGGTGCCTTCTCCGGAAAGGATCCCACCAAGGTGGACCGTTCGGCTGCCTATGCGGCTCGCTATGTGGCTAAGAACATCGTGGCTGCCGGCATAGCCGACAGGGTTGAGGTTCAGCTGGCTTATGCCATCGGTGTAGCACGCCCGGTATCGGTGCTCATTGATACCTTCGGCACAGGCAAGATTCCCGATGAAAAAATATCGGAGCTTGTCACTAGGCATTTTGATCTGAGGCCTGCAGGAATTATCAACATGCTGAACCTGAGGCGCCCCATCTACAGGAAAACTGCCGCCTATGGTCATTTCGGCAGGAATGATGCCGACTTTACTTGGGAGAAAACAGATAAGGCCGATATCCTCCGCAGGGAGGCCAGCCTGTAAATAAGTCGTAGCATTAAGATCAGCTGATAATATCCACAATGAAAACAGTCGGATTCGCCTTGAGATCGATCACATAGGGATCGAGGATGGGCGGTCCGTCTTTTTTTGTGATGACCGAGACCTTGGGCCGCATGGATTGAATCCCCCTGGCAGGCAGCACCTTCGCGATTTCACCGGTGTTCAGCATCACCACAACGTCCTGGGGATAGACAGCGATGCTGTCGATAAAGATCTTCAGGATTTTGGGATCAAAATGAATCTCGCTTTGAGACATCAGGTACTCGGCAGCCTCGTGAGGCATATAGCGCTTTCTGTAGACGCGGTTGGCCGTCAGAGCGTCGTAGACGTCGGCTACGGCTACAATACGGGCGCAGCGGTCGATGTCAAAGTCCTTCAGCCCGAGGGGATAGCCTGTTCCGTCCCATTTCTCATGGTGCTGGCAAACGATTTTTGATATTCTGGAGGTTAATCCCGGGGTGTTTTTAAGGATATCCATGCCGTAGATGGCATGGTTCTTGATGATAAAGAATTCCTCCTCGCTGAGCCTGTCGGGCTTGTTTAAAATTTCGAGGGGGATCTTGCATTTGCCGATGTCATGAAGAATAGCGGCCATGGCCACCTCCCTGATTTCATCAAGGCTCATGCCCAGGGCCTTGGCGGTTATGACCGAATAAATACACACATCCACGCAATGAAGGAAGGTATAATTATCGATGTCGCGAATGCCTGTAAGGCACATGAAAACCATATCATCGTTGAGGATGTAGTGTACCATTTCGTCTACTGTAGACTTCAAGGTTTCAATATCGGCAGCTTCACCTGTTCTGATGCTTTCCATGACGAGCTTGATGTTGGAAAAGGCATCCTCATAAATCCGTTCCTCGGCGATGGTCTCAACCGGCACCATTTCGTCTTCTACCGAAACCTTTTCGACCTTGTAGGCTTTAAGCTTCTGTATATAGCGGGGCTTGATGGTAAACCCCTTAAGAAGGAGCAAGCGGCCATCCTTCAAGATGACATCCTTAGCAAGCTTCATTCCTTCCTTGAGCTGTGAAATGGATAACTCTTGCATGACCATTCTCCATCGTGATGATATTACCATTTTAACATCTTTTTAAACATTTGCATATTATGATACATACCAAAGGATAGGTAAATCGAAAAATTTTTCGAACATACTCAAAAAATGTCGGAAATGAAGGGAGCATGTCTGCATGGAGACATTGGGTATTGTCATACTGTCCATCCTGGCGTTTTATGGCTTGTTTCTGATTACACTGGATCTTCTGAAGCTCAAGAAATTCTCCCCGCAGAATGGCTTCAGGCTTATCCTTCAGGTTCCCCCGAAAAGCGAGGATATGCTGGAGGGAATTGTACGGAGTATTTTTCTTGAGGAAATCCTCTCCAGGCTTATGTCTGATCCGAGGCTTTATCTGATGTTGTCTGAGGAAACCCCCGAGCTTTCCCACATCATCCGGTCGCTGTCGGAGCAGTATCCTGTGGAAGTGTTGCCTGATGATGACCGGTATTGTATGATTACTGATAGAAGCAAGGATCAAACCAGTCAAAACGGGTGAAGCAGTGGACAAAATAACGGGTATTGTCAAATCCATTATCTATACCAATACGCAAAACGGATACACGGTATGCGAGGTGAAAACCGGCAAGCAGGTGCAAACCCTGGTGGGCCTGATGCCCATGCTGATTCCCGGTGAAACCATTTCAGCCCTGGGCGAATGGACAAGCCATAGCGAGTATGGCAGGCAGTTTTCG
>Ga0116192_1002365_pt1 | contig 12581 bp, 10 predicted proteins | sample AD_UKC113_MetaG_FD_89876 | JGI IMG/M metagenome (GOLD analysis project Ga0116192, IMG submission 89876) | Active sludge microbial communities of municipal wastewater-treating anaerobic digesters from Hong Kong - AD_UKC113_MetaG | ecosystem: Engineered > Bioreactor > Anaerobic > Digestate... | reverse complement strand
GGTCTCCGCCAGGCACGAGGATTCTCCCGGGGCCATGTGCCGATCCTCGTGAAACAGGCTGAAGAGGTGGGTCTTCCGGTAGGTTCCCACCCGATCTCCGCCGGGACCAAAGAGGATGCAGGCATTGGAAACCTTCCCCTCTTCATTCAAGGCGAGCACGGACCCGGTGACCCAGATCCCGTATTTCTCGGCAAGCCTTCCTACCTGTTCTACGATTCGCTCATGGTCTCGAGCCGTGCGTGCATTGCTCTCCCAGTCGAAGCCCGTGGTCCACATTTCCGGAAAGCAGACGACATCGCTCCCCCTCCGAGCGGCCTCGGCGATGAGAGCCTCCCCTTTGGCCAGGTTTTCCCGGGGTTGGGCGCGGAGGACATTCATTTGAGCCAGGGAGACGGTAAGCTTCATGGTATGCTCGGTCCTATCCCTGTCGTTGCGTCATGGGGGCGCATCCTCGACCGACCTCATTTTCCTCACTCCCCGCTGCGCCATTCCCAGGAGATCGGGGTGGGGTCCTGAAGGCTGTCGATGCATGCACCGCAATCGAACACCGCTTTCATGAAATCGGCTCTTTCCTCCCGGGTCATTGCCGAGTCAAATCCTATGCGGATCTTGAGATCTCGAAACCCGGCCCTCCCTCCATGCCCCAGGCCCATGGCCTTGGAGAAATCGATCTCGCCCTCGACCGTCACACGAATGTTGCGCACATCCCGGCCCCTTTGCATCGCCAGGAATTGAACGGTGGAAACGACGCAGCTTCCCAGGGCCGTGGCCAGCAGTTCCGGGGGAGTCGGCGCCGTGTCGTCCGCCCCAAATTCCCGGGGCTGATCCGCGCGAACCACATGGTTGCGCACACGGCATTCCACCCTCCGGTTGCCGGCCTCCCCGGCCTCGACCTCGACGTGATAAATCATGCTGTTCCCCCATGGCCCACCGGCGGGGTTTTCCGGTGAGCAGCCATGATCGGCCTTGAGAAAGGCGATGATGCTTTTCCCGTGCCGACCCGGGCGGTTATCGGCGTCGGCCGCCTCCGCCGCCGTGAGAGAATCCTCCGCCGCCAAAGGCCCCACCGCCCATGCCCCTGGAAAAATCCCTGCTCTCGGAAAAGCCCATGCTCCATCGGCTCTGGGCTCCCCGGGCGCTTGACTCCCGGGCATCCGGCCCGGCTTCCCGAGCGTCGAAGGCCCGCGACTCGCCGGGTTCCCGGCTCCCGTGCTCGGTAGACGCACCCGCCCGTATGAGGTCGCTTTTCTGAGAACTCCGGTCATACCCGCGAAAATCCCGGCTCAAATCCCCGGCGCCGGAGGCACGATCCGCCCGCCCCGCCTCGAGGCCGGCCGATTTGCCCGAGGCCCGGCGAGCGGCGTTTTCCCGGGCGGCACGGGCGTGGTCTGCATCGTGACGCCATACCCGGTTCACTTCGTGGTGACGGTCGTGTTTGTCGTGCTTTCTCACGAACCCGTTGTCCTGAATGACGACCTCTCCCCCCCACCAGTCAAAGCCTCCGTAGAGAACGGACCCGGCAAAGTAGCCATCGGTAAAGGCGATGCCCCACGGCCCCGCCACGTACCCGTTCGGAACCACCACGTAGGGCGGGTGGGCGGGAATCCACCAGGGACCGTAGATGACCACGGGATTGTACACCGGGACGTAGACGACCTGGGAATCCACCGGCTCGATCCGTATTTTGGATTCCTGCGAGGTGATCTTTTGCTCGGGGTTTGTCTCGAGGTTGCCTGCGGCCCGGGCCTTGGAACGAAGCCGCTGAATCGCATCCAGGACGTCGTCTTCCTGGTTCACAAAAGCGTCCCCAACCCGGGTGGTCCAGTCCAGCTTGTCGTCCATCATGGTCAGCACCTGGGGAAAAAAGGCCAGGGACTTCACGCTCATGTCCCAGTCCTTGCCCTCGAGGGCGCCGTCCAGGGCGTTGCCCTCGAGACCCGGGTTTTGTTGCAGCCACTGGTTCTCGGCCACCACGTCGAGGGGGTACGTCGCGGCCATGAGCAATTGAGAGAGGAGAGAATCCGGGTAGAGGGCGACGGGAGCCAGGAGCGAGTCCAACTCCTCCCCGGAACACCGGTGGCTCGGAGGCGAAACGTCCGAGCCGTGTGCGGCCCCCGCCGTCAGCACCGACGACAGCAGGCAAATCAACAAGAGGAGAAGAAATGTTGCGCCCGGCTTTTGCACCGTGAGCCTCCTCGACCGTGGGCGATATCGTTGAACCTGACCCGGGATTCCGTCATAATGGCGATCACAAAGGTTTCAACTATCGCTCTCCCCGCGGGATGTCAACAGGATCTCTCGGGTCGGAAAGCGCTTTCGACGGAACGGCGACACGGGATCAAGGAAGGGACTCCGGTATGCAGATCGTGGCCACACACTCGATGACGGACTTTGATGCGCTGGCGTCCATGGTTGCCGCCACGTTTCTGTACCCCGAAGCCATCGGGGCGCTTCCCACCCGGCTGCTGCCCAACGTTCAGGAGTTCCTGGCCATTCACAAAGACCTTTTCCGGCTGTGCTCCGTGCGGGAGATCGACCCGTCCGGCGTCACCTCCCTGGTCATCGTGGACACGAACCATTGGAGCCGTTTGGACCCGCTCAAGGACCTCCAAGACCGCACGGACCTGGAGATCTCCCTTTGGGACCATCACATGGAGGGGGGCAACGTTCATGCTTCCTGGAGCTGCCGGGAGCCGACGGGGGCGGCGGTGACCCTCCTGCTCCGCCGGATGCGCGAGGGGGAATGCGCCTTCACCCCCATGCACGCCACCCTTTTTCTGTTGGGCCTGTACGAGGACACGGGCAATCTCACCTATCCGTCGGTCACTCCCGAGGACGCCTACACGGCCGGTTTTCTCCTCGAAAACGGGGCGGACCTGAACGTCGCGGGGGCCTATCTCGCCTCGTCCTTCGACGACAACCAGACGGAGGTGCTCACTCAGCTCCTCAACGGTGCAACGCTCTACCGGGAATCCGGGTACCACATAGGGACGTCCCTCCTGAGAATTCACGGCGGAGGCGGGTTGCTGGCTCCCGTGGTCGCCAAGTTCCGGGACATCAAGCACCTGGACGTGGCCTTCGCGGTATTCGCCACGGATCAGCAGCGGTCCATAATCATCGGCCGGGGAGGCTCCAGCGACGTCAATGTAGGGGCCGTCATGCGTCGGTTGGGGGGCGGAGGTCACTTCGGGGCGGGCAGCGCCGTGGTCCACGGGAAGGACCCGGACGTCCTCTACCGGGAACTGGAAACCCTCATCCGGGCCGAGATCCGCCGACCGCGATTGTCGGTACGGGACATCATGTCCCGGGCCGAGCCCTTCCTCTCGTCGAACAGCGGAATGGAGGAAGCGCGAACAGCATTGGCTCAAAGCCGCTTGCGGGCGATCCCCGTGGTCGAGAATGGGGAATTCCGGGGGATCGTCTCCGAGGTCGAATGTTGCAAACCCCGGACCCCCGCCCAGATGAAGGCGCCGGTGCGGGCGTACATGAAGACCCGCATCCCTACGCTGCACCCGGATCAAAACATCCGGGAATCCCTGCGCCTCATGACCGAAGTGGACAGCTACCTGCTGCCGGTCATCGAGGACGGGAAAATGATCGGCATGGTGCGTCGGGCCGACCTGATTCTCCACATGTACCGATTTTAGGGCGGGTTCTACCCGTTGGCCGGGGCTCCGGAGGCAATCCACCCCTCGATGACGGCCCCTTCCGCTTCCGTGAGCCAGGGCGGCCCGTCATAGGGCATTCGGGGTTCGCTGACTCCCCGGATACGTTTCAGGAGCTCGCTTTTTCCCGGCTCGCCGGGAATCACCACCGGCCCTTTCTTGCCACCCTTCAGCACTCCTTCCCGGTTGTCCAGGGACAATCCTCTCGACGGACTCGCGCCTCCATGACAGACGGTGCAGTGATATTTCTTGAAAATCGCCGCCACTTCCGCGAAGGAGGGACCGGGGGTTGCCGTCTGAGCCATGACCTCGGTGGGGGAAAGATCCGGGAGACTGCCCGGGACGCTGCCCGACAGGCTCCCGCCGTCCTCTCGGGCGGGCCAATGGGAAAGGGTCCCGGCAAAGGCGGCCAGGGCGAAGAGCCAAAACAAAACACGAAACCTGCGTTTCATCGGGGTGTCTCTCCTCCCGACCCGTGAGGGTCTCTTGTCCGCAACGCCGACCGCGGCCCCATGGAACACGACATGAAATTCCGAGCTTCGACGCACAATCTTCCACAGACCTGGAAGAAGTGAAGGGGATGCCTGCGAAGCGGCTTTCCCCCCGGGCCGGTCACCGTTCTTTGTGCCGCAGGACCCTCACTCCCTCTTCCTTGTATAACGTGTAGCGAATTCCCTGAAATTCGAACTCGTCCTGGTAGCCGTAGGGCAAATGGAGGTCTTCGGCCCGGGAGATGGTCTCGAACAAAAAGGAAATGACCTGGGCGATCTCCTGGAGGTTCTCCACCAGGTCGCGGGTTTCGAAACGGATCTCGTCGACGCCGAACAAGTCTTTCAGTCCGCGGGTCTGCAGGCGCTTGCGGGTCGGGTCCATGGTGACGGACACCACCTGTTCGGGCTTCCTGCTGTTCTGTAAGGTTAGCAGGACGTTCTCCTGTACTGTCTGGGAACTTTGAGTCATTCCGGGTCCTTTGATGGTCTACTTCTTGGGTTTTTCCTTGTTCTCGTCCAGGCATGAACTCCGGAACAGGCAGGCTTCCTGGTCGCAATGCTCCCGAGCCGATCCGTAACAGTCAAAATTCCCCTCCGTTCGTTGAATCTCCCGGATGAGATTCGCCTTGGTCTTGCCAAAGCACTTGATTCCCATGGATTTTGCCATGACACGCACATCCTGCATCTTCATGAGGATTTCTCCTTTCACTTCCCAAAATCGTAGCGCCAGAACACATCCACTCCGCTCTGTTCGGCTCCCCCGACCTGGGTTTGAACGGACAGGTGACGATTCAGGCGATACTCGACCTGGACCTGGTTTTCCGTTTCTCCCCGGATTCCCTTCCCGTAGGTAACATAAAGATCGGGGGTCACATACTTGCCGATTTCCACCACGGCCCCCTCCTTACGGTCGTCGGAGCTGCGATAGTGGAGGGTATCGGGAGTCCATGGGTTGTTTCCGAAAACATCCTTGAGCACATGAGAGGTCTGAGAACCGATCCAAGACGCGGCGCGGTCCTGGAGCTGAAATTGTTGCTTGGTATTGAGCTCCCCGGCAGGATGCCCGAATAGAAGGTAGGATAGCACGTCCACCTGGTTCATGGAGGGCACGCTGCTCAGGGCCAGTTTCGGCTGACTGACGGGTCCCGTCACCTGGACCTGGACGGTCACGTCCTTCACCTGTTTCTGGCAGATGATCTTGAGGACGGGATCGGGCTCGGGACTCCCCCGGAAAATGAGCTCTCCCTCCACCACCTTCAACTGGTTTCCCTGGAAATTGTAGGTGCCCCTCAGGGCGTAGAAGCTGCCCAGGAGCCTTACGGGTCCATGGGGGCCCTTCTCGATGGTCATGGACCCGTTGATCTCGGCATCGAGGCCTTTGCCCCGGACCCAGCTTCCCGAGTCGGGGAGCCCCAGGTGCAGCTCCATCTTCATGCGGTGGAAGTAGTTGGGTTTCTTCCGGCTCCGGGACTGTACCTCCACCAGGGTTTCCTGTTCGTCTCCCCCCACAATCTGGATGTTCCGGGCAATGTCCGTTTCCAGGTCCCCCAGCTGCATCTCGGCCTTGGAAAACCGCAGGTCCGCCGTCAGTTCCGGGTTTTCGGACAGCTCGGACAGGCGGGCCTTCCCCGAAACCCGCCCGCGGATCCCGTAGAGCTCCGTCACCCCGAGGTTTTCCCCGGTCGCCTCGAGCTCTGCGACCCGAAAAGACGGAAAGCGCACTCGACCCTTGACCTCGACCCGGCCGCCCAGGAGCTGCCCCTCGGCGCTCCGGATGTGGATGAATTTCTCGTCCAGACTCCAGTCTCCCCGAAGCTTCTCGACGGGATGAGGCCATGCCTTTACCGTAAAGTCGCCGTCTTGGAGGGTGCCGGACCCTTTGAGAAAGGGCTGACTCCAGCTCCCACCCCCCTCGACCTCCCCGTCGATGCGGCCCCCCACCTTGCTGAGGTCCTCCACGTACGGTAGGATCCGGTCAGCGGAGAATCCCGTCACCCTCAGGGTCGATCTCCACTCGTCCGTTTTGGCGATATCCAGGCGGGGAGGATCGAGGCTGAAACGAAGGGGAATCCTTGCGGTCACCACGGCGGGGGCCGAGAACGCCGCCGCCTGCAGGTCCGCCTTCACCTGGAGCGCGTCCCGTGAGAAATTTCCCGTCACCAGGATCTTTTCAACGGTTTGGGAGCCCTGGCCTCGGGTATCGCGGCCTGTGCCCCGGTTCAACGCCTCCCCGGAAGACTTGTCTCGAAAGACCTCAGGGTTCAAGGTCACGTTGGTGATCTGCAGATTCAGCGTCGCCTCGGGCTGTTCCACCCGTCCCGTGAGCCGGATTTGTCCCCCGAGGCTCCCGGCCTCGACGGGGTTCTTGTCCAGAAACCGCAACCAGGGCGCCACCTGTACGGAATCCAGGTTGAGGGTCAGGTCCGCCCGGGCATCCGGCGCAAAAGCCCCGGTAAGTTGTATCTTCTGGCGGTTCTGCTGGATGGTGAGGGAGTGGATCTGGATGCGGTCGCCGGAAAACTCGATCCTGCCTTCCACGGACCCCGCTTGATCTTTCCAGTTCACCCGGCTCGGTTTGAGGACAAGGGTCCGGGTGGGGAGCCAAAGGTTTTCGAGCAACCCCGCCAGCCTTGCGCTGGTGCCTTGCCAGAGCTGCTCCCCCTTGATTTCAAACCGGCAGGATCCGTCCTGCTGTTCGAGGTCCGCTTGAACGGCCCCCATCTTGTTTCCATGCAGGGACCAGCCCCTCGCTTTGAGGGCGGCCTTCCGGTGTCCGTCCCTGCCGAGGACCTTCCCCTTCCCGTTCACGGCCACCTGGTCCGCAACCAGGGGACCATATTCCAGGCGCGGGGAACTCACGGAACCTTCCCACACCAGGTCCGGCCAGGTTCCCCGAAAGCTCCCCCGGGACGAAATCCGCCCCTTGCCCTCCCAGGACGGAACCAACGCGGACACCTTCCCGATTTCGGGGGCTTCCAGTTCATAGTCGAACCGGAGCAGGGCGTTTTCATAGGTTCCCGAAGCTTTGAGGGAAAAGAAATCGGGCAGGTTCAGAGTCCCCTCGACCCTTGCCTGCCAATCCTTCCAGTCCCGGAACCTGCCCGGGGAGTACCGGCCTTCGGCCTTCACGCTCCCTCCGGCCCGCTGCTTGGCCCCGGGGAGTACCTTGTCCAGGGCCCCCCGTTCGACCTGAAGATCAACCCCGGCCTTTCCTGCGTGGTGCGGATCCCATGCTCCGCGAACGTCGGCCCAAAGCCGGGCGGAAAAGTTCCCCAGGGAACTCCGAACTTCCACGGCCTCCAGGGAAGCCACTCCCCCGGCATAGGAACCGGAGAGGATTCCGGTTTGAATCCGCTGGTCCCCCCAGTTCGAGGGATCCAGGTGCCCCTTCACCCGAATTTCCATATCCGAAAGATCGCGACCCCGGGCCTCGACCTCGATGTCGCCAAAAAGACCGCCGGGACCGGGGGACGCAACCGGGGGAACGGCAAGGTTCTCGAATCGGCCCGACCAGCGGACCGTTTTTGTTCCCGATGTTCCTTCCGCCGCATTTTCCCACCCAACCGTTGCCCTTCCCCGGGCAGTCCCGAGGTTGGTATTCCAATCGTGGTCAACAGTCCAGGCCCCCCCTTGGCGGCGGGCCCGCACATAACCGGTCAACTCCTTGAGCTCCCCCACCTGCTCGGCCAGGGCGGGAAAAAGGGACCGGGAGACTGGATCCAGCCAGACTTCCACGTCCACCTCGCCGTCGGGAAACAGGTCCACCGTCCCCCGGCCCGCCACCTGACTCGATCCGTCAATAGTCAGGTACGACAGGTTGGAAGGCTTGAGTCCCTTCGATCCCGCCGAATCCCCTCCCTGGGGCTCTCGGGCACTCCTTTCCTGGGACAGCCCCCCCATCTCGATGATGAGTCGGGGTCCTTCCTTCTCCTCCACCACCCGAAAGGACAGAGTCCCGTTTACGTTGCGCAGGGTGAGAACGGGCTTTCCCTCCTGGTGAGCCGTGACCGTGCCGGAAACGATTCGGACCTGGGGCAGAGGAATTCGGACCCAGTCCGGGTGCACCCGGCCCGGGAAATGCTTGTCGGCGTTCCGGTTTCGAGGCAGGAGCCAGTTGCCCTGGGTATCCCGTTCGAGATTCAATACGGCCTTCTCCAGCAGGAGTTCCGTGGCATGCACATAGGGCCAGGTGGTGGAAATTCGGTACACCAGGCTTGCCTGGTCACAAACCAGCAGTTCCTTGCCCGAAGCGGAGATGTTCAGGTTCAAGAGCTCCAACCGGGAAAAGGGCCGGAGTCGGTAAGAACCCAGTCGCACCTGAAGAGGGGTGGCCCGTTCGACTTCCCGAATCAACTTGCCGATAAGCTGCTCCTGGAGGGCGGGCAGATGGATGGCAAAAAGAAAAACCAGGGGGACAAAAAGGCAAAAGGCGGATCCCCAAACGAGAAAACGAAGGGGAAACAAGCCGGCAGCGGCGGGTTCCTTATTGGTTGATTTCCGACCCAGCAACATCAGTCTCCATTCGCCATGGAAAGATCTACTATTGCATTATGGGCAAGAACACAATACAAATCAACTGCCTATCACCATCGAGGGAAGGTTCTCCCATGAACGCAATGGTACTGAAATCGTGCGCCCCCATTGAAACCGCTCCCCTTGAACGACGGGAAGTCCCGGACCCCGTTGCCGGTCCGGGGGAGATCCGGGTTCGCGTCCATACCTGCGGGACCTGCAGAACGGATCTCCACGTTATAGAAGGGGAACTGCCGCCCCTGGACCGCCCGATCATCCCGGGGCACCAGATTGTGGGCACCGTCGACCAACCGGGTCCGGGCACGTCCCGGTTCCGCGTAGGAGACCGGGTTGGAATCGCGTGGCTTCACCATGCCTGCGGCCAATGCTCCTTTTGTCGCAGCGACCGGGAAAACCTTTGCGAATCTTCCGTCTTCACCGGCTACCATGCGCCCGGAGGGTACGCGGAACTGGTCGTGGTGCCGGAAGATTTTGCCTACCCGATCCCTTCGGTCTTCAGCGATCTCGAGGCCGCTCCACTGCTTTGTGCGGGGATCATCGGGTACCGGAGCCTTCGGCGAAGCGAATGCCGCCCCGGACAAACCCTGGCCCTGTATGGTTTCGGGTCCTCGGCTCATATCGTGATCCAGATCGCCCTCCACTGGGGATGTACGGTGTATGTGTGCACGCGCAATGCGGGACACCGGGAGCTGGCTCTCCGTCTCGGAGCCGCCTGGGCGGGGTCTCGAGCCGAACAGATGCCCACCCCCGCCGACAGCGCCATCCTGTTTGCCCCCGCCGGGGACCTCGTCCCACCAGCGTTGAAGCAGTTGAAGAAGGGAGGCACCCTGGCCCTGGCCGGGATCTACATGACGGACGTTCCCTCCCTGGGATACGAGGAGCATCTCTTCTACGAAAAAAACCTCCGCAGCGTCACCGCCAACACCCGGCAGGACGGGCTCGATCTCCTGGAGGTCGCGGCACGAATTCCCATCCGGCCCCGGACGGAGGTTTTTCCCCTGGCCAAAGCCAACGAGGCGCTCCTCAGGCTCAAACAGGACCGGCTCCGGGGTTCGGGGGTCCTTACCATCCTCCCCGAGGCCCGGCAGAACCGGTAGTGATTCCGGGAGAAGAGAAATGGCGCAAAAAAAGGTCCTTTTGCTTTCGGCGATCGCATTGTGGTTCCTGGCCTCTTGTGCCGGGTCTTTGCAGCCGGGGAAACCGGATGCCTCCGGGAAGAGTCCCGGGGCCAAGGATTCCCCCCAGGCCGCTCCCCCCGTCCCGCCTTCCGCCCTGGTCGGGTACCTGGATCGCCAGGAACGCGACCTCCGTGCGAGCTTCTCTCAAAAGGACTTTGCCACCATCGAGAGAGCAGAAAATTGCCTGGCCGTAACCTTCCTCTCCGACGTGTTCTTCGACGTGAACTCGACCCTGCTCAAACCGGGGACCTCCGTTGAAATCGTCCAACTGGCGCAGATCCTGAAACGCTACCCGGAAACCCAGGTCAAGATTTGCGGCCACACCGACAGCTCCGGGTCCGAACGATACAATCAGGGCCTTTCCGAACGTCGTGCCGTTGCGGTGCGCCAGGTCCTGGTGGAATCGGGAATCCACGCGGAAAGGATCTCCGTGGAAGGATTGGGCGAATCCATGCCCCTTGTTTCCAACGCCACGGAAACCGGAAGGCAAATGAACCGGCGGGTTACCGTCTTCCTGACCCCCAAGTCTCCCTGAGGGCTTCAATTCGTTTCCTTCCTGCGAGACCAGACGTACAAAGCAATGGCGACGGCCGCGGCCGCGTTGAGGGAATCGATTCCCGAACGGATGGGAATGGCGGCGGACCGGCTTCGCCAGGGGCCCGGAAGGCCCGGTCCCTCGATCCCGGGCAAAAGAGCAAAGTCCGGGGGGAATTCGATCTCCTCGATGTTCTTGCCTCGAGCATCCAGGGGAATCACGCCGGGAAGATCCGGAAGGGTTTCCAGGGAAGGACCCCGGAGGAATTTGACGGCAAACACGGTGCCTCCCGAAGCTCGGACGGCCTTTGGGTGAAACGGATGAGCGCACTCCTCCAGGAGGATTATCTGAGACACCCCTAGGGCCGCGGCCGACCGGACGGCGCTGCCGACATTCTCGGGGTCCTGAAACGGAAGCAGCAGGCTGCAGCCCCCGGGGAGCCCCCGGGACGGCTCCCAGGGGGGAATGGGCGGAATCTTCACCACCAGGAGGGGAGAACCGGTGCCGAAGAGATCCAGGATTCTAAAAAGCTCCGGAGACAGTCGGACCCAGGAGACTGGACGGGGGACTCCCGAAGGCGGCGCAGGACCCTCCAGTTCGCTGACCCAGGCGTCGCAGGCTTGGGGATGGGACTCGATCACTTCCGCCACCTGGCGGGGCCCCGACACCAAGGCCCGCTGCTCCTTCTTGACCCCCCGGCTCCCCAGAAGCTTTCTCAAGCTCTTGAATTCCCGGTTCCCTTCGCTCTCGATTGTTCTTACCACACGATGTTCCATGGCCAGCACCTTCCTCACCCTCTCGGGCTCATCCAAACGCTGAAACACCACCAGTCGACGCTTGTGGGGCGTGCCGGCGATGCCGTAGGCGTGGTCCGTCACCAGACGGTATTCCCGGGAAAACCGGGCCACGGCGGTGTCAACCTCGGCGTCACACCCGGGGCCCTTCATGAAGATGACCAGCCCATGCTGATCCAGGCACCCCCGAACTCGACGAAGCGTCTCCTCGACGGACTCCACCGCCCGTGTGATCACCCCTTTGACGGGCCGCTCGTACCGGGGACCGATCCCCATGGGAACGACCTCGATCCCCGAAAGCTTCAACTCCTGCAGGACCCGTTCGAGGAAGGCCGCTCGACCCTGGCGACTTTCGGCCAGCAGGATCTCCAGGCGGGGAAAGGCGATCTTCAAGGGAATCCCCGGCATGCCCGGCCCGGTACCCAAATCCAGGAGAGGAGACGGAAGCTCCAGGATTTGGCCCGGCAGGATCGAGTCCACGTACAGTTTTTGGACCATGTTGGTGAAATTGCTGATTCGACTGAGATTTAGATCAGGGTTATACTGGCGCAGGAGCTGATGATAGCTCCACAGCTGATCGAGTCCGCGGGGGGGGAGGCGGATTCCGCTTTCCCGCAGGAGCGCTCCCATGGTCTTTGGACCGGGAGATCCAGAATTTGGGCGGGGCCTTGGACGTTCCACGAAGCCTTTCCTCTCGCTGCCCTGGAGCCACAGGGGAATCGGACGGCCTGCCGTCTTCCCCGGCCTCGAGGCAGGGACCAATCCGTCAGGGATTCCGGGGTTGCAGGCCCGACAACGGATCCCCGGGAGTCAACCCCATGCACGACCTCTATTTCCACCATCCTCGATGGCCTCTTCTATACGAGGACAACCATCTGCTCGCTCTTTATAAGCCCGCGGGGCTCCTGGTACAAGCAGATCAAACCGGCGACGTTTGCCTCCTCGACCTGGGGAAATCGTGGATCAAAGAGCGGTATCGCAAACCGGGCGCAGTGTTCCTGGGAATGGTTCATCGCCTGGACCGTCCCGTGGCCGGGGTGATGGTCTTTGCCCGCACGTCCAAGGCCGCAAGCCGGCTGAGCGCCCAGTTCCGTGCCCGCCGGGTCGAGAAATTCTACCTGGCCGTCCTGGAAGGGACCCCGCCCCGGGATCGAGAGACCCTGGTCCATCGAGTCGAGCGCCGGGGAGATCGATCCAGCCGGGTCGCCCCCCAGGCCGGGGAGGGACAAGAAGCCCGTCTCTCCTACCGCCTTCTGTGCTCATCCGGTCCCGTCAGCCTGGTGGAAGTGCGCCTGGAAACCGGAAGGCGCCACCAGATCCGGGTTCAATTCTCCCACCTCGGGTGCCCGATTCTGGGAGACCTGCGGTATGGAGCCCGGAATCCC
>Ga0116192_1002363_pt1 | contig 12585 bp, 7 predicted proteins | sample AD_UKC113_MetaG_FD_89876 | JGI IMG/M metagenome (GOLD analysis project Ga0116192, IMG submission 89876) | Active sludge microbial communities of municipal wastewater-treating anaerobic digesters from Hong Kong - AD_UKC113_MetaG | ecosystem: Engineered > Bioreactor > Anaerobic > Digestate | place... | reverse complement strand
TGTTCTTCCAGACCGGCGCCTGAAACCCCAGCATGGCTTCGTTGCTGAGAACATTGCCCACCTCCCGGGGGACGAAATCCTCGTACCGGAACAGGTAGCCTCCCCTCACGTGGGCCCTCCCGTCCATCAGGAAGAACATCTCCGTCAACCCCAAAAAGTAGTGGCGGCTGTCGGGGTTCTGATCCTCGTAGAGACGCCATTCGAGTCCTCCGAAGGCTTCCGTGCGCCACCGCTTTCCGTGCATCATGGCGACCCGGGGAAAGATGGAATGCACATCCACTTTGGACTCGTTGTCCACCAGGTAATGGCTGTACACGTATTCCATATACGCGGACACCGGGGCTTTATCCCATTGGGCGTAAATCGAAGGACGGAACCCCAGAACACTCAGGTCGGTGTGGTCTACGTAGGTCAGACTGTAGTTGTTGTAGGCCACTCCCAGCTTCCACGGGTCCTTCTCCACGACGTTGTACCGGCCGTAGATGGAAGTGAGAAAGCCCACATCGTCTTCGTCTTTATCGTTGCGGGTCCCCGGGGCCAACCTTACCTGCCCTGAGGGATTGAGAAGAACATTGTCGTCATACTGAACCCCCAGAGACGCGGACAGGTACCAGGGTTTGGCCGCCCGGGCCGCTCCCTCGATGGCTTGAAGCAGTTGCCTGAGCTGTGCCGTCTCTTCCGGCGTCAGCTTCATGGTCAGCACCTTTTGGATGGTGGTCTTTGCCTCCTTGAAGTTCTTGAGGTGATATTCCGCGATGCCTTGTTGGGTCAGTGCATAAGGAGCCAGTTCGGGTTTGGTCGCCGCTGCGGACCGAAACAGGGGAATGGCCCCGGCATACTGCTTGCGGCGCATCTCGATCAGTCCCAACTGGTAGTCGGCGCGCCCCGGGTCCAGGGGACGGGCCTTCCGGAGCATTTCCGCGGCACGAGTATCCTCATTGCGTTGCAGGTAGATCTCCGCCAGGTCGAAATAGGCTTTTTGAAAGGAGCGTTCGTCCTCTCGAAGAAGGGCCAGAAGAATGCCTTCGGCTTCGTCCGGGCGATTCAAATGAATGTACACGGAGGCCAGGGTGTATTGGTAATCGAGATTGATGGGATCCTGGAGGATGGCCGTCTGGACCTGGCTGAGGGCTTCTTCATAGTTCCGTGCCCGCAGGGCCTGAACCGCCAAGTCGTGAGAGATTGAAACCTCGGGACTCGGGGGCGGCAAGACCTGGGCAAGACAAGGCGCAAGCCCCACAAGCACGCTCATGAACGCCAGCCAGTAGCGAAGACAGTGACTGCCTATCATCATTGGTGATCTCCTGAAAGGGGGCATCAACCGCCCAAGGGCACTCCACAACACCGATCTCCCTCAACCCTTTTTTTTACGGGAAAATGCTCAAGGACAAACACAAAAAGATTCGATGAAAGCCTGCGCGACGAAGCTTGACGGAATCGCGACGGACCGCGATCTCATGTTCCCCGAGGCATATTCCTTCACGAGAAAATCAAAGTCAACGAAAAAGCTTGGTAACTCCTGTTTAATTCCATATTTACTCGATACTTGTTCAGTACTCGCACCTCCAACCCAATCCCGCGGAGCAACCGATTTCTCCCATGGTAACCTTACGAATTACCGGCAAAAATGAAGAACCTATTCCCGTGAGGCCTTTCTCACGCCCTCGGGGTCGTCGGGACGGATCTTTTGCGGGGTTTGCCCCAGAAAACCCTCCTGTGCCGGGAAAGTGCTACGGAATCCGGGAAGGGCTTTTTCGAAGGGATCAACGAGGGAGTGCGGGACATCCCGCCGCCGCCCCCCCCCGGCCGCGGATTCACCCCGGCCCTCCCGGAACGGGAGTGGTCGGCAAGGGAATTTCAAGGGATTCATCCGCATGGGGGGTGAACCGGCAGACGAGCACTCAGAGGACGGCAATATCAGCGATTTCGACAGCATCCGCCCGTAATGCCCGCGAAGGCGGGCATCCGGAGGATTTGCACGCTCTTTATGGATTCCCGCCTGCACGGGAATGACGAAACGGGATTCGTACCGGCCAAATCGCTCAACTCGGGGGGGAGTCTGTCAACAGCTTTTGGACCGCCTGGGGAGGGAGTCCCCGGACCCGAAGGGTCTTCTTGCGGGACGTGCGGCCTCGAAGGATGTCCACGGAAGACCTGGGCACTCCCAATAATCCGGCCACATAACGGATACAGGCGTCGTTGGCTTCCCCTTCCACCGGGGGTGCCGTCAACCGAATCTTCAATGCCCCCTGTTGCAGACCGGCCAACTCGTTTCGGGCCGCCCTGGGTTGCACCAGGACCTGGAAGGCAATCCCTTCCCCGGTTTCCATCACCACCAGCTTTTCCCTTGGGACCTCGTCCTTTGCTTCCATGTCCTTGTGATTTCCTTCCATGCGGAATCGAGACCCCCGTTCTGTCGGAATTGATAGATTTACAGGAGCCCCGAGTATGGTTTAGAGACTTCGGAGGGACCGTAACGAGGATCGATTTTCCCGACACTTTCCCCGCGTAACGAGGATTCACGACCGACCCACACGACCGGTTCGAAATACGAGGGTAACCGATTCTTCTCACTCAACACAAGGAGAACGTCCATGGAAAAAGTCCTGCGAATCGACATGGGAGCGGACGGCGGTCCGGCATTCCGGGAGGAGCCCTTGGGAGACTACGCCGGGTTGGGAGGGCGGGGCCTCACTTCCGCCATCGTATGCAAGGAAGTGGATCCCCTCTGTCATCCTTTGAGCTCCCAGAACAAGCTGGTCATTGCCCCGGGACTGCTCGGCGGCACGACGGCGGCCAATTCGGGCCGGATTTCCGTGGGGGCCAAGAGCCCCCTGACGGGCGGGATCAAGGAAGCCAACGCCGGGGGCCAGGCCGCCCAGGCCCTGGGGCGCCTGGGGTATGCCGCCGTGGTGATTGAGGGCAAGCCCCAAACGGACGCAATCCACAAGATCTTCATCGGCAAGGACGGCGTGAGGATCTCCGAAGAACCCCAACTGAAAATGCTCCCCAACTACGACCTGGTGGAAGTTCTTCGCCGGGAACACGGGGACGGGATCTCCTGCATTTCCATCGGCCCGGCCGGAGAAATGAAGCTCTGCGCGGCCTCCATCGCCTGTACCGACATGGAACTGCGACCCACGCGTCATGCGGGACGGGGAGGCTTGGGCGCGGTTATGGGTTCCAAGGGCGTGAAGGTCCTCGTTTTGGACGATTCCGGCACTAAGCCCCGGGCGCCCCGGGACCCCGAAGGGTTCAAGGCGGCCAACAAGGCCTTCGTGGAAGGGCTTCGGGCGCACCCCGTGACGGGACAGGCCCTTCCCGCGTACGGCACCAATGTTTTGACCAACATTCTGAACGAAGCCGGGGGCTATCCGACCTGTAATTTTAGCCGAGGCCGATTTGAGTCGGCTCACCGGATCAGCGGGGAAACCATGGCCGAGACCGAGACCGCCCGGGGCGGAATGACCGCCCACGGCTGTCATCGAGGCTGCGTCATTCGGTGTTCCGGGGTCTACCACGACAAAGACGGTCGTTTTCTGTCCAAGCAGCCCGAATACGAAACGGTATGGGCCCACGGCGGCCACTGCGGGATCTGCGACCTGGACGCTATTGCCATGCTGGACTTCTTGGACGACAATTTTGGATTGGATACCATCGAGATGGGCGTGACCATCGGAGTTGCCATGCAGGCGGGGCTGATCCCGTTCGGGGATGCCCAAGGGGCCGTTCGCCTGGTTGAGGAAGTCGGCCGGGGGACTCCCTTGGGGCGAATCCTGGGGAGCGGCGCCGCGGTCACGGGTAAGGTGTTCGGGGTGGAAAAGGTCCCGGTAGTTAAGGGGCAGGCCCTCCCGGCCTACGATCCCCGGGCCGTAAAGGGAGTCGGGGTCACCTACGCCACCAGTCCCATGGGAGCCGATCACACGGCAGGCTACGCGGTGACCGCCAACATCCTCAAGGTGGGAGGGGACGTGAACCCCCTCCGTTCCCAGGGGCAGGTGGAGCTCTCCCGGGACCTCCAGATCGCCACCGCAGCCATAGACTCCACGGGAATGTGTCTTTTCATCGCCTTTGCCGTGCTGGACCGGCCGGAAACCTTCCAGGCTCTCCTGGACATGATTCGGACCCTCCATGGAATCCCCTTGACCGCCGAGGATGTCGTCGAGATGGGAAAGAAGATCTTGAAGATGGAGAGAGATTTCAACCTGCGGGCGGGTTTTTCTTCGGCACACGACCGCCTGCCCCGGTTCTTCCGGGATGAGCCCATCGAACCCCACGGGGTGAGGTTCGATGTCCCGGAGGAGGAACTCGACCAGGTATTCAATTGGTGAACCGAGGGCCGGAGCTCTTCCGGGAGCGGCGGCGTCCGTCGAGAATCCGCCGCTCCCTTCTCTCCATCGCCTTCTTTTTCTCAAAATCGAGGGGTCGGGGGGGAAACGTCACGGGTTGGACGCTCCCATCAACCGGTTGTCCGGAATTCATCCGCACCTGTCCGGCCTTCCTCAGCATTCTGCCCGCCACCCGGGTCATGGAAGCTGGAGCAGGCAGGCCGCAGCGGATCGCCGAACTCGGGAGGAACGGTTGCAGCCGATCATCGAGGCCAGGGACCTGCGCAAAACCTTCGCAGACTTCGTCGCCGTGGACGGCATCCACTTCCGGATGATGCCGGGAGAATGCCTGGGGCTCCTCGGCCCCAACGGAGCGGGTAAGACCACGACCATTCGAATGATCTACGGGTTTTCTCCCATTACCCGGGGCAGTCTCCGGGTGTTCGGGCTGGACATCCGCAAAGAATGGAGGACCATCAAGGGGCGGATGGGCGTATGCCAGCAGGAGAACAACCCCGATCCCGACCTGTCCCTCATGGAGAACCTCGAGGTCTTCGCCCTCTACTTCGACATCCCTCGAAAGGAAGCCCGGAGGAGGGCCCGGGACCTGCTCCGCTTCATGGGGCTCGAACACCGCATGGACGCCAAGGTGACCGAGCTCTCGGGAGGGATGATGCGACGTCTCATCCTGGCTCGATCGCTCTTGAACAACCCGGACCTGCTGATCCTGGACGAGCCCACCACGGGCCTGGACCCCCAGTCCCGCCACCAGGTGTGGGAACGACTCGAGGAGCTTCGATCCCGAGGCCTGTCCGTCCTGCTCACCACCCATTACATGGATGAGGCAGCCCGCCTGTGCGACCGGCTGATCCTCATGGATCACGGGAAGATCCTCATCGAGGGCAAACCGTCCCGGCTCATCGCGGATCATGTGGGGCGAGACGTCATCGAGATGGTGAATCCCGACCCGGAGGTTCGCCGGTGGGTGCAATCCAGCGGCTTCCGGCACGATGACCTGGAACGGCGCCTCATCGTGTATGGAAAGGAAGGGGAGAACCTCTTCGACCGGGTTGGAAAGAGATACTGCAGCGAGGAGTGCGTCTTTCGGATGGCCACCCTCGAGGATGTGTTCCTGCGGTTGACGGGAAGGGAGCTTCGAGAATGAGGGGGATTGGCCCGGGGACCGTGTCCAGGAGGTTTTTCCGAGTCTGGCAGCGAAACTTCCTGGTCTATCGTAGGATCTGGAAAATCAACTTCCTGCCTCCACTCCTGGAACCCTTCTTCTACCTGCTCGCCTTCGGAGTGGGATTGAGCGGCCTGGTGGGAAACGTCTCCTACGGGGGAAAAGAGCTCTCCTACGCCGCCTTCATCACCCCCGCCCTTCTGGCCATCAACATGATGCAAAACGCTTTCTTCGAAAACACCTACGCATCCTTTGTCCGGATGTACTACCAGAAGACCTTCGATGCCATGATGGCCACTCCTTTGTCCCTCCAGGAGGTCATCCTGGCGGAAATCATCTGGGGGGCCACCAAGTCCTTCTTCGCCACGGGGGTCATGCTCGGGGTGGTGAGCCTGTTCGGGCTGGTGCACTACCCTCACGGGTTGCTGATCCTTCCCCTGTCCTTCCTGGCTGGGATCGCCTTCGGGTCCATGGGAATGCTGTTCACGGGAATCGTGCCTTCCATCGATCTCTTCAACCTGCCCGTGTTTCTTTTCATCACCCCCATGTTTCTTTTCAGCGGCACCTTCTTCCCCCTGGATGCCCTGCCCTCTTGGGCCCAATACGTCGCCATGGTGCTGCCCCTCACCCACCTGGTGGAAGCGATCCGGAGGCTGTGCGTGGGGGAGCTCCCGTGGAACCTCCTGTGGGGATTGGGTTACCTGGTCCTGCTTTGCGCCCTCTTCCTGCCCCTGAGCACCGCCGTTATGCACCGCCGACTGATTCACTAAGATCCAAGATGAGCGATCTTTTTCCCTGCTTGGCTTCAAGGGGCCGGCATCAAGGCCGCCCCCGTGCGGTAACACGCGAACCAATCCTGATACCCGGTTTTTGCGTGAGTAGGCACATTCGATGAGCTGCCTTCCGATGGCACGCACCCTGGAGAGGAACAGTGCAGCATCGATGCGGCTGAACCCGGCAAGGTCCGCCTCAAATCCATTCACGTCAAAGGCCCTTTGAAAACGGCCGTCTCACGATATACGTCCTTGCGGTGCCCTACTTTCACAACATGCACAACGAGATCTTGATCTTCGATGGAGTAAACGATTCTGTCGGATCCTTGTCGGACGCGATACTCATCCTGAGCGGAGAGTTTTTCACAGCCCGGCGGACGCGGGTTGTCCGCGAGTCTGCCGATGAGAGCAACAACTCGTTGGCGGTCCCCCTTCGAGTCGATGGACTCCGTTTCCTTCACGGCCGATGTGGCTTTAAGAAGAGGCTGTATCTTGACACGCCGTGTCAGATCTTTGAGGACGTCTTCGGATCTCGAGTTCGGTTCGGCTTTCCGTTCCTCAGAGGAGAACAAGTCCTGAGCATCTTCCGCAAGTCTTAGCTTGACGGCTTCGTTCACGAGATCCGAAATGGTTTGATCCGTCTCTGCAGCCTTGAGCCGAAGAGCCCGATGGAAATCGGAATCCGGATAGACCGTGGCTCTCTTCCGGGATGCCTTCGTGTCTGCACCTTAACGTCTAAGCGTCTGAATGTGAACGCTGATCCGTCGACATGCTGATCCCTCAGCCAACCAAGCCCCACCCCTTCTTCCCGGTCCACTTCCCGATGTTCCGCGGCAAGCCTCTCCCCAATCCCGACCTGCCGTTCCATAAGCAATGTATCAATGCGTAGACGGGCAATCTGAGGCCCGATCAACATAGCAGTGCTTCACGGGGTTGTAGTACATCTAGTTCCCATGCTGCTCGTAATCGAGCCCATCTCGAACCTGGTGTTCCCAATAGCTGCCTTGCCGGATTCCATGCTCGCCTATTGACTCTCGGCTCATGGTCCTTCTCCGGGTGGAATACCTCTGGAGAATCCGGCCCTTATGAGAGCCCAGTGCATGGGATAGCTGCAATCCTCCTGCGGCAACGTCAAAATTGCACGGAGGTGGTCGGGAAGGACCACGACAGGATCGAAATAGAAAGGACCCCGCTCCATCACTTCCCGCATCACCTCTCGAAGCAAATTCACGGGATCGATCAGAACCGTGCGGTCCCGCTCTGCGAGGTCTACCGCGAAAAATGGGTTCCTCCAGGCAGGCCGGCACGGCGGTATCGCATAGATTGTCAGCCCCGTCGCAGGTTGGGGTTCAATTCAGGTCGGTGAAATCCACACCCCGAAAAACCGATTGCTTCTCCGTGGGGGAGCGAATTCCATTCCCATAAAGGGTAGATTTTCGCTTTATCTTGACAGGGTAGCGGGTGGTTTTGGCCCGGATGGGTCCGTCCAGGCAGCACGTGTCCGAAAGCCCGTGCCCACCCGTTTGAAATTGGAAAATGAAAGGGGCGGTGATCGACCGCCCTTTTCAACCATGGGGGATGGTTGCAGTGGGCAATGCGGTTGCATCCAAGTCCCCATTCCCTCATGGGGAAGATTGGGGTGAGGCCCCATCGGCCTCGAAAGCCCCCGTCTCTCTCCCCCGAAGCGGGGGCGATGGAGGTAGGTTTCGTCGGTCTCTACACCGACAACATGGAGGGCGCCCGGAGGCCGGGTCTGGGCTTTTCCGGCTTCCGGGAGCTCTCCGATCTTAGAGGATGTACCCCGTTTCTCCGTGCTGGCTGAGATCCAGCCCCTGGGCTTCGTCTTCTTCGCTGGCCCTCAGGCCCATGACGGCATCCAGGACTTTGAGGATGATCCACGTCACGGCAAAGGAATAGATCCAGGCCGTCAGGATGCTCGCCGCCTGGATCGCCGGCTGGATGGCGTTCCCATAGAACAGGCCGTCGCTCCCCGCCGGATTGATGAGCTTGCTGGCGAAAAGTCCCGTCGCCAGGGCCCCCCAAGTTCCCCCCACTCCGTGCACTCCCACCACGTCCAGGGAATCGTCGTAGCCCAGCCTGGCTTTCATGTTGACGGCGATGTAGCACAGCCCTCCCGCCACCAGCCCGATAAAGATGGAAGACATGGGCCCCACGAATCCCGAGCCGGGAGTGATGGCCACCAGCCCGGCCACGGCGCCGGAGACCACCCCTAGGGCCGTGGGTTTTCCCCGGTGGCTCCATTCCACGAACATCCACGAGAGGGCGGCGGCGGCCGTGGCGATGTGAGTCACCACGAAGGCGGAGGTGGCCAGTGCCCCCGAGGTGAGAGCACTCCCCCCGTTGAACCCGAACCAGCCGAACCAGAGAAGGGCCGCCCCCAGGATGGTCAAGGTCAGGTTGTGGGGGGCCATGAGATCGACCCCGTAGCCTTTTCTTTTGCCCATGACCACGGCACAGGCGAGGGCCGAAACTCCCGAGCTGATGTGCACCACGAGACCACCGGCGAAATCCAGGGCGCCCAGCTCGCGGATCCAGCCCCCCGTCCCCCAGACCCAGTGGGCCAGGGGGTCGTACACGAAGATTGCCCAGAGGACGATGAACGCCAGGTAGCTCTTGAATTTCATCCTTTCGGCAAAAGCCCCGGATATGAGAGCCGGAGTGATGACGGCGAACATCATCTGAAAGATCATGAATGCCTGGTGGGGTACGGTGGCGGCATAGTCGGCGTTGGGCTCGAGGCCCACACCCCGCAGCCCGACCCAGCTCAGGTTTCCGATGACATGGCCCACGTCGGGTCCGAAGGACAGACTGTACCCAAAAAGCACCCACTGGATGGAAATGACTCCAAAGGCGATGAAGCTGTGCATGATGGTTGCCAGCACGTTTTTCCGGCGAACCATCCCCCCGTAGAACAAGGCCAAACCCGGGGTCATGATCATGACGAGGGCCGTGGAAACGAGCAGCCATGCCGTGTCTCCGGCATTCACCGCAGGAGGCGCTTCCTCGGCAAAGACCGCACTTGCACTCATCACCAGCCAGGCCAACGTCCAGCCCACGACCCGGCTGCCCGGCCAACCCCCCGGGATGACGGTTTTCCGCATTTTCTTATCAAGAAAAAGACCTGATCGATTCATTGGAACCTCCCGCGCGAGCACATGGAATTTGGAGGATGACGGAGCATCCCGTATTTTGGTAAAGACTCAGAGGGCTTCGGGACCCGTTTCCTTGGTGCGGATCCGCATGACCTCGCTGATGCGGGAAAGGAAGATCTTCCCGTCTCCGATCTTCCCCGTGTAGGCCGTCTTCTGGATGGCATCCACCACCTGCTCGGCCAACTCATCCGGCACCACCACCATGAGGAGGATCTTGGGCACGAAATTCACCTGATATTCCGACCCGCGATAGATTTCGACATGGCCTTTCTGTCGCCCGAAGCCTTTGACTTCGGTCACCGTCATTCCCTGGATGCCCAAGGCCAGGAGGGCGTCCTGGATTTCGTTGAGCCGGAAGGGCTTCACGATTGCTTCGATCTTGATCATGGTTCCACCTTCTCTTTCTAGGGGGTGTACGTACCCGGAATTTTTCCCGTTCCCCGGCAAAGGCCCGCCCAACCGGTGCGGGAATGATCTCGAGGAACCCTTCTACCAAGAGGCGTGCCAGGGGCGGAGGAAAACGGGAGGTGTCCCATGTAACCAATCGAATTAATACGGATAATTATGGAAGCCGGAGGATGGGAAGCGCGATGAAAACTCAAAAGACTCAAGGTTTTCGAAACGATTTTGTACCTACCCGAGAGCCGGGAGTCCTGTCGTTACAATTTGGTGCCGAAACGGTGAAAAACTTGAGAGAGACATGGGCGGGAACGGGGACTCTCGCCTCGGCGAGTCCCTCTAATGAGGCGGCCCGGCAGTTCCGAGACCCGGTCAATCCTGGAGCGTTGGCCAAACGGCACCTTGGGATTCCCCCTTGAAGAGAGGAAGGGGTGGAACCACAATCCCCCCGCTACCCTCCCCCTCAAGGCCGGAATTGAGTTGCTCAACCATCAAACCGCATCCAAGACAGCGCCCCCTCGCGGGACCACCGGGAAGTCTTTCCAAGGGGGGAAGGGAACCCTTTCCCTCCCGGAACCCCGCAGCCCTCGGGGTTTACGCGGCCACGTTTCGTTCCCTGGAGCTTACTTGCGAAAGCAGGTAGGCCTCGATGAATTCGTCCAGGTCCCCGTCCAGAACACTCTCCACGTCCCCCCGCTCGGTATTGCTTCGATGGTCCTTGACCAGCCGGTAGGGTTGGAGCACGTAGGAACGGATCTGGTTTCCCCAGGCGATATCCCCCAGGTTGTCGTGGATTTCCTGCATTTTGTCCTGCTGTGCCTGCCGTTCCCGTTCATGGAGCCGGGACCGAAGGATCTTCATGGCGATATCCCGGTTTCGGTGCTGGGATTTTTCGTTCTGGCACTGGACCACGATCCCCGTGGGCAAATGGGTGATGCGCACGGCCGAGCTGGTCTTATTGACGTGTTGCCCCCCCGCCCCGCTGGCCCGGTAGGTATCGATCCGCAAATCGGAGCTCTTGATGTCGATGACGATCTGATCGTCCAGTTCCGGGTAGACGAACACCGCCGCAAAGGATGTATGGCGCCGTCCGCTGGCGTCGTAGGGGGAGATGCGCACCAGGCGGTGGATGCCGATTTCCGCCTTGAGGTACCCGTAGGCAAAGCGGCCGGTGACCGTAAAGGTCGCGTTCTTGATCCCCGCCTCTTCCCCCTCGAGCAGATCCACCATTTCGGTCTTGTAGTTCTTTCGTTCGCACCACCGAAGATACATCCGCAGCAGCATCTCGGCCCAATCCTGGGCTTCGGTGCCCCCGGCACCGGCGTTGATGCTGACGATGGCGTTGTGTTCATCGTTTTCGTCCCCGAGCATCTGGCGAAGTTCGAGAGCCCGGAGACTTTTGCGGATTCCCCGCAGTTTCTGCTGCACTTCCTCCATGGTCCCTTCGTCGTTCTCTTCCAGGGCCATGGAAAGGAGAAGGTCGCATTCCTCGAACTCCTGGAGCAGTTTCTGCCATTCCTCGAGGATTTCCAGCAGGGAAGACCGTTCCTTCAACACCTCCTTGCCCTGCTCGGGCCGCTCCCAGAAGTCCGGCTTCAGGAGCTGCTTTTCCAGTTCCGCGGAACGTTTCTTGCGGCCATCGATGTCAAAGATAGCCTCCCAGGTTTTGGATGCGTTGGGAAAGCTCCTTCATACCGGCCTTGATTTCTGCAATGTCGATGTTCATGGGACCAACCTCCTGCAATCTAATCAGTGACCCCGTCGGAGGGTTCCGAGGGGGATGGGGATCCGGGACAAGGCACTCTTGATCGTCCCCGCCCGGGCTCGATGAGCTGCGGCCAGGGCAGAAACCCCGGTTGCGGAGCCCCGGCATTCTAGGAGGAAGCGCGGTTCCGGCGCTTCCCCGGGAGCGTATACAGTAAGCACCCTGCGCATGAAGCCACGCAGGTCCACGCAAAAAAATCTCCCCAGGACGCGTACACGGTGCGAATGTTTAGGGGCCTTACGGGGCAAACCAGCCAGCCTTCTTCGTCCAGGGGAATCTGTCCGCACGCCGCTCCCACGGCGTCGAAGACGGTGCTGATTCCCGTATTGGCGGCACGAATCAGGGGCCTTCGAAACTCTACGGCCCGCCACCGGGCGATTTCCAGGTGTTGATAGGGGGCGCTGGTGCGCCCGTACCAGGCATCGTTGGTGACGTTCACCAGGACGGTGGCTCCGTGTTCCACGGCGGACCGGGCGAGATACGGAAAGATCCCTTCATAGCAGATGAGGACCCCCAGTTGCTGCTCCCCGAAGGCGATGGGCTCCGGATTCCGCCCGGCCGAAAAGTCTCCCGCAGCCTCCACCAGGCGGTGGACGAAGAAAAGGAGCCTCTTGAAGGGAACGTACTCCCCAAAAGGGACCAGGTGCCGCTTGGCGTAGGCTCCCTCGATTCGACCCTCCCGACTCACCAGGTAGGCCCGGTTCTGAAAACCGGGTTCCCCTCCCGTCCTCGTGACGGCAGGGCTTCCGAAGAGCAGCGGTTTATCAGTTTCCGCGATGATCTCGTTCACCTGGCCCGTGAGCTGTTCTTCCACTCCGTAGAAAAACGGCGTGGCCGTCTCGGGCCACACGATGAGGTCGGGGGGCGGATGGTTCTTTGCCGCCCCCCGGGACAACCGGGCATACCGGGCAAGGGTCTCCTGTTGAAACGCCGGGTCCCATTTCTTGCTCTGGTCGATGTTCCC
>Ga0116192_1002359_pt1 | contig 12589 bp, 18 predicted proteins | sample AD_UKC113_MetaG_FD_89876 | JGI IMG/M metagenome (GOLD analysis project Ga0116192, IMG submission 89876) | Active sludge microbial communities of municipal wastewater-treating anaerobic digesters from Hong Kong - AD_UKC113_MetaG | ecosystem: Engineered > Bioreactor > Anaerobic > Digestate... | reverse complement strand
GGGGGGGGGGGGGATGGGGGGGGGGGGAATTGGGTTTTAAAAAAGACACTTTCGGGTTGGGGGGGCGCTTGGGGGGCTGTTGGGGGGCGCTTGAGGGGAGGGGCGCAGTTGACCCTGTGCGTCGATGGCCGTGCGGGCAGAGCTGCGCTACGGCCTCTTTCCGAACGCACCGCCTTCGCCTGCGCGCGACGACGAAGACGACCTCTCTGACGCGTCGTCGATGAGCGTCGGCGATTCATCGATCCTCGCGTCGGGGCCCTATCCACGGCCGCGCCTTCACATCTCGCTCAGCGATGAAGAAAGCGAAGAGACTCCACCGCCTGCATCCAAGGAGATCTTTCTCTGCGACTCCGATGTGGAGATCGTGGCGATCAAGCCTGCTCCGGCTCCCGCTCCGCCTCCCGCTCCGGCTCTGACTCAAACCACGGCTCCGTTAACATGGGCTGACAAGCTACTGCGCCTCTACGAGGAGGAGGACGTTCCTTTCATCAAACAGCTTGGCCTGTTCGAACGACCCGAAGAGACGGCCCGCTCTCTGCGAGAGGCCTTCACGCAGGCAACGCGCCAGACCTGCAGCCTTACGTCACTGCACGACCGAGTCAAGCAGGTGACGGAGCCTTACGTGCATCGCGCGGGGTGCGGGCCATTCGGCTGGCTCGACGATGCCGCACGACAGCTCCTCGAGTCCTGCAAGCACGACGTGGAGGCCAAGGACGCACAACCATTCTACAACGACACCGAGGAGCTCGGCAAGCGCCTCATCGACCTCAAGTTTCCTCTCCTCGGCTACGGCAGCCACACGCTCGTGTTTCTCGTCAGCGAGCGCTACGTCATGAAGGTGTCGCGCTACAGGGAGGGCAGCGACGAGTATCACGCACACTGCCGCGAGCGCGAACTCGACGTACGCCTACACGTACTCTACCCTACGTGCGTGGCGGAGACCTTTGTCCAGCGCACCTACGCTCCGTACACCTTTGTCGAGCATCGCGCCTACGTACAAGAGCGTCTCTACGCGCCGTTCTCGCACACGGGCCCCAGCAACCGCATCCTCGACAAGCACGCCAACAACTTTATGATTGCGCACATGCTCGTTGCAAATCGCCAAGACTATGCGCTCAAGCAGTGGGCGCTGACGCGGCGGAAGGTCCTCGAGACGACGCTCGCCGACGGCACGCGCAAGACCATGGATATAGAGTGGTATGTAGTGTTTGACTATGAGTAAATCCCGTACACGTGGCTAGGCGCTTTGATAATGAATGAAGTCACACTAGTCGTTACACTTTATAACGTACTCGTACTCGTATTCGAACGATACGGGCACGGTCGCCGGGACGCGTCGGTGACGATAGAAGAATACCGTGTGGCTCTGATGCGAGCCCGAGAGGTGCAGAGTTCGCTGGCCTACAAACTCGTACGCCTCCGTGAGTGTCTCGAGAAGCGCCTCGTCCACGCCGAGCACAGCGTCCGTCACCGGGTCGACCTGCTCGGCCGCCATTCGAAAGAGGTCCGGACGTGTGCGCCCACGCGATGGTGCCGAGCACGCAAACACGGTCCAGTAGGCGCCCTGATCGAGTAGAAGGCGACGCGTGATGCGCCGAATGGTGGGCATGCCCCAGTCGGTCCAGAGCGCATAGACCCACACCACCTCAGTGTCAGGGTCTATACCATCGATTCTCGTGAGCGTCTGTCGATACAGGAGGTCGCGACTCGGAAGAAATTCAAGCGCGTTCATCTCTTCGACGTGCGCCTTGGCCTTGTACTCTTCACATCGGCGCTCCATCGGCTCGATCCATCGCTGACGTGCCCAGCGCACCTCGGCCTCGTCCACGTCGAAACCGTACGCATACCACGCATAGCCGCTAGCGAGCGCAGCGGCCATCACAAGGCCGCGGCCACAGCCGAGATCGACAAACGAGGTGATCTTGCCGTGAATATCGCCGGGCGTGGCCGTTCGAAAGGTCTGCATGAGCAATTCGGCCGAGCCGAGTGTGATGCGGTGAAGCGCAGCGCCGGGCGTGGCGCGGCCGAGGTTTTCATCGGCCCGATCGGCCTGGTGATGGAGCAACGAGAGCCACGGGTAGGTGAGGGGTCGCGCGCTGGCGAGCATCTGAAGCGGAGAGTGGCGCGAAAAGGACGACACCAGCGACGCCATGAGAGCGGCGCAAGGACGGAAACTTCGCGCGGGTTGGGGGGCGGTTGGGGAGGGGCGGTTGGGGGGAGGGAGGGAAATGTGTACACATTTATGAATAACAATAAATGTCAGCGAGCCACTGCTTTGTGCGCAACTGCCCCAAGCCACTCTACCACAATGGACCCCACCAACTCGAGTGTTGTTGTTGCGGCATCGACTTCTATGTTCCAGACTGCTCCAACGATCCCGATTATTACTACTACCAACCTCGCAACATCCTCTGCGGCCTCTGTGCCCTCGTCGGATACACACACGCCCTCGGCCTCCCATTCAAAGCGTGACGAACACTTTTTTGCACGCTGGATATGCGGCGACCGCGACTATGACATGAAGTGGCTCTCACCCGAGGAGAACGAAGATCTACGGCGCGCCGAGCGGGCCAAGCTCAGCCACGAGGAACTCGAGAAGCTCGGATTTGAAGAGCCCTATTGAAGTTTTTCTTTATAAAAAAGCTGAGATACATAGGTTCTTCCTTGGGGATCGGGGATCATTTTGTATAGGCGACAACATGTGCAGTAGTCGAACCATGCAATCGCGATATACACCCTAAGTCGACAGCGACACCGATGTGTGCCGTCTGCGCGACGATTGCGGTTGCGGCGGTGGCTCTTGTGCGGGAAGCCACACTCGCGGCACATGGCCAAGAGGCAAATTAGCGTTTAAAGCCCCACCGCCGATGGCGGTCGGGTTGTGCGCCCATCGTAGTGGGCGGCGGTAGCGGCTCGCGCTCGAGGTCCGCGCGCTCCTCATAGTCGTGCGGATCGGGCGACTCGGGTTCCGGCTCGGTGATGCTCGACATGTTGCTCAAGCGTCCGCGGCCGCGCCGGCGCACGCGTCGGTCGTGGTCATCTTCGACGAGCTCTTGCGCCGCCTCGCGCTCGGCCATCGCCTCGATCCGAGCGCGTTCCCGTGCGTTGGGCGGCCGGCCATGCATCGCCTGAAAGTTGCTCCTTAGTTCTCCTTCGAACGCCTCATAGTCGAGTTGGGCATTCTCCTGTTGCCGTTCATAGATGTGATCGACATCGACGGATGCGCCTCGAAGTGACCTGTCCTTGACGATCTTGCGCGTCACCTTTTGCGTGGCCTCTTCAAGCGTGCGCGGAGGAGGCGCGCGCGCCTGGCGAAGAGGGGGGCTCTCGGAGCGGCGCTGGCGGCGGCGCATCAAATAGTTTCAAGCAAATAGTTTCAAGTGTCAAGTCGCTGCTTACCGTTTCTTCTACCATGTGCTTTCTGTGTATTGTGTGCCACCATATTATCTCGTGTGAAAACTTTTCGGCGCCCGTAACATCTTCGGCTGGTTCGCGGATCTGCTGGGATTGCTCAAGTAAGCCAAGCGGCCCCTACATATCTCAGTGGTGTTTCGCAAAAACTAAGCTGTGTTGAGTGCAAGTACAAACAACCAGTTCACTTTCCCTCCACCTCGATCGCCCCGAGACGCGCCTCCATGGCGCTCATACGCGCCATTAGCGCCGCGTTCTGCTTTTCGAGCTTGTCCACGCGCGGGTCCGGCGTCGTAGGAGGGGCTACCTCGGTGAGGAGGCGCTTCTTGAGCGGCGCCAGCTCGGCGAGCGCCTCGTCAAAGTGGCGCTTCATCTTTTGTCCCTCTTCCAGCACGCGCACATCAAAGTGCTTGTTCTCTTCGAGCTTGGCTTCAATCTCTTTGAGGTCCTTCTTCACCTCGATCAGCTCGCCCGTGCGCGGATCTTGGCGCACAAAGTGCCTGACGAGCGGCTCCACGACTTCGCGCATCGCCTCGTCCATCGCGGCTCCGAGGAATTGAAACTTTTCCTCCTTGTTCTTCAAGCTGGCCCAGCAGTCTGCCAGCGAACTGGAGCTCGTCTTTGCAGACGGCACAGGAACTGTAGCATTAGCGGCGGTGGAGGTGGACGAAGAAGAAGAGGTGGCCATATTGACGCCGGCAGAGGTGCACGTGGGGCGCAGCTCGACGAGCGTTTGAGCGACTTGGTCGCGCGTGGAAGGCTGCTTTGAGGGCCGGCCGCGGCGGCGCGTCACGGGTTTGTGCGGCAGCAGCGGAGGCGCCTCCGACGGCTCTGCCATACAAATAAACAGGGGAGCGCTTTGGTTCATTTGGACTTGGCGATCGCACAAAACGTCTCGCTGAACGAGAGCGAGAATGTGAACTCGACCTCGCGTACAAACTCGCCGTCCTTCTCGGGGCACAGCTCAGACTTGACGCGCGACGCGAGTAGCTTGTGCAGTAAGGCAATATTGGTGAGGATCTCTCGGATATTGGCACGCTTGCCCTCTTCAGATGCCGGCTTGAACGAAATGTCTCTTGCGCGCTTGGCCGACTGCTCCACCTCCACCTCTTGCTCCTCCTTGGCCGAGTTCACATCGATCATCGATGAGCTTCGGAGCAGGGGACGCTTTTGGGAAGAGTCTTCCGGGGGTGGCGATGCCGGAGGCACCGGCGGCGTCGCGTCCGAGACGGGCGGCACGGCTTCGCTCGAGGGCAACGACATGAAGAGGCCCGTAGTCTGGAGCAGGGGGGGTGGCCAGCGAGGGCTGAAACGAAAATTTACAAAGTCTCGCGCCTTCGCTTTTCGTCTACAGCCTCGCCAATGAGGTCGAGAATGTCTTGCGCGGTAATCTCGGGGCCGTACTTGCGTTGGTCCGAAAGCACCTTGGCGATGGCCTCTAGATCAAACGGACTGACACTTCGAAGGTTCGCCTTGATTCCACCAATGTCTATTTCTTGTGAGAAGCCCGCGCAGACGCCGTCCTTGCAGGTCCTGGTCCCTTCGCTTTGGCAAGAGAGGACGAGGAGGATGCATAGTGTGAGCACGCAAGCGAATAACCCGTCTTGAAACCTGTCCATACTCCGATCGAAAAGATGATAAAGCCGATGAATGCGAGGAGGCAGCCGACAAGGAGGAGCGCAAGTACGCACGGTACGCACATAATGGGCCGTTGCAACGAGTGGCGGCATTTTGGACTTGGAATTTTGGGGGTCGTTTGGGGGTCGTTTGGGGGGAAGGTCACTTTCACTCTCGCCTCGACTCGCCCGCATGCGCGCGCTTGTGTTGCTCGTTGCTGCGCTCTTGGTGCTGGCGGGAGCTACTGAGCTGACCGGCACCGAAACACTCTCCACAGGCAACTATGCCGTGATCTCCCGTCCCATCCACGCAATCAACTTCTACAACACGGTGCTCGAGACCTACCAGTCTGTGCGCCCCTCCATGTCATGCAGCGTGCGGTGCCGCTCTGCGGCGCATCAGTACGTCGTCGTAACCTATCACGATCGGCGCGGCTGCTCCGACAAGGCCGTCTTTGATCACGAGCGCATGGACAATGCCGGCAAGATTCGCGAGGGCCGACGCCTCACCGGCCGCGTCGATTACGAAAGCTGGAACGGCGTCGTCTGCGAGGAGGAAGACACTAGCGAGTGCGCCCCTTCGTTCAAGTACGTGGCGGCCTTTTCGATTGGGTGCGAGCGCAAGGAGGCGAATGGCACCGTCACCGAGACGTACAAGACCTACTCGTACAAGGCGCTTGCCAAGGTGATGGATCACTTTATGTAAAGACGTTCTAGTCTGTCGTGCAGCCGCATCGAATGTCGTAATAGTAGGTGGTGCTCACCGAGAGCGCGGATCCATAACTAGGCGTGCGCGCGATGCGCGTGGTGCCACTGCCGCTAGGTCCGTTCCAAGTGAGCGGAGGCGAAACGTCGTCGCCAGGTGAGATGTTGCACACGGGGGCGCCAGAGGAGCCGCAGGCGGTGCCTCGAACGACTTGAAACACGTCGTCGCCGGGTACACTGCAACCAGGTCCCGTGCCGGTAATGAGCGTCACGCGCATGTTGGACCAGGAGCCGAGCACCGACACGCTACCGCCGCAAGAGCCTCCGCCAGTAATGCTCGCGCTGACCGTGGCACTAGTGGCGCCCGTCACAGTCACCGAGAGCGCACCGTTCGTGAGCGAGCAGGTGGCGCCCGTGCACGACACGCTGCTCATGACGCGCACGCCCGCGTCGTAGATGCCCGTATTGGTAGACGTCACCGACGAGCAGCCCGTGCCGGCGCAGATGTACCCCGAGTCGGTGTAGATGTCGGTGCCGGCCGGTCCTGTTAACGCACCGGCGCGTCCACGAAACAAACAAGTATCGAATGCAGTTCCAAAAACAAGGCCAGCACCACAATTGGCACTATCAGAGTTAACATGATAGGCGGCGCTCGGACCAAGTGTTGAGGCTTGACCTACAGTGCTAAAACATGCACTCGAATTTTGTGCACCCAGAGATTGAGTACATGCAAAGCCGCGCGAAACATCCGCGCGTTGGCCAACGCCGTTGGACAGTTCATAGCCGGTAAAGGTGCTTATTTTGCCGGTATTGTTACCCGTCAAAGAAGAGAAATATCTATAGCCTGAGAAGGTTGCGATAGTCCCTCTCCAGGAATCAATCGCTGCGGTGGCAGTATGTAATCTGACTGTTGTCGGAGATTGATCTCCATTCAAAAACAATAGATTGTAGGAGAGCGCCATCAGCGAGAATGTCGTCGTATTTGTGCCGGCGCTCGAAACCAACAGAGTTTGATATGCTGCATACAATTGTGTTCCAGCGGTAATGACTCGGTGACGAATATCAGTATAGGTGCCATAATAGGAGGCGGCTCCCGATGAAGTGAAGTCGTTTGTTCTGATCACCATTCTGCCGAATCTTGCTGGTGGAGGGACCCCAGCCAACGGATCTACAATGTAGAGATAGGAGCTAGTGAGGTTGTTTCGAACAGTAAGATTCTAGCAGAAGTCAGTTTACTCTGTCTATCACTGTGACGGTGACGCTTGTAGAGGAACGCGTACATCAAACGTGGCGTTCTCCGGCATCGGCGCGGGCGGCACCAGTCCACTGGCGTCGCCGCAGCTCGTGTCGTTGCACGTCAACTTGATGGGCACGACGAGGCCGCCCCACGACACGGGCGGCTCCACCGGACCGGGCGCAAAGGCAATCATGCGCGTGCCAGTGGCCTGATCGTACAAAAAGTTGTACGTGCCGGCAAAGGCGGGGCACACCCAGGGGCAGAACGACACGGACGAGGAGGACGAGTCGGCCGAGCAATAGTTGGTGGCGTTGTAGGTGAGCACGGCGAGCTGCGGCTGGGCGTATAGGACCACGCCCGAGCACGACGCCATCGGCAGCGAGATGTTGTGATTGCCGCTCGTGATGAGCGCGCGACCGTTGATTTGGAGCGTAAACGTGTCGGCACTCGGGTAGCACATACACACCGACGAGGCAAAGTATTGAACGCCGGGGATCGGATCGTTGGGCAGGAGCGCGTTGGCGAGCTGGTCGTTGCAAAAGCAGCCGCTCAGCGTCGCGCTCGCGCGCGTGGCAACCAAGGCCACGAGCACGAGCGCCACGAGGGGGAGCGTCGTCGGGAGGAGGCGCCGCATGGGGGGCGGGGGTCGCCGCGAAAACTGACTCTAGGCCTCTAGTGGGGGGTGTCGTTCCGTGTATAAATCACCGCGCGGGACGGCGCGGGGCCATGGCGCTCGGCACGCGCACCTTCTTTGCTCTCTTGCCTGTGGGTGTCAAGGAACTCCTCAAGGCGTACTATCATCACGCAAATGAAGCGTGGGTGCAAGATCATCGAGTGGCCGAGAACAAGGCTCGAGATAAGGCATCAATGTGCCGCGTTCGAGTTGTGCGCTACAATCGGGGAGAGCCACAAGAGGTGTCTTATAGCAGCTTGCGCAGTGGTAGAATGGGAAGCGACTACATCTGGATCGACAGCAAGTCGCCCCCGCCCCCGATCACGATCCAGTACAAGTGGAACGACACCTCGCTTGTGCCTTGGGTCGAGCTCCTCACCGACAACGAAAGAACGATCGCCCACAACAATCTGCGCGCTGCCCAATACGACCTTGTGGCAGCCAAGCTGGCCGTCACCATCGCAGCGTGGGAATGCGGCTACCCGGACCTTTTTACAAACGTTTGTTGGTATCTTTTGGGCGTCAGCACAGCACGCGGTCACGTGGCGGTGTGAGCCTGCTGTAATAGACACCGATTACACATAAAGCGCCTATCGGTGCGATCGCGGTTCAAGCGACGCACGCGCTTGCCACACGATGGACAGGCGCATCGTAGCGGTGGCACGAGCGCGCCGTTGGGTCGATGCTTGGGCTCTATCATGGCGCCGCTCTCGTGGCGACACGCGGCGCACAGGATGGGCATGAGAGGCGAGCGCGAGTGGCGCATCGTCACCTCGTAGCACCATCGACAGAGATACGTGTTGCCCTCTTTTTGCTCGCGGCACGCCTCACACACGTCGTTATAGTGCGAGGCGAGCTGCCGAAGCGCTCGGTGGTTGCGATCAGAGATCGATATGGAGCGACGTGGATCGTCTCCCGTAGTCTCGATAAACACGAGGCCCAGATACTTGTTGTGCATCGCGCGCGTGTGGATACAGCAGTCGAGTTGGATGCTCCTATCGACGTCGTACTTGTACTCGAGTAGGAGATCGGTGGCCAGCGAGGGGCAGCAGGGTGGAAGGATCGCCGGTGCCGAAATGCGCTTGCCTTGTGTGCCAGGCAGCGTCTGCGTGACCATCGTGTCAAACGAAGGCAAGAGAGAGGGGAGAGTCGCCTCCTCCGCGGCCATGAGGGGAAATGGGTTTTTGGCGAAAACACATTTCGCATGTCGTCTTTTCCTCCGCCGCCGCCGAAGTGTGGATGTTGGTTTGCTGGACCCTATTTAGATGGAGTGGGGTATCTTTATGCCTGTCCCCCTTGTATTATCAATGCGATGGACGACTGGCCAAGAAGTACCGTGTTTTCAGTTGGCGGTTCAATCTTAATCGATCGGTGGAGCACCCGCTGTGTCGGTATTACACTTACTCGGCAGCATTACATGAAGAAGCTCGATTGAAAGAAAACACAAGTCAGTTTCACTTGCGCCCCGCCCCCATGCCCAAGCCACGCGAGGGCGAGACGGCCGCCAAGCGCCTCACGGCCAAGAAGCGCCGCCGTGGAGGCGCCGCCCCGAAGCGCGCCAAGAAGCGCTCGTACAACTCGTACTCTTCGTACATCTACAAGATCCTCAAGCAGGTCCATCCCGACACGGGCATCTCCAACAAGGCCATGGCCATCGTGAACGCGTTTGTCGCCGACATGCTGGAGCGCATCGCCGTCGAGGCGGGAAGGCTCGCCAAGTACAATCGCCGCAACACGATCGCCTCGCGCGAGGTCCAGACCGCGGCGCGCCTCGTTCTGCCGGGCGAGCTCGCCAAGCACGCCGTCTCGGAGGGCACCAAGGCGGTGACCAAGTACAATGCCCACTATGACCAACTCAGGGCGCAGGCACAGGCCATGATAGAGAGGGGGCGTCAGTAAAAGACTGCATGACTGGGTCAGAGCCGCCGCCGCTCCTCAAACTTTTGCTAGTAGTGTGGGTGCTCTACTTTACCTGTCAACTTTTGCGCTGTCTGTTCCTTGTTACTTGCCAGTGCATTCAAGATCAACCACCTCCCAACGATCTTATCGATCCATGAGCGAAGCGTGTCCTCAATGCGGTGCCGCGCTCGACGTGGGCTGGCCCGGCTTTTACGGCAGGAGCTGTATCTTGTCTAGGCCTGAGGTGTTTGAACTTCTTCCTGATCTTCGCGAAGACTTTCGTCGTGGTCCTATCGCCCTGGTGCCCAGTTCTTGGTGGCGCCGAATCTGCCGGTCTTGTTTCAGCGTAGCACTGCTCAACAACCCTCAACAACCCGTGCAGGTCAAAGGCGTGTAATGATGACTAAACTTCTTACACCACGGCCGACGCCTGATCGATGATGTGCGGCGAAAGATCATCGAGCGCCTTGAGGTTGATGTTCTGAACAAGCGCTTCAATCTCGTCGAGGCCGGCGCCCGCGTTGAGGCACGCAACACAGTAGGGCTGTCCCGAGAGCGTTCGCTGGTAGATCTCGTAGCTCCACGTCCGGCAGCGAGAGCAGGTGGGCGCGTAAAAGCCGAGGCCGCCGTGGGGCGGAAACGTGAACGAGAGCTTGGGCGACGCCTGGAGGGGCGCGTCGAGGGGGGAGAGGGGAGAGGAGGCGGCGCGGGGGAGGGCCATGGGTCGAATAAACACCTGCTTGTGTAACGAGCGCCTGAGAAGAAGCACGGCGCATTCAAAGAGGTGATGCTCGAGGCATAGCTCCGTCCATGAGGGGCGCGGTTTGGGCATCTTCTTGTCTAGGAGGTCCTGAGGTCGCAATCGCGGAGAGTAGTAGTACGCAGGCGGTCTCGTCTGATAAGGACATACTTCATGCTCATACAGCTCCAGCTCCTCCATCACGGCTCTTATGAGTACAGCATCGGAACAAAACCAGAGTCACTTTTCATGGACGCGCTTGCGTGGGGCTTTGTGTTTGCCGTGCCCGCCGGGGTGCTGCTCGGCGCGCTCGGCTTTTACCTCGTCCACCGCTGTTGGTGGCACCCGGAGCACTACGACTACGATCTCGTCGAAGTCTAAGCCAGCGCGATCTCACTTCTTCTTTATGTCGCTCAACTCGCACGCCAAATACGGACGCTGCACCAAGTGCCGTCGCCGCCTCAAGTCTGCTACCGCCGCGTGTACTTGCGATGGATGGGAGGTCGAGTTTGTGGACGGCTACAAGATCCACATGTACGCTTCTGAGGCTTCCTTACGACAGTCAATGTATCATCACTATTACTACCTCGGTATCAAGCGTCCTCAAGTAACGGCTGCAAGAAAACAAAGAATGGCTTCACTCTAGAGATCGAGCGATCGAATGACCGTGTCAAACGTGTCTCCCTCGTCGAGCACGGCGCAGCCGTTCTTGCAGAGCGCGCGCGGGTCAAACACGACGAGCTGCGAGCCAAAGCGCGCCGTTGACTGGCGCGACTCGATGCCGGTGCGCGGGCACTTGAAGCGCAGGCGGTGCGGAATGTCGTACACGATCGTCGCCTTGCCGTACACAAATGCATCGTAGCGGTTCTTGGTGCCGTTTGGCGCCGGCACGAGCATCACGACGCACACGCCCTTGCACGCCTCGCGGTAGCACTTGGCGAACCAGCTCGAAAGGTCGTAGCCTGCCTTGGTCTTGTTGTAGGGAGGGTTGCAGAACCAGGCCGAGATGTTGGGCTTCATCGTAGAGGTGGCAGACATACGCGATAGGCAGCACGTGGTGCAACCTTTGGTCCAATCTCGTACCATCGCATCGTCCTTCTCGGTGAAATACCGCGGAAACACGTGGTTGTCTTCCGTGGCGCACGCGTCGCCCACAAACCAAAACGTTCGAGGCTCGAACCCCTCTCTCAGCCATCGGACGATCTTGGTCGGCGTGCCCCACGAGTTGCGCTCCTCCTCATTGAGCTCGCGCTCCTCTTCCTCCTCCTGCTCAATAGTGCCGTCTCTTTCGCGCTCGTCGTTCAGCATCACCTGTTGCGAGCCGAGGTCGATCTTGATCGTCAACTGCCTCAAGCATGGCGTCCCAATACGCCCTGTGGTCGTTGCGCGCGGCGTGGCGCGCCGCTTCAAGAGGGAGGACGACATGGTGAATGAGGAGGTAGCCGACGGCGAGATAGGCGGCCCACTCGAGCCAGCCACTGGTCATTTGAACTTATGCCCGACGATGTCGGCCCCTCTCTCCCCCCACTCCAAGGACTCGGAGCTTCCCCCTTCCATTGGTATCCAACCAGTTCAATCGCATTTGAGTGGGTATCAAGTCCGCCCCGAGACGATCCAGCCTATCATTGGTCGCCTTGGACCTTCGATCCTTCCCGACCCGAACAACTGGGCGCCAGTTCGTTACCGGGACACTATTCCCGCTTTGAAAAGCAGTGCCGACGGCTTTTCGTGTGGGCGCTGCCACTTGTACGCCATTTGGCGCAATGGGCGCTGCGAGCGTTGTCAAGATCCTCGACTTAGGCGCAAGTGTGTCGTGTGTGGAGAGAGGCGTGTTTATCAATCGAGTTTGCCGTTTTGTAAGGAACACTTAAAGTTTGGCGTCGCGTGACCATCCCCATACACTAGCGGGGCTCACATAGCGCACCCACACTTGGACCTCCTTGGTCGATCTCGATCCGCGCTGAACGGGCCAGTAGAACTTGTCGATGATCTTGGCGCCCTCAGGGACGTACTCTTCGAGGCAGATGATGGGTAGGTCCAACCCCCAAGAGACCAGCACCAGGCCAGGCGCGTTTTGATCCGTCTTCGGCCGCCTCGATCCACCCGCGACACTCGATGCATCTTGTCCAGAGTCCGGAGTAGCCCTTGTACTTGCGCGGGGGCTCGATGATGTGGGTGACGCGGCAGGCGCAGAAGCGGAGAGGGGGCATGACATTCGGGCGGACTGACGAGCTGCGTCCCCCACCCCCCAAACACCCCCAAACAACCCCCAACCCCGAAAGGGGTTTTGCAAAAACAAATTTCTTTGG
>Ga0116192_1002358_pt1 | contig 12594 bp, 13 predicted proteins | sample AD_UKC113_MetaG_FD_89876 | JGI IMG/M metagenome (GOLD analysis project Ga0116192, IMG submission 89876) | Active sludge microbial communities of municipal wastewater-treating anaerobic digesters from Hong Kong - AD_UKC113_MetaG | ecosystem: Engineered > Bioreactor > Anaerobic > Digestate... | reverse complement strand
TTCCCGGCTCGTTCGTATTGTTCTCGATCGGTGTCCGACCCAACATTCTCATAGCTCAGCAGGCAGGCATCGATACGGGCCGTGGCGTAAAGGTCAATGATTTCATGCAGACGTCCGCCCCAGACATCTACGCCGCGGGGGACGTGGCGGAGCATAGAGGAAGAGTGTACGGTGTCATCCCTCCATGCCTGGAACAGGCACGCATCGCAGCGCAAAACATGGTCTCCCCTGGTTTCGCCACCTATGAAGGCAGCGTCATGTCCAGTTCGCTCAAGACATGCGGAGTGGATGTCCTGAGCATGGGACTTGTGAACCCGTCTCCTGAGCAGAACGTCGAAGTGATCACCGCCAAGGGAACAGCGACGTACCGCAAGGTTGTGCTCGACCAGGGAACTATTGTGGGCGCAATCCTGTACGGAACAACCATCGGGGCACAGCCATTGCAGCGAGCCATGCGTGCCCACGCCAAGCTCGACCAGTTCAGGGAACGCCTTCAGGACCCTGACTGGGATCTCTCTGGTATCCAGTAGGCCTGCGGCAAGCCGTTAGTTCCACACCAGGGCGCCCGACCACACCATCGGGCGCCCTAGCTGGTTCCTTCACTCCAATCAGTATCGAACGTTCGGCGCAGTATCGGGACAACCTCTGGGCTGGATGTCACTATCCCCACCTCCCGATTGTCGTCCAGCGACCCCGTGCTGAGGTTCGCAGACCCTACGTAAGCGACTTGCCCATCGACTAGTAGGTACTTGGCATGCAGATACGGGGTTTCGAGATATCGTACCTCCACGCGTGTCCCGGACATCCAGGACCGCAAGGCCCAGTTGGCAGCAATCTCGTCTGGAGACGCAACCAGTATCCGAACGCTCACACCCTGCCGGGACAGGTTCTTGAGCACCTGTGCCACTTGGTCATCATCAAACACCTCGCTCACGACATCGATGGTTCGCTGCGCACTCCCGAGAAAGCTGAGCAGCGCCTGTCGGCTATTTACCGGCCCCAGGACAAGCACTCCCGATGGACACGTGCCCCTGCGACGGTCCGCCCAGAAGACGCGGACGAGGCTGTCGATGAGGGCTTCGTCCGGCGTTCGGACCAGAATCTCTCGATTCTTGTCAAAGGCGCTCTTGGTCAGATTTGCAGTCATGAGCCAGGCTATGTGTTCGTCCACCACAACGAATTTGGCATGAGTAAAGGCATACGATCGATTGCCCCACACCGCATCGACCCCCGCGCTGCGCAGCTGGTTGCGCACAGAGCTGTTCATGGAGAAGCCCCCGAACGGGTTCTCCTCCATGATAACCCGCACGTCACAGCCGTGCAGCTTGGCAGTTTGCAGTGCCTCCACCACCGCAGGGTCAGAGATCAGGTAGCACTCAACCAGCACAGAGGTGTGCGCACCTGCAATGTCATCCACCAGCTTGCCGCGGACCTCACTTCCCGGAGTTGTGAAACACAAGGTGCCCTGTGCAAGGCTAATGTCGTGAGGTTGGACGGCGTCCGGAGCGGTTTTCCAGCCGAGCCAGCCCATGGTCAGCGCAACGGCGAGCAGGAGCACGATTACAGTGCCAAACCAGATGTTCTCTTTTCGATTCATTGGTAGATGATAGCAGACCTGCATGCGTGCGACAAGCGCACGTTGCGCGCCCGGATGAAACGGCTACAATTGGAGCGAAGCCTGACTACCGGGAGGATGCGCGTGATCGAGGAACGAACACTGCTCATGATCAAACCAGATGGTGTACGACGTGGCCTTGTGGGTCGCATCATCACGCGCATCGAAGACAAGGGACTGAAGATTGCAAGGATTCGGTTGTTCCAGATGGATGACGCATTTGCACAGGACTTCTACGCAGAGCACTGCGGAAAGGCCTACTTTCCCAGGCTGTGCAGGTTCATGACCTCAGGACCGGTTGTTGCTCTCGAGGTTCAGTGTCCCGGCGCTGTGCTTGTCGTCCGTGCCATGATCGGCGCGACCCAGCCAGAAGACCGTCTACCGGGAAGCATCCGGGGCGATTTTGCGACAGACGTCACCGAGAATATCGTTCACGCGTCGTCGTCGTTGTCCGACGCCGAACGGGAACTCCGGCTTGTCTTTGGTGAAGGCAAAAGCTCAGGTGGGAACTGACAGTATGGAGGCGATATGAGCCTGGGGGATTTGAGGGAGGGTCAACCAATGAACGAAGAGACTGCAGCACAGCTGGAATCCTTGCTCCGCAACATCTCATACTGGATTAAGAAAAAAGGCCGGGACGCGCTGGCAACCGTGAGGATTACCTTGCCGCAGTTTCAGGTGCTCCAGCTCATCTACTTCAGGGAAGCGGTGAATGTGCGTGATCTCACGCGATTGACTGGTCTTGCTGCTTCCACGGTGTCAGAGATGGTAGACCGCCTTGTAGAGCTGGGCTATGTCACGAAGAAACAGAACGAGGTCGACAGAAGACAGATCGTGCTCACTTGTACGAAGCAGGGCTCGTCGATTATCCGGAAGGTCATCCGGAAACGAATCAAGACGGTCAGTGCCATCATGCAGGAGATGAACCCCGGCTCCGCAGAGCGCCTCGTGCAGATGCTGACGGAGTTTGTAAGACTGTCCAGCTCAGTTTCTGACTGATGTTCAGCCGAACGGGTGCGTTGGCCCGTCGGGAATATTCCCCGGTTCCTCGCGCGAAAGCGTGACCAGACGATGTATGTCCTGCTGGATGATGGAGACATACTGTGGATTCCGCAGCGCAGCAGCCGGGTGATAGGTCGGCAGAAATCGCTGCTCATCCTTAAGCAGCACAGTGCCGCGCACCTGCCCTATCGAGTAGCGCTCGCCGAAGAAGAACCGCAGGGCAGTGTTCCCAAGCAGGCATACGATCGCGGGTTCAATCACCGCCAGCTGCGCGTACAGGTAGAGCGAGCACTCCGATATCTCGGCGGGCGTCGGAACACGGTTGTTCGGAGGTCTGCATTTGACAATGTTGCAGATGTAGCAGTCACTGCGCCGGATGCCTTCTGCCGCCAGCATCTTGTCCAACAGTCTGCCGGCCTGTCCTACGAACGGCAAGCCTGACAGATCCTCTTCACGTCCGGGGCCCTCCCCGACAAAACACACGCGGGCATCGGGGGAGCCGGTGCCCGGCACCGCTTTCGTCCGACTCCGCGCAAGATCGCACTTTGTGCAGGACTGGACTTCCCGCGCAATTGCTGTCAGCAGTTCTAACCTGGAGTCAGACACCGGACGATCCGAAGCCATTGGTACCCCTTTCGGTAACTGACAACTCATCGACGACGACGAGACACACCCTGGGGAGTTGCATGAACACCAGTTGCGCAATCCGATCTCCAGGCGACACAACAAATGGCTCGCTTCCGAAGTTCGCAAGAATGATGTTCACCTCGCCCCGGTAGTCGCTGTCCACGGTCCCGGGAGAATTGAGAACGAACACACCGCTTCGCGCAGCCAGACCGGAACGACTCCGGACCTGCGCCTCGAGACCTGGGGGCAGCTCCATGCAGATACCAGTGCGAATGCGGGCGATGGCGCCTGGTTGAATGGTGACATCTGACTGCTCCGCACTGGCAATGTCATACCCCGAAGACCCTTCCGTCGCCTTTGTCAGTCGGGCGCCCGGCAAGCTCTGAACAATGGCTACCCGATACTCAGGCTCTGCTGGGACCATGGACGACAGAAACCGCCAGCTGTGAACTGTCAAATACATCGTCGATGATATCCAGTGTCTCTCCCAGACTGACCGAGGCAACCTCCTGCGAGATCTCGGCAAGTGTTCGGATCCTGTCCCTCATGTACAGTTCAACCGCATTCCGATGCATGCGACGGAAGAACGACTCCAGTGAAAGAAGAAGGCTACCAAGAACGGTGTCCTTCGCGTGTTGGAGTTCGGCCATGCTGATCTGCTCTCGACGCATGGTGTCTATCTCCTCACGTACGACCTCCTGGACCCGCGCCGCGTTACCAGGCGAACTCTCTGCCGTGATGCCCAGGAACCCCGTATTGCTGAAGGACACCGGGAACGATCCGATGCTGTACACCAGCGCCTCCCGCTCGCGTACCCGCTGAAAGAGGCGACTGGACATGTTCCCTCCGAACACGTTGGATGCCAAGTTCAAAATAGTTGCCTGCCTGGAAAATTGGGCGAAGCCCGGAAGAGCCATCGCCAGATAGACCTGTTCTGTCGGTCGCTCAGTTTCTCGATATCCAGCGCCGCGCGATGGGATGGGCCAGTCCGGCCCCCCTTCGCCTCGCGCCATGCCAGAAAGGCACTGGTCAATAGCCCCGACTACTGTATCCGGATCGAAGTCACCCGCAATGGACAGAACCGTCCCCGTAGCGGCAAAATGTTGTTTGAAGTAGCGGACGAACAAGTCCCGGTCAAACGATCGCACAGATTCGAGCGAGCCCAGTGGATTTGACGCTACCGGGTCATCCCCGTACTGGATCTTGAGGAGTTCGTCTGTTGCTACATCATCAGGACTGTCCTCGAACGCAAGAATCTCCTGCTCGACCACTCTACGCTCGAGCTCGATGTCGCCCGGGTCAAACCGCGGATGCAGCAGCATGTCGGTGAGAACGTCAAGCGCAGCATTCAGATGATTGGAAGGCACCCGCACGTAGAACATGGTATACTGCGTGTCTGTGAACGCATTCAGCTCGCCGCCCACATTCTCGATAGCAGACGAGAGTTCGAGGGCAGTGCGGCGTTCCGTCCCCTTGAACAACAGGTGCTCGATGAAGTGACTCATCCCCCGTGTGGTTCCGTCCTCAAAACGCGAGCCACTTGCGACAAGGGCCCCGACTGAAACAGTCGGGTGCCCTTGGTCAACGTCAAGCACAACTCGGATGCCGTTTTTAAGTGTCAGGACCTGGGGTTCTACCTGTACGCTCCTAGTGGTCGCCATGATGGCGGTCGCCGCGTTCGTCCCGCGGAGCAGACGTGCCGGCCAGACCCTTGCGGGTCAATGAAATCTTGCCGTCGTCCTTGAGGGGAAGCGTCTTGACCTGAATCTCATCGCCCACCTTCAGGACTGAGTGGATGTCCTTCACGTAGGAATCGGACACCTGGGAAACGTGCAGTAACCCGGACTTGCCGGGAGCTATTTCCACGAATGCACCAAAGTCCCTCAACTCGGTGACCTTCCCCGTGTACACCTTGCCGACGACGATGTCCTCAGTTATCGCGTTGATCGCGTCCATGGCAATCTGGCCCTTGGCTGCGTCTGGAGCAGTTACAAAGACCGAACCGTCATCTTCGATGTCAATGTCGCACCCGGTGTCGGCAATGATCTTCTTGATGACCTTGCCTCCCGGTCCGATCAACGTTCCAATCTTGTCGCCAGGAATCTGCATGGTAAAGATCCTCGGGGCCAGCGGGTTGACTTCACTACGAGGCGCAGGAAGCACTGAGAGCATCTTGTCGAGGATGAAGAGTCGCGCCGTTCGTGCCTGGTCAAGCGCACGTGACAGCAGATCGCTGTCGACGCCGTGAATTTTGATGTCCATCTGAAGCGCAGTAATGCCCGCAGCGGTACCGGCGACCTTGAAGTCCATGTCGCCATTGGCATCTTCTGCTCCCTGGATGTCAGTCAGAATGACACTGGTGTCGCCTTCTTTCATGAGGCCCATCGCAATCCCTGCGACCGGCGCCTTGATGGGAACACCCGCATCCATCAACGCCAGAGTGCTTCCACAGATGGACGCCTGAGACGTGGATCCATTGGATTCCAGGACTTCGGAAACAACCCGGATCGAGTACGGAAACTCGTTTTCGTCAGGGATAACAGGCAAGAGCGCCCGCTCTCCCAACGCGCCATGGCCGACTTCCCGGCGGCCCGGGCCACGCATGGGACGCGTCTCCCCAACCGAAAACGGCGGGAAGTTGTAGTAGTGCATGTAGTGCTTGGTGACCTCTTCCTCGAGACTCTCGACCAGCTGTCCCTCGTTCTTGCCCCCCAACGTTGCAATCGAGAGTACCTGAGTCTGCCCGCGGGAGAAGAGTCCCGACCCGTGGCTCATCGGAAGAATGCCCACCTCGACACCAATGGGGCGGATTTCATCGGGCCTGCGGCCGTCAATGCGAATCCCTTCCGCGACTACCCGGTGACGGATGAACCTCTTGATCTCGGCATCGAGAATCTCCCCAATGGCAAGCACGCTGTCCGGGTATGTCCCCACGAGTTCTGATGCCAGTTCCCCCTTGAACTCGTCAAGGATCTTTTCCTTCTTGAGTTTCTCCTTGTCCTTCAGGACGAGCGGCAGACGCTCCTCGATCAACCTGCGGACTACGGCCTGAAGCTCGGCGTCAAACGTCAGCTCGGGAACCACGATCTTGTCCTTGCCCGCCACAGCCCTGAGTTCTTCCTGCAGGCGGCAGCTTTCCCTGATCGGATCCTGAGCTCGCACCAGTGCCTCAACCATCTCCGCTTCAGTGATCTCTCTCGACCCGGACTCCACCATGAGGATGCCATCCCTGGTTCCAGAGACCGTCAAGTCCAGAAGGCTGTCATCAATGGCGCCCATTGGCGGATCAAAGACCAACTCCTGGTCAATCTTGCCAACCCTGACTGCACCGACTGCATCCACGAATGGAGCATCGCTCAGGAGCAACGCGGCAGAAACCGCGTTGATGGCCAGGATGTCCGGGGAATTCTCAGTGTCGGCGGACAACACATAGACAATGACCTGAACCTCGCGGCGAAAGTGCTTTGGAAAGAGGGGACGAATGGACCTGTCTATGAGCCGGGAACGAAGAATCTCCCGTTCACTGGGCCGTCCCTCGCGCTTGTAGAAACCGCCTGGAATCTTGCCCGCAGCGTACATCTTCTCGAAATAGTCGACCGTCAGTGGAAAGAAATCGATGCCTTCCTTGGTCGTGCTGCTCACGGTAGCAGTAGCAAGTACGACGGTACCGCCCATCGTTGCCAGCACGGCGCCACCCGCCTGCTTCGCCAGCCTCCCGGTTTCGTAGGTGACCGGCCTTCCTGCAATGGTACCATGGACCACTCTTACTTCATCGTTCTGTGCCATCGGCGCCTACTTGCGGATTCCCAGCCGCTTGATAAGCGAAGAATAGCGATCTTCATCGACCCGCTTCAGACTGTTCAGCAGTCTCCGGCGCTCCCCTACAAGCTTGTAGAGGCCGCGCTTGGAACTGAAGTCCTTGGGGTGGCTCTGCAGATGTTCAGTCAGTGCGGAAATGCGCTTCGACAGCATGGCAACCTGAACCTCGAATGAACCGGTATCACCCTCGCTCAACTTGTACTCACCAATAATCCTTGCCTTTTCTTCGGCTGTCAGCATGTTGTACCTCCGTGGCTTCCCAAAACCCAGTGTTGCGTCCAGCCGGAACGCCAAACCGAGTACGGGAGAAATGTATGAGAATTGTAGCAGAAACGACTGGCCTGTAAAGGAATCCCTGCTCCTTCAATGGTTCACGATATCTTCTTGCGAACTGCATCGCACTGTCCGAGAACCATGCGGGCCTGGGCCACATCGTGAGAAATCTGCCGTGACAGGTCACCAGGGGACGGGAAGAGCTGCTCGTCCCGGAGCCGCGCGACAAACTGCACCGTCACGAGACGGCCATAGACCTGACGATGAAAGTCGAGAAGGTGTACCTCGACGGTACGGCGCGAACCCGAAACAATCGTGGGCCGTACGCCAATGTTGCACACTCCGCCAACGACCGTGCCTTCAATGAGGGCCCGTACGACGTATACACCGTTCCCGGGCAGCAGTTTCATGGGATCAGACACGTCCACGTTCGCCGTCGGAAACCCGAGCTTTCCCCCGACGTGATTTCCCGCCACGACAACCCCCTGGAGAGAGTAGCTGCGGCCCAGGTACTTCGCAGCGCCTTCCACATCGCCCGCCAGAATGGCTTTCCGGATGACAGAACTCGAACATACCTTTCCGTCGACCAGTACCGGTTTGACGGTCACGAGCCGCCGCCCCGCGTTATGCAGCAGGCGTGCCATGAGCTCGACGTCGCCAGTCCTGGCTCTTCCGAAACGGAAATCCTCTCCCACAACGACCATCCTGGCGTTGAGACGGTCGATGAGAACACCCTGCACAAAGTAGTCTGGCGTCAGGTTCTGAAATCGCGTTGAAAAGTCCTCCAGGACAATCGAGTCCACTCCTAGCTGGCTGGCTAATTCCACACGCTCACTGTTGGAGCTCAGGAGCCCACCCAGCTTCTGGGTCGTCAGCTTGGGGTTCCGACGAAAGGTATACACCACGGTATCCAGGGACCCCTTGCGACTCATTGCCAGGAGTTCCTTCACGATGCGCTGATGTCCAAGATGAAACCCGTCGAAGGCTCCGATAGCAACGGCTGAATCCACCCCGGGATACTCTGACGATGAGAGATATACCTTGCTCATCTGGCCAGCACCCTTGTCGGTCGAAGTGCCCCGTCGACTGCCTGCGCTACCCCAGCCGGAAGTCCCTGGTTGTCAGTAACAAGCACGGAGCCTTCTGGCACATGGTCTGCGAAAACAGGAACCCCGTGGCGAAAAGCAGCAAGCCTGATGTCGTCGAGGCGCACGCTTGGGATACCGGCAAGCAGGGACGGGTTGTCGATGCCCCAGGTCAAGAACGTGCTGTCCCCCGATTCCACACGGGCACGCAGCCGGGCAAGCGACAGGGTCTGTCCGATGCGGTATCCGCATGCTTCCGTGCGCAGGAGACGCCCCATGCAACCGCCACAGCCCAGCGCCTCGCCAACATCGCGGCAAAATGCCCGCACATAGAAGCCGCTCGTAACACTCATGCACACGTACACGTGACAGAGGTCCCGCTGCCAGCGCATCCGCAGAACATGCAGCTGCTGCACCTTGACAGCCACGGGTGAAAAGTCCAGCAGTCTGTTGTGGCGCCGGACGGCTTCATAGCCTCGCGTTCCGTTGAGCTGCTTGGCCGAAACATGCGGCGGAATCTGTTCTGGGTAACGCGCGACACTATCGAGAGCGGCGAGGATCCGCTCCGTGCCAATTCCGACCGTGCCGTGCCGTTCCATCACCTGCCCGGACGTGTCATCGGTCACCGTCGTCATTCCAAGGACAAGCTCCGCAACGTACTCCTTGTCTCCGCGTGGCAACAGCGGGATCAGCTTCGTGGCCTCTCCGGCGGCAACAGGAAGAACGCCCGCGGCAGGGGGATCGAGTGTTCCAAGAAAACCAGCTCGCCGCGTCCCGAGTATCGTCCGTGCGACGCTCAACGCCCGGGCGCTGCTGATGCCTGGCGGCTTGCAAAGGGCAAAGAAACCCCCACGTCCTGAATCCTCCCCGGCCATGCTCACCACACTCCGAACAGCCGGACCAGCGCTGGTTGCACCACCTAGGGTTCCTTCTGGATGTCCGCCTGTATGGAAGAAGGCGTGGCCGTAGCAGATATGACCCCCTGCGTCAAGCCCTCCAATGAAATCGGGTAGCTCCCGTCTGCAAGCGGAGCCTGACTCACATCGACATAGGCTTTGACCTGCGACGAACCAAGGGACGCAATAGCTGCGCTCGTGCCACTGACAAGGACGGAGACGGATGTCGTTCCAATCGTCACCTTCCAAGTAGAGCCGGCACCACGGACCTGCACTGGCACGTCCGGTATGGCTAGCACCACGACCGGATCAAGCGCGATACGGCAGGTCACAACCTTGCCTCCGCTGATTAGGGACACTCCAGACGGAAGAGCCAGCTCAACATCCCGCGTCACGACCCCGGATCTGTCGGAAACATCCACAGCTGAGGTCGGAATCACCTTGAGTTGGCCAAGCACATCTGGTTCTCCAGTGACCATAACCACCGCAGGCGTGCACGACGTCGACCCCACCGCGTACCCCGCAGCGGTGCGACCGCCTATGACGGGCAGCACTGGCAGCGTCCTGACACGCGATGAATCCAGGATGGGAAGGATGGCGGCAGCACTCTGCGGCGAGAGCAGAACACCTGTCACGGTGTTTCCTTCCGCGTCAAAGGCTACGACGTCGCCTGCCACCGTCAGGTTGCCGCCGGCGGGCGTTCCCAGCTTGTCAAGGCTGACGACAACTGCTGCCTCCTTGACAATGCTCACAAGCGATGAAGGCCCGGACACCTCTACCGTAGGCGGCTCGGCATGAGGCATCCCGAGGACCATGCCAGCCGGGAGTGTTCCAGTGACTTCCGCATGAACGGGCACCGAGACTGTCCGCAGAGATTCCAACTGCACGCTCACCTCGGAAGGAGTCACGTTCTGAACCGTAACGCCGGCAAGGCCCGCCACCTGGACCTGCACTGTCGCAGCAAACGTCCCTTCCGACCGTCCTCGCAGGTCGATTGTAGGGGTCACGTAGCTGCTGGTCACATTCCACAATGTGTTCATTGGACCGCGCAGTGTCACCGTCACGGTCGGCAACGTGCCTGAGACAACGTATCCCTGGGGAAGGTTGACGGCGACGACAGGCGCCTCGACCGACTTCGTGGTATCAGGCCCGCGCACTCCTGCAACATAGACCCACAGCAGGACCGCCAGGAGGACGGAGATCACCTTCGGGTTGAAAAGGACTGACCATATGTTACGCCTGGTCATCTTGGCCTCCCTGTTTTCCCGGCGATGCCTTCCGTCTGTGGAACAGCGCAGACAGCGTGAATCTGCGTTCGTTTACTGCGGGTTTTGTCATGACAAGCAGCATGCCTCGAAGTTCCAGAGGGCTGAGGTACCGCGTGAGTTTGCCACGCACCGCCAACGAAATGACGCCGGTCTGCTCGGAAACAACGACGACGATACAGTCCGTTTCCTCGGTGATGCCAATTGCCGCGCGATGCCTTGTTCCAAGCCCACGCTCAAGTTCGGCACTCGCGGTCAGTGGAAACAGGCATCGGGCTGCGACGATTCTGTTGTCTGCAATGATCACGCCACCGTCATGCAGTGCGCTGTTGGGATAAAACAGGGTAGAGAGCGTTTCCGCACGCACAAGAGCGTCCAGTCGCACTCCTGTCTCGACGTAGTCCTCGAGACCTGTCTGTCTCTGAATGCAAATCAATGCCCCGATTCGGTTCATCGACAGGTACTTCACGCTCTTGACTATCTCATCGACAGACTCCTCCCAGTCCCGCATGTCTGATAGCTGACCGCGAGTATCCGCAGCGACGATCTTGCTGCTTCCCAGTCTGCCCAGCATTCTCCGAAGTTCCGGCTGAAACACCATGACAAGCAACAGGGGAAGAAACGACGTCGAGAAGTTGCGCAGCCAACTGAAGACACTGTTCAAGGCAAGTAGCCCGAACTTGAGACTCAGCCACTCGATGCCATAGACTAGAATGTAGTAGATTGCCAGCCCCTGTGCAAGCTGCAGCGCGCGTGTGTTCGAGATCAGCCGCAGGAGTGCATAGAACAGGAGCGACGTCAAAACGATGTCCACTACGATAGAAAACCCGCGCAGTGGGGTCAGGTTGTCCAGGAGCTCCGTAAGAAACTTGTCGAAAGCACCCATGTCACTTCATAGCAACCGCAATCATGCGCTTCGATTCAGGTCCGAGGCGCGACCCATCATAGTCACCATACCATTCCTCCACGTGAAGGCCCGCCGACTCCAGCAGGCGGGACAACTCATCCGGTCTGTACATGCGCAGCACTCGATGGTACTCAGTCCGCGCCGATGACGAAACCACAATCCTCCGAGTGGACACTGTACCCTCGACGACGTTCAGCCGCCGTCTTTCCACAATCAGTTCCTGTCCTGTTTCGTGCCACTCCTCCGCCACGAAATGGCGCACGACATAGTCTGCATTCTCCACATCCAGGAAGAGCCGCCCGCGTTTATTCATATGTGCGGCCATACGGTTGAGGATCGCTCCGTCACCTGCTTCCCCATAGTACCCGAACGAGCTCCACAGCGACAACACCAAGTCAACGTGCAACGAAAGCCGCATCGAGCGTGCATCCGCGACAAGAAACTGTGCCGGCACACCCAGGGCAAGACACCGCGCACGGCATGCTGCGATATAGTCAGGGTTCATATCTATCCCGGTAACCTGGAAGCCCAGCCTTGCGAACTCGATGCTGTGACGCCCCAGCCCGCAGGCAACGTCCAGGACGGCGGACCCCGGAAGCAGTGGTACCGCATGCAGAATTCCCTGAACCTGAGCATGCGTGCGTGCCTCGGTTACCGTGTCCAGAAACAGGCGTCTGTATGTGTCGTCGAAGTAACTGACCGTCCAGTCGTCGCTCATCATGTACGATTCATAGTATGGCATGATGCCCAAAATGCAACGAACGGGGACAGGGACGGGGACTGCGGTCAAAGGTTGCAGCGCAGGACCGCATATTCGGCAGCGTTCCACCGGGGCGCAGTTCGCACGGAACCTGAATGCTCTCATCATGGTCCTGAAGGCCGCGCAGGCTTTCAGAGAACGGGAATGATGGTATAATCTGAATTTGAATCGCAGACATTGAGCCACCCACGTGCAGTGGCCGGCTCAGCCGAGGAGTAATGCATGGGAAAAGAAAGCAGAATACGACAGGAACGCAAGCTTGGACTTATTGAGAAGCCGACTCCTCAGAAAAAGGACCGGTCTTCCACAGTTCTTCGGATCATTGCCATTATTGTTATCGTCGTT
>Ga0116192_1002355_pt1 | contig 12606 bp, 9 predicted proteins | sample AD_UKC113_MetaG_FD_89876 | JGI IMG/M metagenome (GOLD analysis project Ga0116192, IMG submission 89876) | Active sludge microbial communities of municipal wastewater-treating anaerobic digesters from Hong Kong - AD_UKC113_MetaG | ecosystem: Engineered > Bioreactor > Anaerobic > Digestate | place... | reverse complement strand
GCCAGGTATGAATGGTATGATGCCTGGTATGTCTGGTATGATGCCTGGTATGATGCCTGGTATGGATATGGGCATGGGTGCTGGTGAAGCAGGTTTTCCTTATGATTATGATCAGTTAGTCAATGCGAGTAAAGGTAATTCATTAAGTAATAAATTATCAGCCGAACTTACGAATGGATTAGCGATGATACAAAATCAAAATCCAGGTACGAATGTAATGGGTAATTATCCTATAAGTCAACAAAATAATATGTTTGAAAGTCAACAAAATACAGGTTTTTATGGTAATAATTATCCTCAAAATCAAATGTCAACAGGATTTTACAATAATCCAACTAATTTTAATATGATGGAAGGTAATGTAATGTTAGATGGTATGAATGATAAAATTAATAATCCCCAAATGTTACCACAATTAACAAATGATATACCATTGAATACACAGCAATCATTATATAATGCTGAACAAATTACACAGGATCTTTTAACTAATGAATTGCCAGCACCTGCTAATCCATTTATTGGCAATCTTGGAACACCAATTGCACCACAAAACATATTATCTTCTGTAAATCAAAATGCTCCACTTATTGAAAAACTTGTCACACCAAAAAATTTCAACGATAGTTTACCAATGCCAACAGAAATTGAACCACAAAATGCAGTTCAACAAGGAGGGAAAAAAAAACAGAGAAAATATAAATTAGTTCAATCAAAAAATTCAGCGTATGGTGATAAATACGGGAATTTTTTTTTTTGAGTAGTGATAATAAAGATACTCAACATGGAGGTGCAAACGTTGGAGACAGTACTACTCGAGTGATGCCCACTTATAAAGAACCCACTAATAGTCCCTTTGTAACTAACGAACAAAAAGCGTTTAAAATATCTCAAAAACAACAGCGATATGATGAAATAAATAAAGAAGATACTAAACCAACATCAGGATTTGATAAAAATCAAGTCGAATTTTGGCAAGGATATCAAAAAAACGATCAATCAAGAAAAGATGTATTCAATAGAAATTTAAATAATATTGCTAAAACTCATGATGATAAAAACCCGATGCAACCTGTACTTTCATTACAAATGTATGATCCTACTACTGTTGCATCAAAACCCAAACTACCAGAACCTAATCCGTTTCTCCCTGTTGGCGTCGTACCATTCACTGGCATCCCTCAATATTATGGTGGTAATGTTGGTTATAATCCCGCATACAGTTATGTGCCAAATTACAATGTTCCTGTACACAAAATAATTAATATACATGCAGCTGGTAATATTAATGCTAATCATCAAGCAATATTTGATGTTTACGAAGAACATTTGCCAACAAAAGACGTAGCTAATACTCCCAATACATTAGGAGAAAGATTAAACATGTATCAATATACAAGATCTGTATTCATTAAACAAGGAGATGGTGAAGATATTGATTTGACAGGTAATAGTATCAATAGTTTAGTTAAACATATTAAAACAATAGAACTCAATCCTAATAATCCAAATTTGATTTCAGATAATCCATACATGGGATTACCTGATAATACATTAACATTCAAAGCTTGTTGGCCTATTAAATACAATCAAAATACAAATACAACTCAATGTGCACCAGCATCACTTGGTCTTATGGTTAAAATTTATGGTTTAAGTATCGCCGAATTTCAAACACGTAATATTGAAAATCAAGAATATTATAAATTTGATTCATGGCGTGAAGTTGCATTTTATGAATATGTACGTGAGGAAATAATAAAAACTAAAACATGCCCAAATTTTGTAATTATGGATGGTTATTTTATTGCTCTCGATTGTCCTATTGATTTTGTTAAAATTAATTTACTAAAAAGTAAACGTGGTGATATTTCGAATTACTTTATTGGTAATCAAATTATTACACAACCAAGTCCAGAATTATTAGCATATCATGATAAAATGGTAGATTTAACTACAATGCCTATTTTGCCATATTTAGGAAAATCTATGACAAAAGAAGGTTATTTTAGAATGGTAAAACCAATCGTAGATAATAATATGTTTTTGAAAAATTATAGTGGTAAAGCACTAGTAATGTTAACAGAAGCTCCAACATACAATTTATTGGATTGGGCTTCTAAAAAATATGTCAAAAGTGATAATTATAAAGTACATGAAATGGTTAATACTGGATTCCATGATGCATCAATTTGGAAATCCATTATTTTTCAAATTATGGCAGCATTATGTACTTTACAAATTCATAAAATTTCATTTACTGATTTTAGTGTAGTTGATAATATTTATATTCAAGATACCAAAACCCATCCTAATAATACAATGCACTGGAAATACATAATTAATGGTATTGAATATTATGTTCCTAATTATGGTTTTCTAGTTCTCATTGATAGTAATTTTAAGGATATTAAGAGTGAATATAGTACTAGTCCCGCACCTAATAAAGTTTACAAAATTAATAGTGCAATTTATGATGATATCGATAATAATAATATTGCAAATACCGATAAAATACAAGCTGATTCAATCAAAGCCTTTCTAAATGTTATTAATCCTAATGTGTTTACAAATGCGTTTGTTACTAATGGAGGTACTAGACCTCCAGAAGATATACTTAGATTAATTTCTAATATTAATAATGATGTCAACAATATGTTCCAGGTAGACAAGAATATTAGGTTAAGTGATATTATCTATAAACACGCTCACTTTTTCATTAATAACCGTGTTGGTACTATTCTTAAACTAGAAGAATTAATTAATATTCAAAAAACAAATACTGATAAATTTAAACGTGGACAAATAATAGTTAGAGAATTCAGGCCAGATACTTTTGATTTTGTTCTTTTCAAGGAATACGTTAGCGATACTAGTGTAAGAATTTTAACAGATTTACGGACAAGTATTAATAAAAAACAATTAATAGAAATTACAGTTGATGCTACTAATGTGTTTCATTATTCGATTTATGAAAAGATTAATCAAGATTATACTAACAAAATTAACTTTAATGAAGAACATTTATTAGAAACTTATTTTATTAATGAAATATAAAATTTATATTTAATATTACATTAATATTTCAAAATCTCTATTTTTTATATGAATATAAATGTATACAGTACAATACGGTACAGAAAAAATGAGGTCATATAATCCGATAACAACAGTGATAGGACTATCCACAGAAAAACTTTTAAGTCCAATAATAGGAGGCAATAGTGATGAATATCCTGATTATGAAACCGATCCAGGAATGATTAACGGTCAACAAATAGTAAATCCTGAAAAAAAAAAAAATCGAGGAATAATTACGATTATATCTATAGTAGTAATTTGTATTGTGTGTTGTTTAGCTTCATTTTTATGTTATTTTGCTTATAATTTTGTTAAAACTTTTACCCCTAGTTCTAGTTCTAGTTCTAGTTCTGGTTCTAGCTCTAGTTCTGACTTTGGTTCTGATGATTCGTTAGATGCAGAAGACGATGAATTTTTAGACAGTGGAGATGAAGAATTAGTTGATAATTCATTAGATAATGCTTCAGAAAGTTCTGATGAAATTGGGGACTCTGAATTGGCAGATTCTGAAGATGGATATGATGAAAGTAATGACGAAAATGTAGACGTTGAAGGTACAGGAGTTTCAGGAGGTAAAAAAAAAACACAAGGTAGTCAAAGTGGAAAAGGAGGTAAAAAAGAAACAAAAGGTAATAAAAAAAAACCTGGTAGTGGAGGTAAAAAAACTGGCAGTGGAGGCAAAAAAACTGGCAGTGGAGGTAAAAAAACTGGTAGTGGAAGTAAAAAAACTAGTGGAGGAGGTAAAAAAACAAGCGCAAATCAAGGGGCTAAAAAAACAGGCGGTAGTAAAAAAGCAAGTAGTGGTAGCAAAAAACCAAGTAGTAAAAAAACTGGATCAAATTCTTCTAAAAAAACAAGCAAAAAAAACAAGCAAAAAAAATAAAATAACAATAACAATAACAATAACAATAACAATAACAATAACAAAAAACTTCAAGTGAATACGTATAAAAAAGTAAAGACAATATGTGTTGGTTTATTAACATTTTTTGTTATATTTTTTATGTGCACAAAAATATTTGTCGTCGGTAAAGTATATAGTTCAATAATAAAAATTACCGATGGTTAATAAGTTATTTCCGAATTCTCGTTATTACTCGCAAGGATTTAATAATTTACTAAGTACGATTAGTCCAATGTTAGGTGGTGAAGATAATAAAGATGAGAATAGTAAAATATATAAAAAAATCATAGGTGGAATAGCGATTTTTGTTATATTATGTTTATGTTGTTTTTGCTTTATGTGTTGTTCGTATATTTTGAGTGCTGCAGGAGCGTCAAAAACAGCAACAGAAGAAGCGCCATATGCTGCAATACCCGATATGTCAACGCCAACAGATACAAGCGCATATGAGCCTGATGCTGGTAGTGATTCTGATGATGATAGTGGCGATAGTCTCTTTGATACGTTAGATACTGGTAGTAGTGAAGCACCCCCTGGAGCAGAAGAGGAAAAGAAAAAGAAAAAGAAAAAAAATTCAAGTTCTTCTAGTAGTAAAAAAAAACCAAGTAAAAAGGATTCATCCAAAAAAGATTCATCCAAAAAAGATTCATCAAAGAAAAAGGGATCATCTAAGAAAAAGGATTCTAAGAAAAAGGGTTCCTCAAAGAAAAAGGATTCTAAGAAAAAGAAGTAAAATTTATGTTATTATCCTAATATATAACAATACTAAATTTCAATGAATTATGAAGCTGCAGCATTTGATACTGTACCATTAAAATACAAACCAAGACAAGTTTATGATAATGGTGATGGTATAGAACATATAAATCCGAATAATGTTACTATTTTTGGTATGGGTCGGAGTAGTTTATTTTTATCGAAGGAAAATCCCAACAATTTTGATAAAATACAACAAACGGCATTAAATAATCTTGAAGTTGATAGTCCAATGAGTAAGATGTATTACTCTGATAAAAATGTACAACGAATTCAAGCAATGATAAAACAAGCTGTTTATGAAAAAAGTGGAGGTAAATATAAGTTAGTAGTTGATCAAGATGTTAAAGATGTATTAATTGCAATGTCGGGTGTTTATAAAGAGAATGCAGTTTATATTCCTGGCCAAATTGTACGTCAAATTAAGTATCTTAATAAACGTGTAATTGAAGAAATAGTACCTGGGATTTTAGTTAATATTGGATTTCAACAAAAATATTTGCACGATATAAATAATCCAATAGATGTTATACCTTTACCTGTTAATTCAAATAATACAGGACGTAAAACTTTACCTTCTATTACTTCGTTATGGAGATAATTTTAATACATAATTATGAAATAACATAAAAAATAAGATTTAATAATATTCTCTAGTTTTTTGTATAACTTAACAAGGTCTAGTTTGGTTTTTAACATACATGAAAATAGTTCCTTGTGTTCTTGCAATTTGATGGAATGAAGGATAATATCTAAATGATCCTTCTGTAACTGTCGCAGCTTGAGGTAAAGGTAAATCCAATTTGGGAATTCTGAGTAATGGAGAAGGATGAGTAACTGCATTAGTGACACTATCTTTGTAACCAATAGTTGCGCTAATTGGATCATAAATGAAACATTTATCATCAAAATTTTGATCAGAAACAGAAGCAGGTTTCAAGATAAGAGCAGTGCTACCAACAATAAGTTTAGTCTTTGGTGCAGTTTGAACACAAACAACTGATCTAAGAGTAAATGAATCATCAGCAATATCAATACTGAAATCAAAATCAACAGGTGAATTGTTTAAAGTTTCCATATGCGAAATAGTCATAGGTAAAGTAGTAAAGTTGCATTTAATACCTAATCTCTTTAATTCTACACTTTGATGACGTCGGACAACATAGAAAAAGATAACATCTTCAGCATGAATAATAGTTTGAGCTTTAGGCACAATAGATTTATCAGCGTTAACAAACCATTGTACTTGAGTAAAAGTATCACTAAGAGAAGTGTTGGTTTGTTGTTGAACACCTGAAAATTTAAGAGGTAAACGAAGGACTAACATTGGCACAGTCATTAAACTCATTACATGAGGAGAAGCATTGTTTAAAAATGGATCTCTAAAGACAAGTTGGTTATATGCGTTGTTACCGTTGTAAATGATCGAAGTTGATGCAACAATAGTACGAAGACCTAATGCTCCGAGCATTTTTTTCATAATTGTACCTTCGTCTTGAACTAATGCAAGATCAGGTAAATCGAAGAAACGATCATCACAGTTATCCAATGCATCAAGGAAAGTGTAAGCTTTTTCATCATAGAAATGTCCTTGACGAATGTGCATTACTGAATCCCAAATTTTGGTTTGAAGGATAAAACGATTTTTCAAATCAGCAAGAGCGTTATTACCATCACACATACTTTCTGATGGATCATGTAAGAAGTTCAAATATAATTCACTATCAGGTTGTGTGCTTGGATATTTACCGTTGTTCTTTGATTTAATAATTGAACCAATGCTAGCCATTAACATAACTCTTTCGAGAATAGGAACTTTAGGAATGAAAAGTGCAGCAATAACGGGATGAATAAAGGAATAATTATCCTTGATTTTATAATGTTCAACATGATTCATACCTCCAATAACAGTAATGCTACAATCTTCATAAGTAAGAGATTGTAAAACAATATGTCTATGTAATCCTTTAGTACCTTCTTCAATTCGAATTATTTCATTTAAGATAGGAGCATCAGTAGCTGAATAGTTAAGACCAATAGTTTCTTGAACGATTGATGTTTGACCTAAGACTTTAGAAATAGGAGTATTTGGCATAACTCCATATTGAGCTGTGTAAGTTCCATTATAATCTTCACCATAAAGGATTTTTTTGACAAAAGTATTAATTAAGTTATCTGCAATATTCTTGTGTCTAGCATATTTCTTAGCTTTTTCAATCAATTGTCTTTGAGATAAATGTTGTTTACCATATTTTTGAAGAATGAGCTCCTTGAATCTTTGAACTGATTTTTCCATTAACTTTTGCTTTTTCTTGAAAGCATCAAAGATAGAATCGACCATTTTGTTATCACTGTATTTTTGCTTGAGTCGAGTCATTGCTCTGTAGTCATCCAAGTCCTCGAGAATAAGTTTGGTTAACTCTTCATCGAAGTCAGCATTGTTGGCATCATTTGAAGGGATATTATTACGGAGATAGTTTTTGTCAGACATTGCTAAAGGTGTATATTCTATATGCTATAAAAAATTTTTCGACAAAATTAATTTAAACAAGTAATTCTATAGTTATTCTTATAATTATTCTTATAGTTATTTTGTATTTTGCCATAATTTTACAAAATTTCAATACTTTCACTTTGGATTAGTTTTATTTATTTTGCCTTCATGTGTTACTAGTTTTATCTTGTTTTGCGTTTTAACATCAAAACCTTTTTTATTAACAAATAATTTATCTATTTTATATATCGAATCAATATGTTCGTATTTAATGTCATCATAATCTTCTTTCAAACAAGTAACTATTTCTTCAACCTTATTTTTTTTTATACCATTATCAATTAATTTATTAATAAAAATGCAGTCATTAATATTAATATTATCAAGATTCTTGTTTAGTTTAATCATTTTCTTAATATTTTGTTTTTTAGCTGATGTTTTATGCAAATCAGTTGAAAATGAACTTTGATAGATATTTTTAGGATAATATCGAGATTTATAATAATTATTTACATTCAATATGTATGATGGCTCAACACATGAATATATACCATGAATCCTTTGTAAGTCCCATTGTTGATCATTATAAATATAATTTTCAATTATATCACCTTGGCAAAGGGAATCCGAAACTTTGAGAACTATTTTATATTGATCATCCTTATTAGGATATTTATCTATTACATAACCAATATAATTGTAATGTATCATTAACGGTAACATTACTTTTTCAGCATTATAATATTTTAATGAACTAAAAATATTTTTATAATCGTAAATTAATGAATCAGCTGCTTCATATAAACTAGGATCTACTTCCTTTTTAGATGTTACAACTTGATATTTTTCCATTTTTTTGCTACTAATTACTTCTGTTCCATATGAATAATAAAGACCTTGGATTATTAATATCGATCTTCTAATGTCTCCTTGTGCATGCTCAATAATCATATTTAATGCATCGCGTGTTATTTTCATTTTATTTATAACACCAATTTTCAAAAGTATTTCTTCAAGTTGTAATGATGTTGGCGGTGAAAATTTTATTTGCAATGATAAATTTACAACATTGTGAACAAGTTTATTATGTTTTTCATTCGAAATTAAAATTATCGGACAATGCATTTTCTCGTTATTAATTTTTAAAAGATCAAGAATAATTTTTTTTTCGTTTGTTGATGTTATTATCTCAAGTTCATCTATTAAAATTACAACTCTTGGGCGTTTTTTTATTTCAGAAACACTTGTTGTATTAGTTTCACCTGCTTCACTATTTTCATAATTTAATTTTGCATTATCAACATTATGTAATTCGTTTGTTATTAGTTTATTATTTCCTTTTTTTTCCATATGTAATTCCGTTTGTTTACTGCGTTTGTTGCGTTTATTTTGTTTCAACTGAGTTGTCATTTCAATGCTACTATTAGTCACTTGTCTTGAACTAGAACCAATATCAACATTAAAATTTTGATTTTTAATATCATTCAAATTATTACCATTTTTTCTCCTCGGATCATCATACATCCCTTTCATAATATTATTTGAACCATTGATTTTTTGTAAATATTTCTCTAACTTTTTTTGATGTATAGTAGCACTATCAAGTTCAGATGTATCTTTTTTACTTATTTTACCTAATATATTTAATAAACTTAATTTATGAATGTTATAACCCAAACTTTCAAGTATCACTGTTATAGTTACTGTTTTACCAATACCATGCTTTCCTTTTATTAACATATTAGCATAATGTTTAGTTTTTTTTGTTCTTGTACTAATAGTTTTACTTTTTATATCATTAGTTTTAGTTGTCTTATTTGTTTTAGCTTTCGTACTTGAATTTGGGAGATTTGAATTTGTATTAATCGTATTATTGGTTTGTGTATCTGTGTTTGCAGATATACTTGATTTTAGTTTATTTATTGAAGTTTTGCTAGCACAAGTATCATTTCCTACTTTAGTTTTAGTTGTATTAACACTAGTTTCTTCTTCATATTCATTATATTCTTCTGAAAAATCATCTGAAAAATTTTCATTATCATTATTAATGCTATTACTAATATTTGAATTTACTGTACTATTACTTAATCTTTTTTGTTCTTTTTCTAAAATTATTTTATTTAATATATTACTTTTGTTATCATTATTATTTTTGTTTGCACTATCATTACTAGTTTTATTTTTTGAACCCAAATCATTCAGCGTAACTCCAATCTCATCTGCATTAGATGGTTGTGATAGTCCTAATGTTTTTGTAGATTTTATTGTTTTAGCATTTTTAATCATTTTAAGATTATTTGCATTTTTTGCTTCTTTTTTAACAACATTAAAATTTTCAAGCCATTTTGCAATAACGTCAACATGTTCAAAATGGCAAATTAATTCACTCAATTTTTTTGGCTTATATATATCAAACCAAGCATCATTTATACCTTCTGCTTTTAAACTTTGTGTTTCTTCCATACTTAGTATGTAATACTGAGTACTACAAAATATATTAAATGTTAACGTAATTTATTTTCATTTTTAACGACATCAAAAATACTAGCATAATCATCATCATCACTACTATTTTCATATAAATACGTTAAATCATCAGAATCATATTTGTCGCTATCTGAACTTTGATTACTCGAACTACTTGAACTATAATTGTTCATGTTTGTATTATCACAATTATTGTTCGCATTATAAAAATCTCCTTCTAAAATATTTTTGCAAAAATATTCATCATATCTTAAACACAAATCAACAGTATCAGATCCTTGTTTTTTTTGGTTTTGGTTTAAATATGTATCATAAATATTATCAAAAGAACTTTGACTTGAACTATTATTATTGTTATCATTATCAATATTATCATTTAAATTATTATTTTTGATATGAATTTTTTTACATAATGGATCATCACATTTTGAATGAAGAAAATTATCTTTACATATTAAATAATCTTGACTGTATGCTCCCACTTTACAGTTTAAACCACCATAACAAGTACCAGACTGACAACCTTTACAAATTTTAATAAGTATAAGTAATTCATCTTCGATACTATTATTTAAAAATAAATATTCATTAGTTACTCTAAATGAAGTTTTTTTAACTGCTTCAATTAAATCATAAGCCTTTCTTCGTTTATTTGTTAATTGTTGTTCTTTTATTCCATGAGCATAATTACAATTTGTATTAAATTTACACTCCCCAGTTTCAAGATAATTTTTGCAAATAATTTTTTTATTATTGTTATTAGTAATATATTGTCCTGACAAACTTTTTGCTGATTCTTTTTCCGAAAAATTGCTGAAACTTCTTTTTGTTGCCATAATGATTAATAAATATGTAAGATGATAAATATATACCTAAAGTAACGTAATGATTGTAGAACAAAAAATAATTAATAATTTTTTTGAAATATCAAAAAAGAATATTTTAAAAATATTTGATCCACAAAATATAAATTCTGTAAAATTTGTAAAATCTGATAATATTCTTGAACTCTATGATAAAAATAAAAACTTGCTTATTCGCGCATATTACCAAGAAATAGGTACTTGGGATTATAATACGAAAATATGGATTTGGAGTTGGAATAAAATATTAACTAATAATAAGTTATCAGTATTAACAAAACAAATTAAAAAAAATAGTAAAAATATATTAAAACAAATTATCACGTGTGGTGATATTAATATTTGTAAAGATTTGGAAGAATATTATTATATTAGTAAAAATGGTAACTTTAGCTATGATGATGATATTATGAAAATAATAAAATTTGCGATGTATGTGAATGATATACCGTGGTACATTGAACTGTCAAATAATAACGATTCAACAATTCCAAATGGTAAAATACACTATTTCTTTATTACTAGTATCATAAATTATTAAACCAATTTATTATATAACATAGTTAGAGACAACTATGAATGATTTTAATACAATAAAAATTTCAAATAGGATTTTTAAATACGAGTCCTTTTGGGGAAATCCTGAAAACGAAACTCGTGATTATCATAATAACATATTCCCAATACCAGAAAATCGTATAAATCCTGAATGGTATATGCGGAGTCTATTCGTAGAAAAACTTAGAAAAGTAGAAAATTACTTGCTACTCAATAAAAAATTTATTAAATACACACAAACGGAACACAAAGAATGTATGATATGTAAAAAAAATGTTGGAACAGGATTATTTACAGTAAATAACATACGTTGGGAAAATTCATTAATGCATTATGTTACTGTACATGATGTCAAACCAAGTGATCCATTTATCGATATTATTTTCAGACTTGATAATAATCCATATATTATCGCAGTAGCAAAATCTAAAAAAATTAAAGGCATTACAATAGCTAAACATAATAAAATGTATCTAAAATTACATAAAAATCAAATTTTTATTATGGATGCTTTAATGGAACATGGAAGTTCTCGAATCTACGAACATAAAAATAAAGCGCTAAAATATTCTGAACATGCTGGATTACTTGATTTTACAACGAATGGTCTTGAAAAAATATTAGTTTATGCTAACACTGATATTATTAGTAAAGGAGATGATGAAATTTTCTTCCCTAACACACTTAATGATGCTTATGATTACGAATATATATTTCATACACATCCTGCTACTCATTCATATGGGGGACGCGCTAAATATGGTGTTTTGTATGAATTGCCAAGTATTAATGATTTATTTCATTTTATGGACCACTACAACGAAGGAAAAACTCAAGGATCAATTATTATAGCACCAGAAGGTATGTATATTATTAGAAAAAATGTACAAGATAACAAAAAAATTAATATTAATGAAAATGAGTTTTTTAATAAGATTAAACACATACTTGTGTCTGTACAACAAAAAGCAATCGCTAAACATGGTAAAGAAATGTCCAAAGAATTTTTTCTCAATGAAGTAGCAAAGGATTTTACTTCAATAAATGCAATTAATAAAGTGTTGCATAATTATGAATTGCACATAGACTATTTCCCAAGAATAAAAGAAGATGGTATTTGGATTATTGATACTATATACATACCTGTTTATACAATTAGTCCTGAATCAGAAGTGTCACTACCTTAGTAATCTTAATTTATTGTAGTGTACTTTTATAAGATTATTTTGATATGCGTCTAATTCTTTGTAAATATCCATATTTTTTGGATGTAAGGTCATTCTTTTGATACAAAAGCAATAATTTTCTATCTGATAATATATAACCTACAATAATCATGGCTTTTGCTGAATGCTTAATTGTTTTATTAATCATTAGTTTGATTTGCAGTATTCTTGCATGGTACAATAATAGTTATTATTACGATCGAAATTATTATGCTAACCGTAATTACTACATGCCCT
>Ga0116192_1002353_pt1 | contig 12611 bp, 11 predicted proteins | sample AD_UKC113_MetaG_FD_89876 | JGI IMG/M metagenome (GOLD analysis project Ga0116192, IMG submission 89876) | Active sludge microbial communities of municipal wastewater-treating anaerobic digesters from Hong Kong - AD_UKC113_MetaG | ecosystem: Engineered > Bioreactor > Anaerobic > Digestate... | reverse complement strand
AAATAAGTTTTGATTACGCGGGCTGCCTGGAGTGCGGCACCTGCCGGGCCGTCTGCCCCAAAAAGGGCGCGATCGACTGGCGGTACCCCAGGGGCGGCTTCGGTATCAATTACAGGTACGGGTAACCCTTTTTAAAAAGGTTTCTCTCTTTATTTGAAAGTTTCCAGTTAAGCATGCGGACAAATTATTCAAAATATTTTGGGTGTTCTAAAAATTAGAATGCTGGAAGGGGGGATTTGTCCCGGTAATTCAGACGTGTATTCATAATTAAATGGCGGCGTAGTAAGTGGTGTATTTTGAAACTGACAAAACAAGGAGGATCGCTAATGAGTCAAGCGGCAACAGAAATAAACACCAAGGTACAGGTGTCCGGCCTGGCAAAAAAAATGCTTCGCTACCGTTGGGTTTGCTACGGTATCTTACTGTTCACCTATGTGTTCGTCTATTTCGACCGTGTCTGTCCAGCCGTCGTGGCACCTGAATTGATGAAGGAATTTGGCCTGACAGCGACTGCGCTGGGTATTCTGTCGTCAATGTATTTCTACCCTTACGCCGCAATGCAGATTCCGTCGGGTGTACTTTCTGACTACCTGGGACCCAGGTTTTCAGTAGGCACCTTTTTCCTTATCGCTGCTGTCGGCACCATCATTTTCGGTCTCGCGCAAAACTTCGGGATTGCGATTTTCGGCCGCTTCCTGATGGGTGTCGGTGTGGCCGTAGTGTGGATACCCTGTATGAGGATATTGGCCAACTGGTTCCGGCCCAAGGAGTTTGCCACGTTGACGGGCCTGATGCTGACCCTCGGCAACGTCGGCGCCATCATCGCCTCCGCCCCGCTGGCGGTAATAGTGGGCGCAATGGGATGGCGCGCGGCGTTTTACTGGGTAGGCGCAGGCCTGGTAATTGTTGCGTTATTAAACTATATTTTGCTCAGGAACAAGCCGCAGGATATGGGACTGCCCACCGTTTCGGAAATTGACGGAGTTAGTTATTACACATCGGCTGACGGTTCAGACAACGCAACTTTCCTGCAAAACTGCGGCAAGCTGTTTAAAATGAAGAACTACTGGCTGATAGCGGTCTACGCGTTTATGATTTACGGGACCGTTATGGGATTCCAGGGTCTCTGGTTTGTGCCCTACGCGCAAGACGTTTATGGTCTGTCCAAACAGACCGCCGCCAACATGCTGATGCTGTGGCCGATAGGGATGGCTTGCGGCTGCTTCTTCATAGGCCTGGCTTCCGACAGAGTGCTGAAGTCGAGGCGGAAAGCGTCCCTGTACGGCATGATTATCTATGTAATAACCTGGTTGCCGGTGGTGTTCGGTACGGGTCATATATCTGTGGGGCTTTTCTATCCCCTGCTTTTCTTCATGGGCTTCTTCTGCGGCAGCTATGTTCCCAACTACGCCCACGTATCAGAAGGGCAGCCGCACAGCTTTATCGCCACGGCGAACGGTATGGTAAACATCTGGTATTTCGTCGGCGGAGCATTCTTCCAGACCATTATGGGGCGTATTCTTGACTCCTACGGGAAGGTTGGAGGAAAATTCCCCGTGGAAGCTTACCAAAAAGCCTTTTTGATCTGCATAATCGCACTCGTTATCGGGGCAATAGCCATGTACTTTACAGAAGACTCCAAGGAACTGCAGAAGGCGAAGGCTTGAGAATTTATACCGGGAGGGCATGGGTGGGTTGAGAACTGGCGCCCATGCCTTTTCGCTTCAACTTTGCGGGAAGGGCAGAGACATCATGTGCAATCTGATCGGGGAAGATGAAATAAACTGCAAATGTTCAGACGCAACGTACATCTACGATGACGAGCTTGGCTGGATCAATATCAAGTTATTTCTCTGCAAAATCAGAAAATATCTGGAGAATATCGAGCAAGAGCTTGGCAACGGTCTGAGAAAGTCAGGTTGAGAAACAGGCCTGAACGGTTTGTATCGGGAGGCGATCCGGCTTGAGTACGGCAATTTACCCTGGCAGTTTCGATCCAGTGACCTTCGGTCATCTGGATATCATTGAAAGGGCTTCCTCGCTGTTTGATCGTTTAATTGTATCGGTTTCCCGCAATCCGGCGAAAAACCCGCTGTTTTCAGTTGAAGAGAGGGTTTCGCTGCTCAGGAGAGTGCTCGTTCCCTATCCCAATGTTGAAGTTGATTCTTTTACGGGTTTGACGGTGGACTATGCCCTGCACAGGAACGCAAGGTATATCGTGAGAGGGCTGCGGGTGATTTCGGACTTCGAGAATGAATTTTGCATGGCGCTTACGAATAAAAAATTATCGTGCCAGGTTGAAACGATATTTTTAATGACGAAAGCTGAATATTCGTTCATCAGCTCAAGCGCCGTCAAGGAGGTGGCCTTTTTCGGCATCCCGCCGAGCGCGCTGAGCGATTTTGTGCCCCCCCCGGTGGAAGAAAAATTACGTGAAAAGTTTTCGATAAGAAGCGTGAACAGCAGGGACGTGGTAAATAAAGCGGCCGGTCTCCAGCAGAGGCTTTTCGTACAATATGGTACTTATGTCTCCGAGAAATAAGATTCCCGGCACTAAAAACACCGAATGCCGGGCGACAACTTACCGCCTTCAGTCCCAAGGTCCCGGATGGTATGTCAGCAGTCAAAAGAGGAACGTTTTGACTGTTTCTCTTTTTTTTTATATACTTCAAACTATGAGCCGTCTAATTCACGCAGACGGTTGCAGCCTCAGCGGGTTGGCCGGTTTGCAAAAAGACGGCCGGGGGGGCGAGACATGAACATTGCGGTGTGTATCAAACCGGTGCCGGATCCGAGGTTTTACGGAAATATTTCCGTTGATCCCCGGACCGGGCTGCTTGTGCGCAAAGGCGCGCCGGCGGTGATTAACCCGTCGGACAGGAACGCCATTGAGGCGGCCCTGCAATTGAAAGAAAGACACGGGGGCAGGGTGGTGCTGGCAAGCATGGCGCCGCCCGACGCCGGGGAAGCGCTCAAAGAGGGGCTGGCCATGGGCGCGGACGAGGCCTTCCTTTTAAGCGACCCGGCCTTTGCCGGGGCCGACACTTTGGCAACGGCAAGGGTTTTGGCCGCCGGATTGAATAAAATCGGGCGTTTCGATCTGATTTTGACGGGGTGCGAAAGCGCGGACGGGGGGACTGCCCATGTGCCCTCACAGTTGGGCGAGATGATCGGTTTTCCCCATCTGAATCACGTGCAGGCGTTTTATCTCAAGGGCAGCCTGCTTCATATTGAAAAGAAAACCGAAGACGGCTTCATGGAGTACAGATGCCGTCTGCCTGCGGTTCTGGGAGTGACCAGGGATATCAATACTCCCCGCTATATCTCCCTGACGGGGGTAGCGGCGGCGCAGGCCAAACCGTTTACCGTCTGGGGTCTGGAGGATCTCGGGCTTGAGCCTGCCGTTACAGGCCTTACGGGTTCACCGACGCAACCCGGTGATTTAAGAGTGTCCGAGTTAAAGCGCAAGGTTGAAATCCTGCGGGGGGAGCCGGAGGAGATCGCTGAAAAAATGGTAACGATCCTGCGTTCCGCGGGCGTATTGGATTAAGGAGGATTGGAACGCCGTGCTGAAGGAAAGCGCTGATATTATGGCAGTAGCCGAGCAGGTTGAAGGAAGGCTGAAGGGGGTGTCCTTCGAGCTTGTCGGCAAAGCCCGCGAACTGGCACGGGAGAGAGGCGGCCGGGTGTTGGCAGCCGTATTCGGAAGCGGCATCGGTTCACTCGGCGCGGAGCTTGTTGCTTACGGCGCGGACCGGGTTGTTCTGGTTGACGACTCCCGCCTCGCTCTATACCGGAACGACGCTTACGCCCTGGCACTGGAGGGCCTGATCCGGAAATATTCCCCGGGGATAGTGCTTTTCAGCGCTTCAACCTGCGGAAGCGAACTGGCTGCCACGACGGCGGCCAGGCTTGGTACGGGCCTTGCCGCCCACTGCGTCGATCTTCGCTTTAATGAGCGGGGAGAGTTCGTTCAGGTGATCCCGGCGTTTGGGGGAAGGGTGCTGGGCGATGTCTTCTGCCCACGGGCGCGGCCGCAGATGGCCAGCATCAGGCCGGGTGTGTTCAAAAAACCCGGGAAAGACCCCGCCCGCAGCGGGGAAACAATCAAAGAAGAGGCGATCTTTCCGGCCGGGTTTGAATCGCCTCTGGAGGCCGTCCGGGTGGTGCGGCGGCAGCCGCCCGGATTACCGCTTGAAGAAGCCGGGGTGGTGGTAGCCGGCGGCTGGGGTGTGGGCAGCGCGGAGGTTTGGCGCGTACTGGAGGAACTCGCCGGGGAACTGGGCGCGGCGGTCGGGTGCACAAGACCTGCTCTGGACGAGGGATGGATCAATGATGAGCGCGCCCTGATCGGCGCCAGCGGGAAGACGGTCAGGCCGAAGCTGTATATCGGTTTCGGGATCTCCGGCTCCATCCATCATGTTGTAGGAATGAAGGACAGCGGCTTTGTGATAAACGTTAACACCGACCCCGCCGCACCCGTTTTCCAGATCTCCGACTGCGGCGTGATTGCCGACGCAAAAGAGTTCATCCCGCTTCTCCTGGAAAAAGTCAGGGAGAGAAAAGCCGGCTTGCCGAAAGAGTGAGTCCGTTACTGAAATATATCTTTATAATATCTTTACAAATAAAGGTTTCTGAGGTATAGTTTATTTAGGACAAAAATGGTCCTCATTATCTAATTAGGATTGGTTGAAATGCAGTTGACAAGAAAAACAGAATATGCCGTGAGAACGCTTTTGGAACTGGTGGAGAGACCTTTCGGAGAGGTAGTGCATTCAAGCGAGATTGCAAGGGTCAAGGGGATTCCCGAAGCTTTTCTGAACAAGACAATCCGCGAACTGGCGCGGGCGGGTTTTGTTGAAACGCAAAGGGGGAAAATGGGTGGAGTCAGGCTGATAAAGCCGGGTGACAGCTTTACCCTGGCAGACGTTGTGGAGGCAATTGAAGGTCCTGTTGCCGTCAATCCGTGCCTGAGAGAGGGCAACGACTGCCCGAATAAAGCTTCTTGCAGCGTCCGCCAACTGTTAAGCGAGGCCCAGTCGAGTTTTGTCGGGAAATTAAAAGCTGTAACGTTTACCGACCTGGCCCGGACTGGAAAGGGGAAAAAGAATAAAAAGCCTGCAAACGGCAGGCCGGGAAAAAAGCAATGAAAAATCACCTCCGGGGAACATTGCTTTTGAGAGGGGAGGACGCTTGATGAAGTTGAATGAATTGACGGTGAACGGACTATACCGGTCGTTTGAAGAACAGGGTTATATCTGTGAGAAAAATCTTGTGATCACCGTTTTTCTGGCATTGAAGCTTGGTAAGCCGCTACTGGTGGAAGGAGCCCCCGGTGTGGGCAAGACGGAGATAGGCAAGGTGCTGAGCCGGATTTTCAACGCTGAATTGATCCGCCTGCAATGCTATGAAGGGCTGGATGAAAACAAGGCCCTGTACGAGTGGAACTATCAAAAGCAGCTCTTGAGGATCCAGCTTCAGAAGGAAAGTATCGGCACCGAAATGGCGGAGCGGGACCTTTTCAGCTACGAGTACCTGCTGGAAAGACCCCTGCTGAAAGCTATACGGTCCAGGAAGCCCGTTGTTCTGCTGATTGACGAGGTTGACAAGGTCGAAGAAGAGTTTGAGGCGTTTCTTTTCGAATTGCTGTCGGATTTCCAGGTATCCATTCCCGAACTCGGGACCATTGCCGCCGAACAAATTCCGGTAGTGGTGCTGACCAGCAACAGGGAGCGGGAGATTTCGGACGGATTGAGAAGACGCTGCGTTTATCTGTATATCGACTATCCCACTGTCGAAAAGGAAGTGCGTATTTTACAGGTCAAGGCTCCGGAGGCGGGAGAGAAACTGTCGCGGGAAGTGGCGAATGCAGTGAGCCTGATCAGGGCAAATCAGGGAATCAGCAAGAAGCCCGCAATTTCCGAGTCCATCGACTGGGCCAGGGCGCTGGTGGCCCTCGGCGCCGGTTCACTCGACCAGGAGGTCGTGAAACAGACACTCAATATTGTTTTAAAGAACAAGGAGGATATCGAAACCGTGCAGAGGGAGGTTGGGGTCAAGGCGCTGGCCGCCTCCGCCCAAAAACATGGTTGACAATTATCCCGCCCTCGCCGGTTTTTCTTCCCCTCCGACCAGGGAAGAAGACGCGGACAGATTTTTGCATAGCCTGGTGAGGTTCGTCCACAGCCTGAGACGGCTCGGCATCCGGGTAAGCGTGGCGGAGACCAGGGATGCCCTGGATGCCCTGTCCCGGGTGAATCTGCTGGACCGGGGACAGGTAAAGGTAGCCTTAAGTGCCACTCTGGTTAAAAATTACCACAACCGGAAGATCTTCGATCAGGCGTTTGACTCATTTTTCGCCCCGTCCGAAACATTACCGCAGAAGCAGCCTGAACTAATGAACGAGCAGCCCGTGTGCGGGGGCGGCCGGGATGAAAATGTCGGGGACCGGCTGGTCAAGGCGGTTAAGGAGGATGAACGGGACTGGGGAAAAGAGTTTCTCAATCTTCTGTACCTGACTGTGGAAGAAAACGAGAAGATGTCCATAAAACCGGGCTGGACCAAGCAGTTTAAAAAACAGTTCATTGAAACGATCGGAAAGATGCAGGGCGGCGGCGACGAAGGTCCTTCCGCCCCGGTAGCCGGAAAAACTGAAAGCTCCCTCAAACGCTGGCGCAGGCAGATGATGAAACAGGCTATCAAAGCGGGCTGGGTATCGCCCGCCAAAAACCTTATAGCCGGTTCGGAGAGGCTGGACGGGGTCCCCGAAACAGTGATCCCGGACGTTGAGACAAGACAGGACGGCGAATCGGTGTTATACGAGGACATGAAGAAGATAGCCGAAGAAGACCTGGCCAGAGCGGGCATACTTATTAAAAAATTGTCGCGGCGCCTGGCCACCCGCATTTCCAGGCGCTACTTCAAGGGACGCAGGCGGGGCAGGCTGGATATACGGCGAACCATCCGGAGAAACGTCAGTTACGGCGGCACCCTGATGGATTTGAAGTTCCAATCCAGAAAAGAGCAAAAGCCCAGACTGGTTTTGATCTGCGACGTCTCCGGTTCCATGGCGCGTTATACCGTTTTTGTCATTCAATTTATATACGGACTTTCAAACGTGGTACGGGGGATAGAAACATTCATCTTTTCCGAGGAACTGGAAAGGGTAACCCCCTACATGAAAAAGGGGGACGGCTTTGCCCGGACCATGTCCTCCCTGGTGGAGAAGAGCAGCCAGTGGGGAATGGGTACGAACCTGCACGCGTCACTGGCGGCATTCTTGAAAGATTACCTTCGCCTCCTGTCACCGTCCACGTATGTCATTATCGTCAGCGACGGCCAGACGATCCAGGCGGACCAGGCCGCCCGGAACCTGGAGGAGATCAGGAGCAGGGTCAGGGATATAATCTGGCTGAATACCATGCCTCGCGAGGGCTGGAAACGGTCCCCGGCAATAAATGAGTTTCAGAAACACTGCCAGATGTTCGAGTGCTCCACCCTGGATCAACTCAACCGTGTGTTGGGCAGCCAGATGCTCAACGTTTAATATTGAGTATGAGAGGATGCTTTTACCCGGATCCCGTCCCATCCGGTATTGATGCGGACGGGATTTTCAACTTTTTTTTCCAGAATGATTAAATTTTTTTCATAAATATATTTTCCGTTTTTGAGAAAACTATAAAAGAACCGGAGTGATTCAAATCCCGCGCTGCATGATTTCGCAACTGGAGGAAAAGCGTGCAGGAAACTTTGTAAAATTGGTTATCCGGCCTGATTATTTGTCCCAGTTCCTGCGTATAATACATTAAAATAGAAGGGGGTGACGGACGGAGTGAAGGCAACAGGTATCGTTCGCCGCATTGACGACCTCGGAAGAGTGGTTATTCCCAAGGAAATCAGACGTACAATGCGGATCAGAGAGGGCGATCCCCTTGAAATTTTTACTGACAGAGAAGGGGAGGTAATCCTGAAGAAATACTCCCCGATAGGCGAGTTGGGCGAGTTCGCTTCAGAGTACGCCGATTCGCTCAATGAAGCGCTCGGCCACATTTCGTGCATCGCGGACAAAGATTCCATTATCGCGGTTGCGGGAGCTCCAAAAAAGCAGCTGATGAACAAGCAGATCAGTTCTGATGTGGAAAAGGTCATGGCGGACAGGAAGATGGCTGTTTTTAGCGAACCTTGCTTTTTGACTGTGGACGAGGACATAAGTTACAACAGCGCGGTTATCGCACCGATAATTGCCGAAGGAGACGCGGTCGGCGCCGTAATCCTGGCGGCAAAAGAACCCGGTATCCAGATGGGTAATCTTGAGGCAAAACTCGCAGAAACTGCTGCAGGTTTTCTGGCCAAGCAAATGGAATCGTAAAAATCCCGTTGTTACAACCCGATGCCGGGCCGGCTTGAGCCGGGCCGGCATCGGGTTGAAGAAGGCCCGGTTTCGTCCGGCGCAACTTTTTTTTGAGAAAGAGTTGTCAGAGGGCTGATAACCGGGGTGACCGGCGCAGGGTAAAAGAACAGATTTAACCAGCCGGGCATATTGTGGTATACCAGACATTATTTGGCATGACGGGAGGTTGTGCTGTATGGTATACCACGAACTCGGCTGGATACGTTCAGGCGGCGGCAAAATGTGCCCGCTATTGAAAAGGGCCGCCCTCGAATGGTACCGGCCGCTGCGCTTTTTACCCTGTTTCCTGCAAAAACCGCTCAAATATATCAGACAGCGCCTGCGTAAAGTACCCGTTATAGTTCAGCTGGACGCCGCCTGCTGCGGGGACTTTTCTTTCAGGAAACTGGCGGAAACCGCGGGCTGCAGCGTTCACAGGGAACTTCCGCTGATCAACGCTTTCTCTGCGAAGGTAAGCGCAAGGAGCCTGGAACGGTTGGCGAAAAACGTTTTCGTCAAAAAAATCTGGTACGACCGCTGTGTCAGGAGTGTTCTTGACGTGGCCTCTCCAGTGGTGCAGGCGCCGCCCCTCTGGCAGGCGGAGGTGACGGGCAGGGGGGTTACTGTGGCGGTGCTGGATACCGGGATTTACGAACATCCGGATCTTTCAGGCCGGATAGTGGCGTTCAAAGACCTGGTGAACAATAAGACAATACCTTACGACGACAACGGACACGGCACTCATGTGGCCGGAGGCATTGCCTCCAGTGGCGTCATGTCCGGTTCGCTCTACCGCGCCCCCGCATTTGAAGCGGGACTTGTAGGGGTCAAGGTGCTCGACAAGGAGGGCAAGGGGAAAATCTCGTCGGTGATAGAAGGGATCCAGTGGTGCATTGAAAACAAGGATCTCTATAGTATCAGGGTGCTTAATTTGTCCGTCGGCGCCGACGCCACGGAGCCTTATACGGACGATCCCGTGTGTCTGGCGGTGGAGAAAGCCTGGCGTGACGGGATCGTAATTTGCGCCGCGGCGGGAAACGAGGGCCCTCAAAGCGGGACAATAGGTTCGCCGGGCATCGATCCCCTGATCATTACGGTAGGTGCGCTGGACGACGGAAATACCGTTAATGGTGAAGACGATCAGGTCGCCTACTTTTCCAGCCGGGGTCCCACCGTGGACGGACAGCCGAAGCCAGATGTAATAGCGCCGGGAGTCAACATAATATCCCTTCGTTCCCCGGGGTCACATATCGACAAAAAGAACAAGGAATCAAGGGTCAACGAGTGGTATACTTCACTTTCCGGCACTTCCATGGCCGCACCGCTGTGTTCAGGCGTAGTTGCGCAGCTTCTCCAGCACGACGCCTCGCTGACACCCGATCAGGTGAAAGAAAGGCTGCTCAAAACGGCAAGGAAAATTGACAACCTGGATGAATACGTCCAGGGGGCCGGGGTAATTGACGCCAAAGCTGCAGTTTTATATAAGGCATAAGTTTGTCTATAGTCTGAAACGCCGGGATTCCGGCGTTTCAGATTGTTGACATACTGTCGGGACCTTGAGGTTGAAGGAAGCGAGCGATATTGCGAAAGCGCCGCAGGTGAACCGGGCGAAGTGAGAATGCGATATTGGATGAGCGGACATGGACGTCTGCGAAAGCCTGAACCAAGCCGGGACGGCGAGTTGAAGGCTAGACTGGTAATTTCTTAATGTATTAAGGTATTGTTTATATAATTTTGTAATCAAGCTTGGCATAATAATATTAAAATCCAGGGAGGTATACACTTTGGCAAACAGGCTGGCCGACGAAAAGAGCCCTTACCTGCAGCAGCATAAAAATAACCCGGTTGACTGGTATCCCTGGTCCGATAAGGCTTTTGAAAAGGCGAAGCGGGAGGATAAACCGGTATTCCTCAGCATCGGCTATTCCACCTGCCACTGGTGCCATGTGATGGAGAGGGAGTCTTTTGAGGATGAGGAGGTTGCCGGCATTTTAAATGAAGGATACGTGTCCATCAAGGTTGACCGCGAGGAGCGCCCGGATATAGATCACATTTACATGAAGGTGTGCCAGGCCATGACAGGGCATGGCGGCTGGCCGCTGACAGTAATTATGACCCCGGACAAAAAGCCCTTCTTTGCGGGGACCTATTTCCCCAAAAAGGGCGGGGCGCGGATGCCCGGATTAATAGACATTCTAACCCTGGTGAGGAAAATGTGGCAGGAAGAGAAGGACAGGATACTGGCTGCCGGGGAAAGGATTGCAGGTACGGTACAGCCCGGAATTGCCCGCCGGACAGGAGTGGAATTGAACGGCCAGGTGTTGGACAGGGCCTTTGAACAGTTGGAGGCCAGGTTTGACGGGAAATACGGGGGTTTTGGCGTATCGCCCAAATTCCCGGCTCCCCACAACCTGGCGTTTCTCCTGAGGTACTGGAAAAGCAAAGGCGCCCCGGGCGCTTTGGCAATGGTGGAAAAAACCCTGGAGGGCATGTACAGGGGCGGGATATACGACCATATCGGATTCGGCTTTGCCCGCTACTCCACCGATGAAAAGTGGCTGTTGCCCCACTTTGAGAAGATGCTCTACGACAACGCTCTGTTGGCTCTGGTATATATTGAGGCTTTCCAGGCTGTCGGAAGGGAACTTTATGCCCGGGTGGCCAGAGAGGTTCTTGCTTATGTCCAACGCGATATGACCGCACCGGAAGGCGGCTTTTACTCCGCCGAGGACGCGGACTCGGAAGGCGAGGAAGGCAAGTTCTATGTATGGACCCCGTTAGAGGTCAAAGAGGTGCTGGGACAGCGGGAAGGGGAGATCTTCTGCCGCCTGTATGATATCACCCCTGAAGGAAACTTCGGGGGAAAAAACATACCCAACCTGATCTTTAATAAACCCGAAGACGTGGCAGCCGAATTTGATATAAAACCCGGGGTGATGGATGAATTTATTGAAAAATCCCGGCAAAAACTTTTTAAACACAGGGAAGGACGGGTCCGACCCTTTAAGGACGACAAAATCCTTACTGCTTGGAACGGGCTGATGATCGCCGCCATGGCCAAAGGAGCGGCTGTTTTCGGCGAGCCAGCGTACAGGGAAGCTGCTGCCCGGGCGGTAGACTTTATAAACAAAAAACTAGTGCGCGAGGACGGCAGGCTTCTGGCCCGCTACCGTGAAGGCGAGGCTGCTTTTCCCGCCTACCTGGACGATTATGCCTTCCTTGCCTGGGGGTTGATTGAACTGTATGAAGCCACTTACCAGGTTGATTATCTGAGAAAGGCCGTTGATCTGACAAAAAGGCAGATAGACCTTTTCTGGGATAAGGAAAACGGGGGATTTTTCTTCTACGGCGAGGACGGCGAGCGGCTGCTGTCCCGTCCCAAGGAACTGTACGACGGGGCTTTGCCGTCGGGCAACTCGGTCGCATTGGTCAACCTGCTCCGCCTTTTTGCCCTGACAGGTGATGAAATGTTTTCGGAGAAAGCGGCGGAACTGCTTTCAGCCTTTGCCGGGGAGGTTGAGGAATACCCTGCCGGATACCCCCATTTTTTAACCGGGGCCGGCCTTTACCTGTGGCCTGCGCGGGAAGTGGTGATAGCCGGGCAGGTGAAAGATCCGGGGGTTAAAAGGATGCTGAATTATTTGCAGCAGAGTTTTTTGCCGGAAACAACCGCTCTCTTTCACCCGGAAGGGGATGGAGAAGGAGACCTGGAAAAACTGGTCCCTCTGATTAAAGAGCAGCGTTCCCTGGACGGTAAAGCAACCGCCTATATTTGCGAAAACCGTTCCTGCCGTGCGCCGGTAACCGACTACGACGAGTTTGTCAGCATCCTCCGAGACTTTTCTTGAGAGCTTTAGAAAAAAATGAGCCGTAGTTCACCCGGCGCGGAGCATACTGAGCCAAGCGGTTTCAGCCGCCGGGGGACGTTGTCAACAACCTGTAACCGGCTTCAAGCCGGTGGGGGTATGTATCGAAACTTGCGTTCTCGCCTGTCGCATTATTTCACTCACCTAAAGAGAGAATGTCATGTGATTGGATTGAACGCGTGGATTTTTCCACAACCTCCATTGATTCAATATCGCCGGCACTGGACACTCCCAACTCCTTAAACTTTCTGGCTGTGACCAGAACTCTTCCCTCCAGGGTTCCTACAGCCCTGTTATATGCTTCCACGGAGCGGTCCAAACCTTTTTTAATATCGGAGAAATGCCCTGCCAGGTTT
>Ga0116192_1002351_pt1 | contig 12625 bp, 7 predicted proteins | sample AD_UKC113_MetaG_FD_89876 | JGI IMG/M metagenome (GOLD analysis project Ga0116192, IMG submission 89876) | Active sludge microbial communities of municipal wastewater-treating anaerobic digesters from Hong Kong - AD_UKC113_MetaG | ecosystem: Engineered > Bioreactor > Anaerobic > Digestate | place... | reverse complement strand
CCTCCGCCATCAATACTCTGCTGTTGTTGACCCATCATTGGATCTTGTGCAGGAGCCGAAAAATCGGTATTGATTGCCAACTTACGAATCTCGTCCTTCGCTTTTTTTACATACTCGCTTTGGTTTTTGGCAATTTTATCGCTCTCTATTTGAAGGGCAACCGAAGTAATTCCGCCTTTTGGAATAACAATTTCACCGGTTGGGCGTGTAGGATTGTTAATATCAAACTCCCCTTCATTTGGCGTCAATTTACCTCCGGCATCCATTGACGCCGTTGGAATATCTCTTTCTGTAGGTTTTGGCTGATCCGCTTTTACCTCTTTCGCTTGTGGCTTTTCTATAATCGTTTCTTCAACAGCGTATTTATCCCACTTGCTTCCGCCCTGGGCAGTAGCAGTATTTTCTACCACATATTTATCCCATTTGCCCATTAAAGCCCCATATCTTTTTTAAATGCTTCCACTTCATTTGCCGGCACGCGATATTTTTTTCCGTTTACTGTAAACTCTTGAACTTCTTCGGAATTCGTTTCTTTTTCAGCGGCCGAAGTACTTGTTCCGCCTTGTAATTTAGACAATGCTTCTTTTGTCCACTTAGTCGGCGTTCCCTGCTGATTTAAGAATCCTTCAACCTTGCTTAATGGAATAGCCAAATCAGCAGAAACATTCTGGTCACTTGCAATATTACCATCGGCATCAACCTTTGCTGCCTTGTCATAGCTTTCACCAAACACATACGGAGTCCACTTGCCTTTTACCTTCAGCATACCAATTTTTCGAGGAACAAACTTATACGAATTCGCTCCCCTTGCTTGTGTATTAGTATTGAGATCGATCACACCTTCTCCCATGTTCACTACAGTAGGCTGATTAACTGTTTTCAGCGTAACCGGAATGGAATACCGAATCTCGGCCTTGCGTTCTCCAAAAGATTCGTATTGTTTATTTAGTTTATCCAAAGACAATCTTGCATTATTAAGCGCTGCATCTTCTTGGGCTGTTCTTGCCTCCTTCGCCTCCAAGTCTGCTACCTGACCCTCTACTCCTGATATTTGCTCCTCTATTTTTGTTCTCAATGGAGACGAGCTTTCTATTGTTTCCACTTCTGCCGGTGCGACTTGGTCAAAAGTAGCATCTAACGAAAGACCTTTTGAAGCACTTTCTTTTCGTTCTGCAGGAGGATTGGCTGTGATGTTATCAAGGATCATTTTTGACCCTGACGCATTTGTTCTTAAAAAATTAACCAAGTCGTCTTGTACCGCTTGACTGTATTTATTCGGATCGGTTTCCTTTATCTTATCACCATTGATCGCTCCCCAATACCGAACTAAATTCGGATCCGTTATCATCTGCTGAATGAACGACTCTCTCATTACCGAATTAATTTCAGCTTTTGTCTTTTTAGCATAAACACCGGGAACTCCTTTTACTTTTTCAAAAACCTGTTCGCCCTCTGTCCAATTATTCGGATTGGTTTTAAAATCTTCAATCGTTTTTTGTAAATTGTAAATAGGAATTGGCGCTCCACCAAAACGACCTTTTCCGTCACCGGAAACACCATACCTGTCATTTGGAAGGGTAGAAAGCCATTTCTTAGAAACCATAAAACCGTTCTCATCCCTGTAAACATCTTTTGAAAAGTCTTCCTTATTGATGTTTTTTATGAATTCCGGATCCACAAGCGCCTTGCCTTCCTGTGCCACCTTTTCAAGGCCACTCAGATAATCACTCGTGTTTTTATATTGATTCATCCGGGCCATTAGCCCCATCATTTCGTTATGAACTCCTGCATAAGAGTCATTTGGATTCTGATCTCTTATTTCAAAAGCCTTGTTTAAAGTATCTGCAAAATCTGCCCTTGCTGCACCGGCAACATAATTGTGAAACTTACTATTGCGAAAGAACACATCCGCTTCGCTAAACAATTTCTTATTACTCGCATCTTCCGCCTCCCGTTTTTTTCTTAAGGCTTCCGCCGCTGCGCGTTCTTTTGCATCCTCTCTGGCAAGTGTTGCACTTGCTACATTCGCAAATAAGTTTGGCCTTTCCTGTAAACCAATTGCTTCTCCTAATCCTGATTCCATTAACGAGTTCTTTGATAAGGTGGAAATTGACCCATTCCATAATTAGGCACAGGAGCGCCCCACGCAGAACCTTGTCCCCAATTAGTAAACGAAGGACCCGATGCTGTGGCTGAAGGAATTTCGGATGGATTAAAATAACTCGATTCCACATAACCGGCATCCGCACCATCCCCCATTCCATCGTTAGCCGCTGGAACATCCGGCATAGCTGTTCCTGTTGCCATTGGCGCCGCGGTTTTTCCGATCGAACCCAGTAGATTAGGGTTGAGCGCCGAGAACAGATTAAGGGAATTCCAAAAATTCTCTTTCCCCGCCCTTATTGCTCCACCATAAGCTGCTTGTTGTTGATTGTAGTTTTGATTCGCCAACTGCGTTTGACGATTTCTTTGTCCTGAAATCACATCTCCTCGACTGTCCGCATAACGCATATTTGCTCTCTGATTCGCCGCATCCTGAGCCGCAAAATCATTTAGCGCCCTTGCGTTTCCATAATTTATCCCGGACTGTATCGCTCCGGCAAGTCCATTTCCTCCAAACTTCATTGCCCGTGAGTAACCGGCATTGTTTCTTGAAGCGAGATTGCTGAGATACGCCGCTCTTTCTGCTCCGGAAAAACCACTCATCGCATTTTTTCGCGCCACATCATAAGAACCTCTTTGTTCCGGAGTAATATCATATCCTGCAGGTTTAACAAGACTTCGTAATCCCTTTTTGGCTTGTTGTTCTTGGACCAGTCCGTGAACCATATTGGCTGCCGTAGCTGCCGCAAATAAAAGTGGTAATGGCATAGGAAAGTTATTTTCTCAAAAGTAATCGGATTTTGATGTATTTATATAGAATGATCTACTTTTTGTTGCTTAGAACACATAGTCCGCCCTATGCTGACAAAAGGGTGATTGACATTCCATAGGCAATGTATGAGATTCTATCAATTGGGCAAATTACCTTTTTGTCTAACCGAATACTGAAAAAAAATATCACCTTCAGTATTCCTTGCTTCCTATCTATTCCTTCCGTGGTGAGGTCCTTGGGCACGAAGTCTGCAAACGCTTATGGCGGGTAAACCCTCTTGTCTTGACTATGTTGACGGCGGATCGATCAGAGCATAGATTTGGTGCGTTTAATAGTAGAACGAAACAGCTATTTTATTTGTCGCTTTGGTGATGTTAGCGAAAGGGTAAAACTGGACTAAAAACCCGATGTTAAACCAAACAAAAAGCCTGAATCAACTAAATGACTCAGGCTTAATCGTTTTTGGTTTTTTTGTTACCAGACAGCAAACCAATATACAAATGAGGGATTTCTCCCAAAGCATTCACTACAAAACTACAGCTTTTTTTCATTTGATTTTAGACTTATGCGTTCTGGTACTGCAATAATAAAAAGTATTTTTATTCAACCAACACGCCTAAAAAAAATTTGTTGCCTAAAGTTAAACAAGCGTTTAAGTATTATTCATCCTGCTTCTCATTTGATACGAGATTGTAAGCCCAAACAATGAATTAAGCTCCTGTGGAGTAAAGTAGAATTTAGAAAGTAGATATTCCCCAAACAATTCAGAAGTGTCAATGTCATTCAGCCCATTGGGATTTTCGGTGGTTATTGTAGCGTCATTTTTAATCCATGAAGCACGCATAATGTCGTGTAATTCATCAGAATCAAAATCTGAATTAACCAAATAGCTATAATGTTGCTCGGTAAAGAATTCTATTGCATTTCCTACGCTTGACGGTTTAAATTGAGAATTCAACTCAATCGCATTAAAACTCTTTTTCTCATTTGGGAACTCATTCATTACCGCCAAAATAAACGGACGAGAAACGATTAACCCTCCATACCAAAACGCATACTGCCCTCTGTTATGATTATACAAATGATTGCGAATAAATGGACTTGATGACTGATAGCTTTTCTTCCAACGAGCATAAAATACCGGCAGGAAAGAATAGTAACAGGAAAACCCATTTTTAAACTCAGAGAACGCCAAGGTGTACTGATTGCGGTCTAATGGCGAGATCTGAAGTTCCCAATAAGAGGCATCTGTAATCGGAGCAGAAATAGATGAAGTTATTGTCGTTGCCGGGCGAAGAACAGAAATATCATCAATATCAAACCGGTCTCCTGTATTATTGGAAGACGACCAAAAAGATAGTATTGGTGTCACTTCACAAACAACAGAAACCGTATAGGTTCCGTTTGCATTTACTGTATGCGCAATCGTGTTACCATAAAACCCAAGATTCACCAAAAGCGTTCCGGAAGTATTTGTGAAATTACTGATTGTAAAAGTAATATCATACGTCATTCCAACTATAATCCCAACTACCTGTGAAAGCGAACTGAAATAATTCAGCGTTCCGTTGTTGGTAAATCGCGCTTTCCCGGAAGAAAGTGTCCACCCGGATCCTGCAGTCGTCCATCCTGAAAGTCCGGAAGCAAAGTCTCCATTGTTTACTGGTATAGAAGCGGAACTTACCGGAGTGGAAACCGATATTTGCGTATTCTGAATTGCCTTATAGATATTTGGAGTTTGCTTCAGTCCTTCGTAGACATACACACTATCTCCTAAAGCATAATATTTTCTTGGATTATAAAGCTCCTTATTTGTCTTAAATCCCCTGATTGTCCAGATATACTCCTTTCGTTGATCATTCCAAACGCCCCGAATTCCTTCATCATCTGCCGGAGTGCGTCGAAGATCCACCCATTTTGTGTTCTTTTCCACAAAACCATTGATGTTGTGAACCATAGAAATCGGATTCACGCCATCATAGCCAAATCGTATCACATATCCATATTCTGTATTCCACCAAGCAACAACATCGTTCCCTCCTCTACTAACTCCTTTTACAATACTCCATTTGTGAGTGGTCCCCAATGAAGACAATTGAATGCCCCTTCTTGTAAGAGCGCCTCCATCTCCTAAAATTACCTCCGACCCATCGGAAGATACCAGCGCTCCGGTATCATTGAAATACTGCCGCTGAAAACTTCTTTGCTGAAAAGTCAACAACTCTCCATTCACAATCTCATGGTGAATAATTTCACCTGATCCCATATCAAGATCACGAAAATTCAATGGCAAAAAGACTCGGTACTCATCTGTAGTGCTTCCGTTCGGTTTTGTCTGAGAATAAGCAATCCGTGTTGGAAAAACAGTCGTATCATTCGCATCCGGATCATACGCAGGAAGAACATTCACTCCGTTTCGTGGTGTATAACTTGCTGTATAAAACGTAGTATCTGCATCTACCAAAGCAGAATTGTTCCAGTTGTCTACTGAAATATATGGGCAGATATCGATTGCATTTCCTGTAATCGGATAGCGCATCTGAGAATTAACCCTGTTTTGAGAATAAAACATCGTCTCGTACCCCCATCCATTCTGATAAAAGTGGTTTAATACACCATCAAATACCGTTGGACCCACCTCGGGTGCGCGCAATTTATAAAAAGAGCTTTGACAAAAAGAATCTCCAAACACCTGAACACTATCTACCACTCCAATCAACGGCGCATCGGCATAAGCCCCCGTAGGAACATATTTGCTGTCTACCTTATTTCCAAACTTCACATAAAACCCTTTTGGGCGATAATATTGAGCAAAGGTAAGCCCCATAGAGGACGAATTAAACCCGGTTGTGGCATATAGAACTGGAGAAGATGGGCAATTCCATGTTGAAGTATAATCCACAAGGTTGTTGTCTTGCCACCCAATAAAGGAAGTCTTTACTGCACTAACTCCCGGTGATCCAAAAGCAACCGTTCCGCCCAACGGCACTTGTTGTACATCATCAAGAGAAACCTCTGCTCCGGTTCCAAGTGGATCTGTGCTTCCTGTGCTTCCGATTAACTCCTGATATTGCCCCTTAAAGGCGTTCAATCCATAACCTTGTGTTACCTGATTAGTAGAAATTACCGTCCTGTGCACTTCGCTAAATTGAAACAATTTATCCCCAGATCTAAAATCAAAAGACTCATTGTTAAAAAAGTCGTCCGGGGAATAAAAAGAAGCATACTTTATTCCCTCGCTTTTATCTACCCTTGCATCGGTATATGTATTTGGGAAAGTCCCGGGAGTAGTTCCATTTAAAAGTTCTGTATTTCCTGAAAACCAGTTAAACTCTCCAACAAGATTTGGATCAGCCCACCCTTCCGGGAGCTGGCAATTTGCGGGAGCCGCACCAAAATCATTTCCTGTAGTGGCTGCATTTTCAGAAATTCTTCCAAAGTTCACACATAGTCCGGTTCCTAAAATCTCTTTATATTGAGAGGTCATTTCAACCTGGTTGATATAAATTCTCTCCACAAGATCAATCATTCGGATTCCGTCAATCTGAAAGTTCCAGTCAATGTTTCCAAAAATAACAGAGGCCACAATAATTTCTCCCGTTCCAATATCCACCAATTTGTAATCTGGAAGTCCGGCAGTTCGCCTGTTTGAAGTAGGGTTGGCTAAGTTGTTATTCGCATTAGTATCAAAACGAATATCATCTACCCAAAACTGATTTGCCAAAATCGGCCCATTTTTTAGTTTTACAGAAATAGCAAAACGATAGGTTTCATTATACACAAATGTCTTTTTCCCATACGTTGTCGCCGGATCAAAATACTCTCCAAGCTTATAGTTGTCAAAAGCGGTAGTCGTACTTATCCCAACATCTGGAATAGTGTCTTGAACCAACTCGTGTGTAAGACTTTGTGCAAAAAGAGAAAAATCCCTAATCTGATTAGTTGTCAGATTAGAAATAATCATCTTATTGTTAAGCACATCGATACTTTCTGCCGTTTCATATCCGGCATTTGCGGTCTGAAGTGTTCCAAGATCCACCTCTGTTTCTGTTCCAAACCCTGTATGCGTTAGCTGCATTGTCAGCCCGGTAATCGTTGCCCTTAGCGCAGTAAAGGCTGTCTGAGCAAGTCCCTGATAAATCACATATCCGAGCTCAATATATTTAAAGAGTCCGGTCGGAATTCCGTTTACATCAAAAACATTAGCTCTTGATGTAATTGTATTATCTATATCACCAACTAAAAACGGACCCTCATAAATATTGATCACATTTGAAAGTGGTGTCCAAGAAGACGCACTCTCATTTTCTGTAATAAATCTTACTGCATATCGATAGTCCCCGCTTTTTAACTGTCCAACCCCATTTATTGTTGAATTATAAGTAAGCGTGACATTGGTATCTTGAATCAATAGTTTTGACTCGATTCCAATCGTATCATAAGAATACCGAGACAAAAATCCATCGGCAACATAATCACCATAGTAATAAAGAGCACGAATTGGATTAAACCCATCGGTAAAATAAAGACCTACATATTGCCCATTGTTTTCTACATACGTGTCCAGTTGTCTTTTGGTCCTAAGGTTTAGCGCTTTTGAAGTAAGCAAAATAGTTGAATCGATTCTATCCAACACAACATCTTCTGTACAAACCGTTATCCTTCCAACCGAAGAATAGTTTATTGTAATTTTTGCCGAAGACAAAGTATATGGCGCATCGTAAGTGCTTCCATAAAGAATAATATGGTCCGCATCAAAAATACCGAATCCATTCAACACGCTCTGAACAATCCATTCTCCGGAAAGACTGTTTCCTGAATTATCAGTTATTCCCTGAACAGCAATGGCCTCCCCATCACTAAGTCCGTGATTTAAAACCTCCAGCATTACCATTCCGGTTCCGCTATCAGAAACCGAAACTACGTCCAAAGAAACAGGAACATCAGAAGTAGTGGCTCCCCACTTAAAAAGTGTGCCTAAAAGATCATAACTGCCAATCGGCTTCACATTTCCTGCCGCGCCTTCATCAATCGCTTCCTGAATAGTAGTAAAACCTGCCAAAGTCGGCGTGTTGTTATAAATATCCCATTCCCAATAATCGATTAGTGTTCCATTGCTAATCATTACGTCTACCGTTATATCTGCTACACTTGATCCGGTAATGGTTGCTTCCGGTATAGCTGCGGTAATTGCAGTGATCGCATTAGAAACTGTTATTGCCGCACTTGCGTTCTGATTGATAGCAACCGTAGCAATGGTAATATAATTTCGTCTTTTAAAAATAAGAGAATAACTATCCGAACCTGTCGCCATTTGAATCCTGATCACCTTTGACTGACCGATCACGTTGCCCATATCATCAGAAAACAAATTCCCAAGAACAGGCTCTACTGCTCTTGTTCTTCCGTTCCCATCCGACAAAAGTGTAATATCCAAAGCATCCCGAAAATCTCCCTCCTTAATGGAAAGAATATCGTTTTCAAGATCAAGATTATTAAAAGCCTGTGTTGTTTTTTTCATTAGTGATCATCAATTGGCTGAGTGGTGAACCATGCAAGAGAAAGCATGCGGATCATGTACTTATTCTTGGTAAACTCATCCATCGTAGCAAGCCCTTTTAGCCATCTTTTTTGTGCCACCCACTCTCTGCTGGCCATTTGCAACAACATCGGCGTAAACTGTCCCTTAACCTCCGGAAACGCCTGTAAGAATTTCATTCTTGCATAAGCACTCAAAGCTCTTTCAAAATCAGAGTAGATTAAGTAAATACAATTATCATCCGTCTGTATCGCCAAATAAGACAACTCTACTTTTGTGCCGTCTAAAATCGGACTAAAGAAAACAATCTCGTTGTCTACTATCTGAAAAGAATTGACATAATTAGCAAAGAAGTTGGAATGACTTGTATCGCATCCGCACTCGTTGGTCATAAAATCTCTGTCCAGATACAATACCGGAAGACAAACCGTTCTTTGGCTGGTGGACCCGTCCGCATTAGTAACTTCTTCTACAGAAACAAACCGAAGCCCAAGCATTCTTCTAAAGCCGGGAGGAAGTGTCGCTCTGTTGTTTTCGACGGTAAGAGTTGCCGGCTTTTTAACAAACAACTGATTGGTTCCTGTATGGCGCACTCCTTCGTTTATCCATTTCTCAATAAGAACTGAATAATTGTTGTCACTCATTAAACCTAAATCGGCCAAAGTAGAAGACACTACCTGATCGATCGGGATTGTTTGATTATATCCGCCCATCTACTTACTGCATCAGTGGTTTTGGTAATTTAGTAGAATCCACCCCGTCAGAGATTTTATCTGCAGGAGTTGATATTTCCATTTTAAGTACCGTTTGTGTTAAATATTTTTCGACAAAATCCACGCCTTGCGGATCCAATGGATAATTGTGTTCATTTTTGTTGAATGATGGAACATCTACCGGTGATGAAAAAACAGCCTCTACGATCGGAGATTTTATGTTCGTAATAGTGTAACACTCAATCTGTCCGTTTTGATATAAGACATAATTTCTTCTTCCCACCTTCATTACTGGGTGTTTCATCATATTGGAAAGCGTTGCCCGGTCCCATACTCTTGTAAAATTATCTCCATAGTCCGCACTTCCAACGTACCTCAGTCCATCTGTCTTATCTGCAAACCAAATGACCGGCGGACAAGAAAAAAGCGTCTTACACTTACCATCCTGCATCTCTGCATCATACTCCGGATAAAATCGCTGATACCAGTCCCCATGAACCTGTTTTGTCTGCGCATAACTTTGAGCACACCACAAAGCACGACCTTCGTCTACCTTTTTCTCTATCTGCTCTGTAGAAATATTTCTATCGTCCACAAACAAACCTCCTGAAACAGTCCCGATAGCGCTTTCTATTATTTGCCGTAACGTCTTCATGGAGTAATTGTTTTATCGGTGAGTTGAGCAAGCAGAACATCTCTTGAAGGAGAAGTGTAAAGCATTATCGCTTCATCTACAAGTCTCATTAAAAACTTAAACGGATAAACCAATTCAAGATCATTAATGTTGTCAGAAACATCTACCTGAGCAAGATTTTTACTAAAATAATCAATGGTAATCTCTGATACATCCGGTGTAAATTTAAGATATGCATCTGCGGTCGCCACTTTAGGATTGTCGGCAGTAGATTCTTCAAAAGCAGATATTTTTCTGTCTGAATAAATAGGTTCTGCCCAATTATAATATTCCCTGGAAACAGATCCACCCTGAGTCGTACTGCTACTACAACGAACCGGTACCGACATTTTTTTATCTCGCCACAATTTTCCTTTAATGCTACTCAGTGCCTCATAGTAAAATGTCCCGTTAATAGAATTATTTGGGTGATCAGAAATAATTATCTTTTCTCCGATGGCAAAATTATTATGCTTGTTAAACTTAATGATACACGGAGTTCTGTCTATACATTCAGATACCTGTAGACCTCTGAGCAGTTCTTTTGTCTTACACTTTACAGCGAACAAATGTTGATAATCGTCAATCATTGCAGTATGTGTAATCGTACCACCACCCTGATAACTTCCGTTGATAAACGTAGCAATGAATGTAAATGTTCTTGGAGTTGGTACGTTAAAAATCGTCACCAATCCGTTAATGTCCGGAATTGAACTAATACCTAAGACCCCTAAAATGCTAACATCTTGATTCGCTAAAAGGTTGTGATCTTCTCTTGTTGTTACTGTTATAATTAATCCGTTAGCGGTTACATTGGTAATAATTAACGGAGCAATAGATATCTTGCTGTTTAAAACAGAGAAAATTTGTTCTGTCCGGACCTGATAGCGCAGCTCATCATACTCCTTTTGAGAGGTTAGTCCCATGTACTTTTTCTCGGAAAGATTTGAAAGCGCCATTTTAAACAGGCGATTCATCTTTGTATTGTCCAAGAACTTCGAGTAGCTTTTATCTACCTTATTCTCAAAAATCTTTCTTATTTCCTGTCCCGTAGTCATTCAATACAAAGTAAATCGAAAAACAGTGCTTTCTTACCAAGCAACCAACTTTTTATTGCTTTGCCGATAATAACCGGTTCATAAAAAAAGGGATTGTACGCCTACAATCCCTTCACACACAAAAATCCAACACTAATTTATCAAACAGCCTCAGACTCCCTCATAGAGAGAACCTGCTCTTTTTGTTCATTCATAATATCAATGTATTCTTTCAGTTTTTCAACCGAAGAAGCCGCTTCAATCGCCTTTTTCTTTATTTTCACGCCACTACCAAGACCAAGACCGTTATCCTTTTTACCTCTGAACATTGATTCAAAAAGGTCAAGTGCCTGATTTTTCCACTGCATGATTTCCATCTGATCTTTTGGCTTGAGCTCAACCATTGTTTTCTCATGCTCTGTTGCTGATTCTTCATCCTCAAAATCATCCATATCGTTCACCCCTTTCAGGACAAAACGAGTATATGTTTCCGGATTCAGTTTGCAGAATTCGATCACATTTTCAAAAGAGGACCCCAAGAGTTCCGATCCGATATAATAAGCCGAATTCCCCTCTTTTACCTGCTGGACAATCACTTTGTAGTTAATTGCTTTTCTGCAGTTCACGCGAATTGCCTTGTCCGGATTGTGGCCATCTACCCACACGCGGATAAAGTCTTCCGACATATTATTCCCCTTACTGTCCTTCACAAAAATTTGCCCTTTGGTATAATCTACCAATCGCATGATCAGTGCACGTTTGGTTAATCCTTGAGGCAAAATTCCATAATAAAAACAAATATCTCGAACCTGGCTGAGTGTGCAACCAGCCATAAAGTTTGCAATTGTGCGCTTGTTGTCCCACTCTTTCCAGTCAGAAACTACCTTCATGTTCACGTCAATGATGTCAAAATAAAGCTGCTGATTAGGCGTTGTGTACATGTGCGGCTGACCGTTAATGGTTGTCAGCGGATGTTGTAAATAAAAAGTATCGATTGTATTCTTTTTAGCAACATCTACCACCGTCAAAGGAGATCCGTCTTCTTTGCACTCATAAGACAACTTGTGCTCCTTTTTACTTTTACTAAAACTGAGATTTATTTCTACGGGCGTTTCCGCTACCGGAGTCCGAAAATCTTTCTCTACAAACGAATATTCGCTTGTTAAAATTCTTTTTCTGTCATTGACAATGAATGTTCCTGTCAACTGACAATCCGTTGGGATTGTAGGCACAATCCGGAGTTCTCTTTTCATCTTATTTTAAATTTATCTGCTTATTTGAATAAAGGGAGGCGATCGAAACCACCTCCCTGTTTAATTGAACTTTGATTAGGCTCCGATATCCAGGAATTCCGGATCTGCAGTTGTTACACCGGCTCCGTAACCATTGATAATCTCGCCAATACGTGTTGCAAGGGCCGCATAATTGGTGGCCGCCGCATTGATATACACGTTACTTGTCACGCGCTGAATCGACACGTTTCCGGTAGCATCGTTTACAGAATGGTTTCTGAAAACAATACGGAAATTAGAGTACGACTGTCCTGCGACAAGAATATCAGCACTTACACCAGAGGCAACAAGGGCCGCATATGTTCCTTTGGCTTGTACGCCGGGAGTTGTGTTGGTGATAGAAGCAAACGTTCCAGGAGTGCTTGACAAAGACACCTGAGACACTTTCACAAGCGGATAACCCGTCTGCGAAGTAATCACCAGGGTTGTCGTGCCGGTTGCCGTCACTTTAAAGGCCGTCTGAGCATTGATCACTGCGCGAAGCGAGTCACAAATG
>Ga0116192_1002349_pt1 | contig 12629 bp, 11 predicted proteins | sample AD_UKC113_MetaG_FD_89876 | JGI IMG/M metagenome (GOLD analysis project Ga0116192, IMG submission 89876) | Active sludge microbial communities of municipal wastewater-treating anaerobic digesters from Hong Kong - AD_UKC113_MetaG | ecosystem: Engineered > Bioreactor > Anaerobic > Digestate... | reverse complement strand
TGCAAAAAAAATGTATTATTCTTGGAGGGGCTGGATTTATTGGTTCACATCTAGCGGATTTACTTTTACAAAAAGGATATGAAGTAATAATTTTCGATAAGATTAATTGTTTTAAAGGGAACATCGAACATTTATTAAAAAAGGTTAAATTTATTGAAGGTGATTTTAATAATGATATTGATTTAAAAAATGCTTTAAAAGGTGTTGATTATGTTTATCATTTTGTAAGTACAACTTTACCCCAAAGTTCAAATCTAAATCCATTTTATGATGTAGAATCTAATGTATTGGGTTCAATCAAACTTTTTCAAGAATGTATAAATCAATCAATCAAAAAGATAGTTTTTCTTTCATCAGGTGGTACTGTATATGGAAGCCCAAAATATATACCAATTGATGAGAATCATCCTTTGAATCCACTTTGTTCTTACGGAATTACAAAAATAACGATCGAAAAATATTTATTTTTGTTCAACTATTTAAATAACTTAGATTACTGTATTATAAGATTATCAAATCCATACGGTGAAAGACAAAATCCAAATGTTCCACAAGGAGTAATATCAGTTTTTTTAAAAAAAGTGTTCACAGGCGAAACAATCGAAATTTGGGGAGATGGTTCTGTTGTTAGAGATTACATTTATATTAGCGATGTTTCAAATGCTTTGGTCAAGGTTATTGAAAAAGATACTTCAAGAAAAATATATAATGTTAGTAGTTCTCAAGGATATTCACTTATTGAAATATTGAGCTATATTGAGAAAGTAACAAATATAAAACCAAAAGTTATTTATACAAATAAACAAAGGAAATTTGATACACTTGTAAATATTTTAGATAATACAAGTTTTAAAATAGATTTTAACTGGAATCCTGAAATTAGTATTGAAAACGGAATTGAAAGAACCTGGAATTGGATAACGAAACAAAAGTTTTAAAATATGTTACCTTTTGTAGATAACTTAATGCCTTTTAGATACCAACATTTACAATGGACTTTAAAAGGTCTGGAAATGACAGGTATTCCATTAATTGAATATGATGGGACAAAATATCTGCCTGCTGGTATATCTGATGATACAGGTATTTATTATTTTATTCCACAAATTGCTAAATTATTGAATGTAAATCTTGATTGGGCAATTTTTATATTTTTTTCTTCGATATTCATAACTTCAATGTTTTTATCATTTTTTTTATTGTTTAAGCTATTCCCACAAAAAAATCAAAAAGCAATAACTATATATTTTATCCTAATTATTTTTTTATCTTGTTTTTTCCGAGGAGATATTTATATTTTTACAGCAATTTCTGTATCTACACTAATTCCTCTGTTTTTATATATTAATGCTAATTATAGTAACAAAAATATACTTTACTTTTTATTGATTTTTCTAGGTTTTATTTTATCAATATTTAATTTCATTAGAAGCAATTCTGCAACTGCAATATTAATTTTTTGTTTATATTTAATAATTATAAACAAGAATACAAAATTTTTATTAAAGGTTTTTAAAATATTGTGCATTTTTGCAGGATATTTATTATTTCTAGTAATTTTAAATTTAAATATATATAACGAAAGAGATAGTTTTTTATACAATCATAAAATTGATATTAAATCATTTCCAGAAGGTCATATTTTTTGGCATCAGGTCTATATTGGATTAGGTTTTTTAACAAATGATTATGGAATAAGATATACTGATGATTCAGCTTTGGAAAAAGCTAAAGAAATTAATCCAGATGTTATACCACAGAGTATTAATTATGAAAAAATATTAAAAAACGAAGTGTTTAGAATAATTACTAGTAACCCCTGGTTTTTTATAAAAAATATTTTTGCAAAACTAGGAGTTATTTTTTTATATTTATTAATTTTCTCTAATTTTGGTTTAATCATTTTTTTAAAAAACCAAAATCATTTTCACTTAAATATTTCTTTTATCCTGGTTTTTATTTTTAATTTAATTTTTCCTCTTTTGGCAGTACCATACCCAAGTTATATTTTAGGTACGATAGCTGCATTTAACATTTTCGCAATTTATACTTTGAATAACTATTTATTTAACAAAAATCCAAGTATTAAAAATTTATTTCGTTTTTGAACAAAAATAATATTTTAAAATGAAAGATTATAAAGATATTACTCTATCAGTTTTTTTTCCAGCATATTATGATGAAAAGAACATAGGAAAAGTTGTAACTAAAGCAATTTCAGTTTTAGAGGAATTAAATCTTAAAGATTATGAAGTTATTGTAATTGAAGATGGAAGTCCAGATAAAACCGGTGAAGTTGCAGATGAATTAGCAAAAAAGTACTCTAAAGTTCGAGTAATTCACCATGAAAAGAATATGGGATATGGGGCGACCTTAAAAGATGGTTTTTTAAATGCCAAAATGGAATATGTTTTTTATTCAGATGGTGATAATCAATTCGATCTTGAGGAATTAAAAATTTTTGTTGCAATTATACCTTATACTGATATTGTTTCGGGCTTTAGGATACACAAAATGTATTCAAGATATAGGAAATTTACTTCTTTTTGTTATAATCAATTGTTAAGATTTGTTTTTGGTATTGAAGATAGAGATGTAGACTGTGCATTTAAATTATTTCCAACAAAACTTTTTAAGCAAATTACCATTGAATCAAAAGATGCTTTTATCGATGCAGAAATTATGATAAAAGCAAGATTGCTTGGTTATAAAATAACTGAAGTAGGTGTAAATCATTTACCAAGAGTTGATGGAATTTCAACTGGTGCAAGACCAAGTGTAATTTTTCGGACAATTTTAGAAATTTATCGTTACTGGAAAAAATATAAAAAAGAAATAAAAGAAGTAAAGAAAAATATAATAAATAGGTAAAAAAATGAAAATCAATGTTACAATACCTGTATATAACGAAGAAAAAATATTAGAAAAAAGTATAAGATATTTGTATGATTTTCTTTCTGAAAATTTTAAAAATTATGATTGGGAAATTCTTATAGCTGATAATGCATCAATTGATAACACTTTAAATATTGCTAAAAAGTTAAGCAAAGAACTAAATAGAATAAATTATATACATTTGGATGAGAAGGGTAGAGGACGAGCATTAAAAAAAGCCTGGACCGAATCTGATGCAGATATTGTTAGCTATATGGATGTTGATCTTTCTACAAACCTTTCTCATTTCCCCGAAATGATAGAAGGTATGATAATAGGCGGTTATGATATTGGTACTGGATCACGATTAATGAAAGCTTCAAGAACTAAACGAAGTTTCAAAAGAGAATTTATTTCAAGAGCATATAATATTTTAGTAAAGATATTATTTAGAACAAAGTTTTCTGATGCACAATGTGGTTTTAAGGCTGTAACAAAAAAAGTTGTAAATAAAATTATTATTCCTTATGTGAAAGATACAGGTTGGTTTTTTGATTCTGAATTACTAATAATAAGTGAGAAATTAGGATATAGAATATTAGATGTACCTGTTGAGTGGATTGAAGATTTAGATACAAGAGTAAAAATCTTTAAAACAGCTTATGAGGATATAAAAGGATTAATTAGAGTAAAAGTGAATTTCATGAAAAATATTTATAAAAATATTTAGTAAATTTTAATGAAATTTATAAAAATTGTTCTGCTATTTAAAAAAGAAATTTTTAAAAACTTACATATTATTATATTAAAAAAGATAAAAAAAAGTATTAAAACTCAAAAATTCACATCTTTTTCTTTTAAGCATACTCAAATATCAAAAATTAATCATTTATTTTCAAATTATGAAATTAAAGATTATAACAATCTTTTTACAGAATCATTAAGTAATATCATTTTAAAAAGTGAAGAGTATTTAAACAAAAAATTTTATTTTCTGGGTGCTAATTTTAATTTTAATGATAATATAGATTGGCATTATGATCCTAAAGATAACAAGAAATGGATAATAAAAAAATATGATGAAAGAAAAATTCATTATAGTGATTTACCTAAAGATGTTAAAATAGTATGGGAACTAAATAGACATCAATATTTTTTTACATTAGCAAAAGCTTACAAATTAACTAATGATAGTAAATATGCTGAATGCATAATTTCACATATTTTATCTTGGATAAAACAAAATCAGAATTTTATTGGAATTAATTGGTCAAGTTCATTAGAAGTAAGTATTAGGTTAATTAGTTGGATATGTGCATTAGATTTAATCGAAGAATCTGAAATATATAAGAAAAATCAAAAGATTATTTTTGAGGAAATTTATAAACACATTATTTTTTTAAGGTACAATCTTTCTGATGATAGACTAATTCATACAAATCACTTAATAGGAGAATTATCAGGTTAAATTCTTGCTTGCATAGTTTATAATTTCCCGGAAAAAAATAAATTTCTTACAAAATCTTTAAAAATGCTAGAAAAAGAGTTAAAGGATCAAGTTTTTCAAGATGGTGTATCAAAAGAACAATCAGCAAGTTATCATAGATTTGTTATAGATTTTATTACATTAATAGTTGTATTTAGTAAAAAATTTAATATTATTATTCCAAATACAATAACTACTACTTTAGAAAAAATGATTGATTATGTTTCTTCTGCAATTATTAATTGTAATAATTTTCCAATGTATGGTGATTCAGATAATGGTAGAGGATTTATTTTTACTGAAAATAATAATTTTTGGGATTTTAGCCATGTATTATCTAATGGAATAATAATGTTCAGAAAAAATGAATATCAACAAAATATTGATTTTAACGAAGAATCATTCTGGTTATTTGGAACTGAAGGTTTAAATATATTTAAAAAAATAAAAAGGATAGAAAAGGCTGATAATTTATTTTATTGCTTCGAAAAAGCAGGTCACTATGTTTATAAAAATTCATTAAAAGGGATATATTTTTTTGTAAGAGGTGGCGTGTTCGGAATGGGAGGGAATTATTTTTCTTCACACTCACACTTTGATTTATTATCACCAATATTAAGTTTTTATAATTTGCCATTTTTGATTGATTCTGGTACTTATGTCTATAATGGTGATAACTATAATAGAAATAAATTTCGGGAATCAATTTCCCATAATAATATTACCTGGAATAAACAAATAGTTAAACCAAGATTAAATTTTGGTTGGGAGAAAGTATGTAATGCAAAAATTATCAAAAACATTAAAGATAATAACAAATATATTTTAAAATTCATATTTGAAAATATTAGAGGATATGAAAGAGAATTCATTTTAAATAATGAATGTGTTATAATAAATGATATTTTTTCAAATAGTTTTAATAATCTTTATTGGCATTTTCATTTACACCCAAATTGTAAAATTATAATGAATGATTCTTCAAAAGTATTAATTGAAAATCAAAATAAAAAAATATATTTTTCTTCAAATAAATCTGAATTGAGAATTATAAAATCAGAAGTATCATTTAATTATGGAGAGAAAGAAGAAAACTTTTGTATAGTATTAAATTCTAATGCAAATAAAAATGGAATTTTTAGCTTTTTTTTAAGTATTAATGATGTTTATTGATTGATTTAATAAAATCTTTATAAGAAAGAGTATTTAAAATATCATCTTTTTCTATTATAGCTTTATTTACCATTGCAATTCCATAATGTAAATTATCAAGAGAGGAGATGTTATGTGCATCTGAATTAATAGCAATCTTTACTTTATTTTTTACTATATTTGTGATTTTTTCATAAGGCACATCCAATCTATGTTCATCAGAATTAAGTTCTAAAGCAGTATTGTTTTCTTTACAAGCTTGAATTAATCTGTCCCAATCAAATTTATAAGAATCTCTAGAAAGTAATAAACGACCTGTTGGGTGACCAATAATAGTAGTATATTTATTTTGAGCAGCATTAACTAATCTTTTTGTCATATCCTCATAATTAAGGTTAAAGTTTGAATGAATACTTGCAATAACAAAATCAAATTTATTTAATACATCGTCAGGGTAATCAAGAGATCCATCTTTTGAAATATCAGATTCAATTCCTTTTAATATTTTAATTTTTGGATATTTTTTTTGAATAGTATCAATTTCAGAAAATTGCTGGAAAATTCTTTCTTTATTTAATCCATTTGCATAAAATGCAGATTGACTATGATCACAAATACCTATATATTCAAAACCTCTCTCAAGAGCATTTTTGACCATTTCTTCAATTGAATTGTATCCATCACTATAGGTAGTATGAATATGTAAAGCACCTTTTAAATCTGAATATTCTATTCTTTTTTCTAGATTGTCATATTTTAACATCTCATCGAAGTTTGGATAATCTCTTAATTCTGGACGAATAAATGGTAAATCCAATATTTGAAAAATATCATATTCATTTTTAAAATTAATAACTTTTTCATTTTGAAGAAATAATTCATTATTTATTTTAATATTCTTTATTTTTAAATATTTTTTGATATTATCTAGAAAATTCTCATTGCCGGTTTTTATAAATAAATTTGAATAAAAACTTTTATCATCAGTAAGATAAATATTGAAAACTATATTGTTAAGTTTAGCACTAATTTTGCCATTTGAATAATTTATTTCATTAAAATAATTTTTGAAATTATTAACTAAATTGTTGTGATTATTTGAAGAAATCAAGTAGTTTATAGAATCGTAAACTTCAAAAAATCTTCTATTAATACCAATCGGTGAAAAAAGGTAAATATTTTTTAAAGATTTTAAAAACTCTTCAAATTTACTTTGTTCAAAAAATATTTTATTGATTAAAAATTTACCGGATCCTTTTTTTAAAAATTCGATATGATTTAAAACATTAGTTTGTGTTTTTTCTCCAAAACCTTTTAAAAGTATTAATCTATTTTCTTTACAAGCGTATTCAAGTTCACCTAAAGAAGTAATATTTAAATTTTTCCATAATAATTTTACTTTTTTAGGACCAAGTCCTTTAATTTTTAAAAGATCAAGAAGACCTAATGGGACTAATTTTGTTAATTCTTCAAGATATGATATTTTCCCGGTAGAAATATATTCTTTCGCTTTTTCGATTGAAGCTTTACCAATACCTGTAATATTTTTTAACTCGCCAGAAAATAAAAGATCTTCAACAGGTTTAGTTAAACTTTGAAAAATTCTAGCTGAATTTCTATATGCAGATATTTTAAATTGATTTTCGTCTAATAGTTCTAAAAGATCAGCAATTAATTCAAAAACTGAAGATAAATTTTGATTTTGATCAAAGCTCATTAAAAAGTAATATTTAATTCTTTTATAGCTTGCTTTAATTTTGCATATTGTTTCGTTAATTCATCTGAAATAACTTTTACTTCAGCTAAAACTGGCATAAAGTTAGTATCTCCATTCCATCGGGGTACAATATGAAAATGTATATGATTTTCAATTCCTGCACCAGCAGCTCTTCCAATATTTAATCCAATGTTAAACCCATCAGGTTTTAAAGTATGTTTTAAAATTAATTGGCATTTACCAACATAGGATAAAAATTCTCCTTTTTGTTTTTCTTCAAGATCATTTATATCCCCAATATGATAATTAGAAATTACCATTAAATGACCACTATTATACGGATATTTATTCATAATCAAAGAGAAATTTTTTCCTCTTTCTAAAATTAAGTTAGAAATATCATCATTACTTTTAATTATATTACAAAAAACACATTCATTTTTATTTTCGTCTTGAAAAGAATCTATATATTGTGAACGCCAAGGCGACCAAAGTTTTTGCATTTAATTTACCTCATTTAGTTTAAAAAGAAAGCTGACTTTTAGTCAGCTTTCTTCATTATTTATATTCTATTCTTCTTCTTTGGCTTTTTCAGCAGCAGCGATTATTTTGTCCATTATCTCTTTAGGAACTTCGTCATAGTGAGAGAATTTTCTTGTAAAGAAACCTCTACCTTGAGTCATAGAACGTAAAACAGTAGCATATTGATGTATTTCAGCTAAAGGTACCTGAGCTTTTACTATTTGATTGTCACCATCAGCTTCCATACCTAATATTCGGCCTCTTCTTGAGGTTAAATCACCCATAATATCACCCATAAATTTATCTGGAATTGTAACTTCGATATTATAGATAGGCTCAAGTAATACGGGTTTTGCTTCTTTAAATCCTTTTTTAAATGCTTGTGCTCCAGCAATTTTAAATGACATTTCATCTGAATCTACAGGATGATGTGTTCCATCAAATATTGTCACTTTTACATCAACTATTTTATAGCCTGCAATTACTCCTTTTTCCATAGTTTCAACTATTCCTTTTTCTACTGCTGGTATAAATCTTCCAGGAACAACACCTCCAACAACAGCATCTTCGAATTGGAAACCACCTCCACGAGGTAAGGGTTCAATTTTTAAATGAACATGACCATATTGACCTCTTCCACCAGATTGTTTTTTATGTTTATACTCTGCATCGTCTACTTTACCTTTTATAGTTTCTCGATAAGGTATTTTTGGTTCAACTATATCTACATCTACACCATATCTTTCTTTAAATCTTTTGACTATAATATTTAAATGTAATTCACCTTGGCCACTGATAATTGTTTGTCCTAATTCTGGATCGACTTTAAATACAAAAGTTGGATCTTCTTCATGAATCTTATGTAGACCTGAAGAAATTTTATCTTCATCTCCTTTAGCTTTTGGTATTAGTGCAAGGCTTATGACTGGTTCGGGAAATTCAATAGGAGGGACTATAACAGATAAATTTTTTGAGCATAGAGTATTATTAGAATGGGTATCTTTAAGTTTTACTACTGCAGCTAAGTCTCCCGCAATTACCTCTGAAATTTCTTTTCTGTCTTTTCCATTAATCATAGAAATCTGACTAAGTCTTTCGGCTTTACCGGTAGAAGTATTTTGCAAATCTAATCCAGCACTAACCTTGCCACTCATTACTTTGAAAAACGCCATTTCACCAATATTTTTTTCATTTACTGTTTTAAAAATAAAAAGAACTGGTTCACCATTTGAGTTAATATCAAGGTTAATGAACTGATCTGAATTTAATTTTTGAACTTTCACAGGGGATCTTTTATCTGGAGATGGACAGTATTTTTCAATAAATTCTAGAATAGTTGCTAGACCGATATTCTTTGTAGCTGAAGTACAAAAAACTGGATAAATTTTTCTATTTAATAATCCTGTTGCCAAACCTTTATCAAATTCTTCATCGGATAAGCCGCCATTCTCGAAAAAAATATTCATTAATTCTTCATCAGATTCTGCAACTTTTTCAATTAATTCTTCTCTTAATTTTTTGGCTTGTTCCTGAAAATTTGCAGGAATATCTAATTCTGTATATTTCCCGGAAGCATTACTTTCATATTTTATTAATTTCATTTTAATAATATCAATAATTGAATCAAACCCAACTTTTGGATTTGCAGGAAACTGAGTCACCACAACATCAGAACCAAATTTATTCTTAAGACTATCAATACATTTTTGAAAATCTGAATTTTCGTGATCTAATTTATTGACAACAAAGACAAAAGGTATATTATCTTTTAATGCGTTTTTCCATATTATTTCAGTACCTACTTCAACCCCTTCAGATGAATTAATAAGCATAAAAGCGGTATCTGCTACTTTTAAGCCACATTTGACTTCTCCAATAAAGTCATTAAATCCTGGTGTATCAAGAATATTTAATTTAACTGAATTATAATTAGTATTTAATAAAGATGTAGAGATAGAAATTTTTCTTGAAATTTCTTCTGATGAAAAATCAGATACAGTATTTCCATCTTCAATTCTACCTAAACGTGTTGTTGCACCAGAAGTGAATAATAAAGCTTCTGTAAAAGATGTTTTTCCGCAACCTCCATGACCGGTGATTACGATATTACGAATGTTTGATGTGATATACTCTTTCACTTTTTTCTCCTTAAAAATAAATGCATTTATTATGAGTAAAATATCGATAAGAATAAAATATTAGTGGAAGGGAGGTCATAAATTTTGCCCGGTTTAAAACCGGGCAAAATTCATATAATCGGTATAATCCCAAATCAAACATATATTTTATTCTTCTTTTTTCTTATTAAAAAAAACACTAATTCCTGATATAATTCCCTTAATAAAACTAATAAATTCTAAAATAGGTTTTTCTATAGCGTTTTTAATATTCTGTTCGAACTCGACTAAATTATTAGTAAAAGTTTTTAGATTTTGTAAAGAAACGTGTAATAAAAATACTTGTTCTTTAATACTATTAATTATTTCATTAGATTTATTAATTAAATCATTTAAGTTATCTAATACTGGGGTTAATTTCTGTCTTATCTCAGAAATATTCTCTTCAATTTTAGTAAAAGAATTTACAATTTTTTTTAAATAAAAAATTGTAAAAATACTCAAAAGAGAAAGTGATAAAAATAAAATTATTTTTGCAAAAATGACTAAATTTTCCACATTTTTCTCCAGTAATTTCTAGATTTTATCTTTTTTATAAGCGTCAATTCCAGAAATAGGGTCTTCATCAATTTCATCATTAATTTTTTTGTCTTTAGCTTTGATTAATAATTCTTCACTTTCAGCAATTAAATCTTGTGCTTGTTTTTTTGCATGGCTAACTAATTCTTCAGATTTTCTTTTCGCTTCATTAATAACATCAGTTACTGTATTCTTAGCTACATCAATAAATTCTTCAGCTTCGCCTAATATTTTTTGTGAATTCTTTTTCAATGTTTCACGCATTTCTTTACCACTTTTAGGAGCATATAATAATGCTATAGTTGCACCAATTATTCCTCCAGCAATTAAACCGAGGAAAAAACCTTTTGAACTTTTATCAGACATTTTTTAACCCCTTAATAGTTTTAATTTATAAAATTATATAAAAGAAATGTGAAAATCAAGATATTTCCGATTCAAGTTTTTTATTACAAAATATTAATATTTATCCATTCATAGAATTATTAAACCTATAATAATTTTTCTTGCTTATTTCATTCTTTTACATTAAAATTACATAAAATAATCCATAAACTAATTTAATTCTTGAGGTATCTATGAAAGTTTATAATATTCCTGAAAATCCAAGAATATTAACTACAACTGTTGGTTCATACTCTTATCCTGAGTGGCTACTTACAATGCCAAATGAACAATCAAGAATTGATGCTTTAAGAGTTGTATTTGATACTCAAAGGCAATTCGGTATTGATTTAATTACTGATGGAGAATTAAATCGTTTTGATCCTAATCACCCTGATACAAATGGTATGATAGAATATTTTGTTTCTCGTTTATCTGGAATAAAAACTCAAATAAGTATAACTGAATGGAGAGAATTCCAAAAAAATGAGAGATTATCATTCAGAAAAAAACCTGCAGGAGTTGTAATTGACAAAATTGGTGAGGGATATTTAAATTTATACGAGGATTGTACTCGTTCGGCAAGTCTTGCAAACGCCCCATTCAAATTTACTGTAACCAGTCCTTATATGTTAGCAAGAACTTTACAAGATAATTACTATTATGATTTTGAAAAGCTAGTAATATCAATTGCAGAGGTTTTATCTTCTCAACTCTCTGATCTACCGTGTGCCTGTGTACAGATTGATGAAGCTAATATACCTGGCAATCCAAATGATAGTGATTTATGTTCGAAAGCAATAAATTTACTATTAGATAAAATTCAAGTTGAAAAAGCTGTTCATTTATGCTTTGGTAACTATGGTGGACAAACAATTCAAAAAGGGACATGGAAAGCATTAGTTGGTTTTCTTAATAATTTAAATTGTGATCATTTAGTATTGGAATTAAAACATCGACCAATAGAAGATTTGGATTCTTTAAAATTAATTGATACAAGAATAAAAATTGGAATAGGAGTTATTGATATAAAATCAAATCATATAGAAACTCCAGATGAAATAGCTTTTTTAATTGATACTGCAGAAGAAAAATTAGGACCAGATAGAATAAGGTTTGTTCATCCTGATTGTGGTTTTTGGATGTTAAAACGTTCTGTTGCTGATAGAAAAATGGAAGCTTTAGTAAGAGGGAGAGATAGATATTTAGGAATTTAGTATTCTGATATAAATATTTAAATTTTACCTTATCTGATTTATCCTTGAAAATATTTCCATTTTAAATTATATTATTAAAATGAGAAACAAAAAAAATATTCTTATAGTTAGAACAGATAGGGTAGGAGATGTTGTTTTAACATTTCCAATAATACATATATTGAAAAAAAATATTCCAGATTCAAATATCTTCTTTATGGTCTCTGATTATACAAAAGACTTACTTGAATACGATAAGAATATAAATGAATTAATAATACTTGATAAATCTTTTATAAAAAATTACAAAAATTTAAAAAAATATAAAATAGATATTGCTATTATTGCTAGTCCAAATTTTATTTTAGCATTTCTGTTTTTTTTAGCAAGAATTCCGATAAGAGTTGGAACTGCTTATAGATGGTATTCATTTTTTTTCAATAAAAAGCATTTTGAACATAGAAAATATGGCAATAAACATGAATTAGAGTATAATTTTAATCTTTTAAAAGAATTAAACATTGATGTTGAATATAATATCAATTATCCAATTAGTATTAATGAAATAGATAAATCTAGAGTTGATTCATTTATCGATTTTT
>Ga0116192_1002348_pt1 | contig 12637 bp, 13 predicted proteins | sample AD_UKC113_MetaG_FD_89876 | JGI IMG/M metagenome (GOLD analysis project Ga0116192, IMG submission 89876) | Active sludge microbial communities of municipal wastewater-treating anaerobic digesters from Hong Kong - AD_UKC113_MetaG | ecosystem: Engineered > Bioreactor > Anaerobic > Digestate... | reverse complement strand
CTCAAAATCTTCCTTACCGGCATCATATGGTCCGAAGACATCGGTATCATCCACCACTGTGGGAGAAGGAAGGGCCACATAGATATCCCTGGCCTCGGTGCCGGCCACGCCAACCGCGGCCATCATATCAAGCCTTAAGAGCTTTAAAGAGCTGATATCCACCGCCGAAAGCTGGCCCACACCGTTTGGATGGGTGTGTATGCACCTTATGCCTGTAAGCCTTGTCCGGCTCCGGCGCCCCTCCACCTCGTTGAGATACACTGTTTTAAAGTCTCCAACGTTAACATCGACGATATGTCCCTTGCGATCGATATATACGGCGATCTCACGATTGATGGCCCCGGTAAGCGCAGCCATCTGTGTGATTAATTCTTCGGTCCAGAACTTGTCCTGGGGAATTTCAATATCAAATAAATGATCCAGGGCCTCCAGTATGCTGTTTTTGATCCCTTCCAACGAACCTGTGACTCTCATAATACCCTTTCGTTCCTTAATCTAGTATAGGATATGCCTTTTATCGGAAAATAATCGGGATGCGGCTTCATGCCGTGACAGCCCGGCGGATTTTCTCCACCAAGCCCTGTGTGCTTTAAGGAAAACTCCGGCAGTCCTATTTTCTATTATAACGCCAAGAGAGGGACTCTGTCTTTATCTTATAGGAAATCTTCAGGGAAGAAAGCCCTAAAACACCTGAACTGACCAGAAAAGATGGTTGATATTCACAAGCAAGTAACAGCCCACCGCAATATTCATCACGATATTGGAGGTGCGAAGCTGCCTTAGGTTTGCTTTCCGCATCCGGATGATCATGAAAACGCAAAGAATGGCTACAAGGACGATCTTGATGATGACCGCAAGAGAGTTCTGATCAATAAAGGCACTCGTGACAGGGTTAACCTCTTCAAAAAGCCCCGTAGCCAGAAGACTTTTAGTGAAAAACAGATCGGAGATATTCAGCAGATACAGAATCACAAACTTAATCGCTATCCTGCGATAATAGGAATTGAGCTTACTCAACAGCATCACCCATTTCCTATTCTTATGCGGATGCCGTAGGTTTACACCTCACAGATCCTATATTTCCCGTATGAACCTTTCTTACCTTTATGACGGGATTCCTTTGATCATATTTTTATCGAAGCTATATTGATGCCTGGGGTAATTTCGTATAATCCTTGGCAATTAAGGCATAGTAAGATGCACAAATATCAATATATCGATTAGGAGAGCGAATTATGGACAAGAAAACGAACAGCAGAAAGGATCAGGACATCCCTTATCAACAAAAGAAGGCAAACGGTGTGATTCAGTCGGAGTTTATTGAAAAGCAGAATCAGGGGCACAATGTCAAAAAGCAGGCATTAGGCCCCAATACAGAGAGGTGATAGACTTTAATTATTTCTGTTGGATTCAATTACACCGCGGATCATGAGCCCTATGCCCACAACAGCAGTGCCAAACATCATAATGGTCACAAACAGGCTGGTGGGTCTAAACTCGATGACCAGGCCCATCAGCAGACCTGTAAGAATAACGATTAATCCGGCACCGATGAGTACCCATCCCCATATCTGTCTCTTCATTGCAAAGAGAAGAATGATCCCGATTAAAACGGGCAGCAGAAGAATGCCAAAGGGCGGGTTATAGCCCCCTGTAATGAAGCTCAAATTAAAGCCTGTTCGAACAATGGTGTTTTGTGTGATCAGAAAAACGCCTAAAATGAAAAAAGCAATACCAGAAAGCAGATACTTCATGCCTCACCAGCCCCAATTCTTCCATATGCGTAAGATAAATATGGTAATTCTCAGATACTTATTCTATCAAATAGTTGCAGAATAGTCACGCATGAAGTCATGGGTGTATGCGCGCAATAAGAAAAGACGGCTCTTGCCGTCTTCTTTGATTTTTCTGACAGTATGCCAGACATTTTAGTAATGTTCATCATGAACACTAAAGGTTTGCTGCCGGATGGGATTTTCTTGTTTTGGCATCTCTTGCAGACCCTGAGCTTCTCACCGTCTCCTAAGATGAGATCATACAGGACCTTTATCCGGGTAGCTTTGCAAACCGGGCAAGTCCCTCTCCCGTGGGACGGCAGCTTCCATAATGTTTTACCTCTATGGGGTTTTGTTGCCATGAATCTTGTTTCCTTTCTTCACTTTCACAGATGAGCCTTAGCGCATCAGCCCATCTTTAGATGCAATGCTTATATCACTACCATAGCACCGGTCAATACCATTATTCAATTTCATCAACGACTCTGTAACGAACTTGAGCAACCGTGCTTTTTTTGAAGAATAATCCTTCTGATGCTTTGCTCCGAAAGGTAATGGCTTTGTGACAGAACCGGAATCGACGCACCTGCTTTATATTCGCCATATATCTTTACATTCCGTTCCCTAAGACTTGCCTTTGCACCGCTCAATTCCCCCCAGGATTTCTGCTTTCCATCCTTACGGGGGATGTAGATGTATTCACCATCCACATATCTCTGTATTAATGCTATGATTTCCTCCGGCAACACATCATTTGCCTTTATATACCTCATATCTCTGCCCCTCCGAAAATCTTTCTGGATGAAGCAAAGACCACTTATAGAAACCCACTCCGACAATAATCATTTTTTTGTTCTTTGGGATTTCAAATAAAAAAAGCAGTCAGGCTGAACCTGCTGCGGTATCTATGATTAATTCCTTATCCCTGGCTTATGTCTCATGTTGAAAACGAAAACGCCAAAAAACCTTAAATGAGATTATCATAAGGTATAGCAAGTAATCGGTAGTTCAACATCAGCTACATAAGTGTTCAGAGCTCCGAGCAAAGCATCGCCGACTAAATTTTCTGTGGTCCTTGCGCGGAGCATATCTTTCGGCCGTAAACCTTTATGGATTTCATAATTATTGACCTTTCAGGGTTTATTATTGCTATCTCATTTAATCACATGCTGTTTAACCGGTCAAGAATCATAAACAATTATGAATTGTTCTTGATCATCATACCTTATTGGCCTTGACGAAGAATCGATGGCAGGTGATATCGAGATACCCATACTTCTGAATGAGATCATTAATCTCGACCAGCTTGTCAAAATACTTTTCTACTGTAAAATCCGGTACCTGCCAGGGTATCACTTTCAAATAAAAGACAATCGCGCCGATATCATAGAATCTTGTTTTTACGAAATCCTCCTTCTGCTCGGCAATTTCAAAGCCCGCTTCTTTTAATTGGCTCACTGCAGCTTCCAGATTCCAATCATAGTATTGAAATTTCGGCGCACCCAGAAGTTCATTTAATTCCTTATCATTTAATCCGCCGACCTGCTGGGTGATAAAGGTACCTTGCTTCTTGAGAATTCTTTCCACTTCACCAACAGAATAGGATTCATGTCTGTTGGTGATTAAATCAAAGCTTTCATCAGAAAATGGCAAGGCTTCGTCATCATCGACCCGATAGACGCTAATACCCATGGGCTCAAGCCTATTCCTGGCGACCATGATATTGGGTTCATACCCTTCAGTGGCACAGGTATGCTCAGGCAACGGACTTAAAGAGGATATAAATTCACCGCCACCTGTCCCCATATCCAGCAGGGAAGACGCTCCCATCAGGCTAAGCCTTACTTTATTTCTGTAGCTCCAGCTCAAGGGAAACTCCTGCATTCTTCGGGAGGATTCTATGTATGAGAAATCCCATCCTTCAAACCTCTCGTTAACCTCTTGAATCAAGTAATCAAACAACTGCTTGTTTGTTACGGCTTTCTCCATTTCTGTATCCTCCTTGAGTTTTTTCGATAATGCGTGCTAGCAAACTATATCACTTACCTCATTTATGATATGCCTCACCGTTCATAATCTTAAAGGCACGATAGACCTGCTCCAAAAGGATGATGCGGGCAAGCTGGTGGGGAAAGGTAAGGTTGGACATAGAAAATCTGAAATCGGCATTCTTAATAATATCCTGGGAGAGACCTGTGGAACCCCCGATGATAAAGGCAATATCGCTTTTTCCATCCACCATGAGCCCCTTGATATGCTCTGATAGACCTATGGAATCCAGAGCCTTGCCCTTGATGTCCAGAACAATGGTATAGGGCTTTTTGCTCAAGGCTTTAAGAATCCGCTCTCCTTCTTTGTCACGGACCTTTTTGTCCAACGTGGGATTATTCTGATCATCGGTCTTCTCTTCGTCAACCTCTATGACATTTATCCTGCAAAAGCGCGAAAGACGCTTGAGATATTCACTCTGAGCGTCTTTTAGATAAGCTTCCTTAAGCTTTCCAACTGCAATGACATCAATGTTCATGCCAAATTTCAACCTCTAAAAACAGATCACCTTGCTGACCCTGTCCCTGTGGGCCACATCCAGGTACACATCCCTGTTGGGAACGATGCACTTTTCGGTGAGGGCGTTGCATACGGTTTGATAGGCTAACTCGGGAAAATTGTTTTCCTTGCTTAAGTGACCAAGGAGAAAATACTTCGTGCCCTTTTCGGCCAAATGGGCGACCACCTTGCCTGACAGCTCGTTGCACAAATGCCCGTAATCACCCATGATGCGCTTCTTAAGAGGCCATGGATAGCTGCCTGTCTTGAGCATTTCAATATCGTGGTTGGATTCCAGCAGAATCATCAGGCTTTTTTCAAGATGAGCCAAGAGATCATTGGAAACATGGCCGATATCGGTTGCAACCGTGAACTTTTTGTCTTCAATGAAGAAGTTGTATCCCACCGGGCAGGCTGCATCGTGAGGTATGGGAAAGGGGACGATTTCAATGTCGCCCACCGTAAATCTCTCGTTAATTTGGGTTGTTTTGATAAACTGGGGCTGAAGCTTTCCCAGAAAAGGCTTCATGGCCGACCAGGTGGCTTCATTGGCATAGATAGGGATCTTATGCCTTCTGGCAAGAATACCGGCTCCACTAATATGATCGCTGTGTTCATGGGTTATGATGATGGCCGAGACCTTATCCATGGATTCCCCGATGCTGACGATGGCCTCTTCTATGCGTTTGCCGCTCACTCCGGCGTCCACAAGCAGGGATGTTGTTCCTGAGGATATGAATATGCAATTGCCGCTTGATCCGCTAAAAAGGCTGCAAACCTTTACCATGGGTCCTCTCCTATTCGTCGTCCGATATCCTGCTGATGTCTGCTCCAAGCATCTTGAACTTCTCTACCATCTTCTCATAGCCTCTGTCGATGTAGTGAACGTTCAAGACCTCGGTTTCACCCTCGGCTATTAGACCGGCGATAACGCAAGCCGCTCCGGCCCTTAAATCCAGAGCCTTAATAGGTGCACCCGACAGCCTGGAACCACCCTCTATGACAGCCATTCTGCCTTCCACACGGATTTTTGCGCCCATTCTCTTGAGCTCCTCGATATATTGGAAGCGATTATCGAAAATACCCTCAGTAATAGTGCTGATGCCTTCAGCCCGCAGCAGCAGGACAGCTGCCGGTGGTTGAAGATCGGTCGGAAAACCGGGATAGGGAAGGGTTTTAATGTTCACCTTGGCCAGCTTATCCTTGGAGTAGACCCGGATACTGTCATCATATTCCTCAACCTTGACATTCATCTCAATGAGCTTGGCCGAGAGGGATTCCATGTGCTTAGGGATCACATTCTTGACCACCACATCACCCCGTGTGGCAGCTGCAGCAATCATATAGGTTCCTGCCTCAATCTGATCTGGGATGATGCTGTGAACGACGTTTCCTTTAAGCTCCTTACCACCTCTGATACGGATGATATCGGTTCCGGCGCCCTTTATATCTGCCCCCATGGCATTGAGGAAGTTGGCAATATCAACAACATAGGGCTCTTTGGCCGCATTCTCAATGGTGGTGAGACCCTCGGCCTTAACAGCGGCAAGCATAATATTAATGGTTGCCCCTACGCTGACAACGTCAAGATAGATATTTGCACCCACGAGCTTGTGGGCGGTGAGCTTGATATGGCCATGCTCAATTTCAACCTTGGCACCTAACGACTCGAAGCCCTTGATGTGCTGATCGATAGGCCTTACCCCAAAGTTGCATCCTCCGGGAAAGGTGACAACGGCCTTTTTAAAACGTCCAAGCAGGGCACCCATAAGATAATAGGAGCCACGAAGCCTGTGCACGTCATCAGATGTTGCCATATACGAATTGACTTGAGAGGTGTCTACCTTCAAGGTATTGGCGTCTATTTCCTCGAACTTGGTCCCTAAGGACTCCATGATGCGCCTGAGAATGGCGATATCCAAGATATTCGGAACATTTTCTATTACACAGGAATCATTGAGAAGGAGGGCCGCCGGTAACACCCCAAGCGCAGCATTCTTTGCGCCGCTGACCGTAACCTCTCCCTTTAATCGCCTTTGTCCGCGGATAATCAGCCTATCCACTTCAACACCAACCTTCCGGTACTTCTCTTTCGTTATGCCTGGATGTTACAGGTCTTAAATTAGCTTATCCTTACGCCATTGCAAGCGTTTATCCGATATCCGGCCATTAGCAATCCAAGAACACATGCAGGACTTGGTGATATTCCTGCACAAGTGGAAAGACATATTATGGCTTGAAAGATAAAACTATTATACATGAAAAGTACCCAAACTTCAAATTAAATCAGTGAAACGAGATTTCCATCTATTTAACAAATATATCCCCTGTATAGGCATTGTAATAATCGATCTTCCCGTTATCAAATCGGATGCGCCAGACCGGACTGTCAAACAGGTCCTCTTCATTAATCCGCTTGTATCCAAAGTCAATAGACGAAATCACCGAATGCTCCGGGATGCCTGCCATAACCAATATCTGATAAACCGATAAGATTTCATCAGATCCAATAACCTTGTTGACATCCCTGCAAATCAGCTCCAGATCAGCTCTTCCGTCCCGTGAAACCTGAATGGTTATGGCGTTGTCGAACAGCAGCTGTTCCTTATACTTTTCCACAAAGGAGATCTCCCTGGTTTCAGCATCAATACTGACCTGACTTTCCAGCACAAGCTCGTTTTTTACAACGCCAAGTCGCTTGATATAGGCCTGCAGGCTGCCGGTGAGCTCATCCGGATTGTCAAAGCTTTCTTGTATACCTGGAAGAAAATCCCTTATTCTGATTGAATTATTCCCAATTTCCAGGATTTTATTGCCTTCATCCCATATCCGCTTCCCGTTTTCCTGTTCAACAGGCTTCATGGCTTTCCCGAAAACGGCTTTAACAACCTGATCTTCATTGATTTGGCGGGATTTATACTCGATCATCCCTGATGCCTTATTGTAAGATGGCGGATCTGCCTTAAACGTGATATTTCTTTCCGCCAGGAACTTCTTTGCATATTGAACATAGTCGTCACTCAGGGTGAAGTTGGCACCATGGAGGAGAATGCCGATAAGAAGGAAAAGGTTTAGCAGTATAAGGAGCACAAGTAATATGGTTTTAGCTTTTGACCACTCCATAGCCTAATCCTCCTCTGACATAGGTATGAAATTCCAAATGATCTGTGTTCCTTCCTTGTCAGGAGAGGTGGCGATTATCCAGCTTGGATAAAGGATCAGGGACTCGCGCTTTGAAGCATCGAATATGTATCCCTCCTCGATACCGGCGAACAAGCGATTCCTGAGAATGTCGGGGCTTTCCGACATAATCTTGTTCTCCACCAGATCGATAAAGGAATTGCTGTATTGATGATAGTTCCCAAGAGGATTAAACCTTCTCATCACCCAGCGGCATTCCAACACTCTATCGGCAGAGGCCTTAATGGTTATGGCGGAGGATACGCTGCCGGTGCTATTGGCTCTGTTGTCGTACACCAGCACACGGAATCCATTCAGGGTATAATCGAAGGTAAAGGTAAATACCCCTTTTTCCTCCTTTATGGATGAGAGGGTGATATCTACTTTATTAAGAAGATCTCTTCTGAGCTCAATAAAGGAAAGGGCATGAATAAAAGCAGCGGATATATCGATTTCATTCACTTCTGACGCAGGAAGATACTTATAGTTCAGGGTGCCGGATGCATCCAGCTTATAGACGTTTTCGGTGTCGGAGAAGGTAGCGGTGTTAGCGCTTAATGAAGCCATAAGGCTGTCTCGCTGATTAAGCAGAATGCTCTCCCGTATGCCCTCAACCCTCTGTCCTTCAGCTCCGGACTCGGTGTCCTCCTCCTGGGTGAGAACCAGTGCATCAGGGATGCTGATCTGTACGCTCTGCATTCTCGTTGAACTGTATAAATCAAGATATATCGGGATGGCAGGGTTTTGAGCAAGCTTTGGGAAGGTATCTCCCAGAGTGCTTGCGGATATAATCTCATCTTGATTCTTGAGCGCCTCAGGCAGGTTTCTGTAGAAATTCTTCGGAAGTGCATTGGGATCGATCTGCACATTATATACATGTACCGTTTCCTCATCGTAGACATATACCGTATTTACGGTCTCATTGACATTTTCAAGAGGAAGGATGGCGATGCTTTTTATACCCTTGAAGCTATAATTCCCCGAGATGCTGATGTCGCCAAACCAGGAGATCAGCTCATTGGGAAGAAGAACAGGAAAATCAATGATGGTGCAGGTTTTATTGGTATTAAGCACCCAATCGTCCTTGGTGAGAATCTTGTCCGGTTTCTTTGAGTAGATCACGGGAATGTAGTATTGCTTGGCGTCATTCCAAATTGATTGGTAATGCGCCTGGTTTTCGGGCAGGATCCATTGATTTGAGTCCAAGCTGATAGAGACGATAATGTTATCCGGCTTAAAGTAAGCATCTTTAGCAGTCTTCAGCTCAGCCTCGCTTAAGTCCTTAAGCTCTGACGTTGTATTTGAACCAAAGGAAAAAATTGCATCTACAAAACGAAAAGGGAACCCCTGGGCTTGCAAGCTCATGTGGATCCCTACTTGTATCACACCTGTAAAGAACAATATCACTAATAACCAAGTCTTGAGTTTTTCGCTTATCTGCTTTTTCATTTTTTTACGCAGTTACTTATGATGAATATGGCGGCAGAGCCTGAATGAACTGATTGAATTCAACCTTGACACGTTCAATGGGCGTGAGGTTCTTGACGACGATGAGCATGTCCGTGATCTGAAGATTTACGCCCAACTCCAGCTTCTCTTCACCCTTTTTGAAGATAACAAATCGAACCTCGTTGACTTTATCAGAGCCCAGGTACAACAGCTCAGCCTTCGTATAGAAAACAAAAGATCCCTCAACAGCATTGGTAAGTTCGCCCTGCTTGGTGTCAACGCAGTATAACGGCTTATATTCACCGTCTACCTTGATGTACATCATCATCACAACGGTACTGTCAACGGTGCCGTCGACAACCGTCCCGGTAAACTTATAGCGCAATTGGCTGTTGGTACTGAAATCTCGCTTGTAAACAACATCTAAGAGAAAGTTCTCTTCAGAGACCAAATCCGGGTTAAAGAACAGGTCAGCATATTCATTTTCGTAATTTATTCTTACCTCTTCGGGATTAACAGTATTAATCGCGACGGTTTCATCTTGGGTAAGGCCGGCCTCGGTTTCGTTTACTCCTGCGGCAAATGCTGTCACAGATGCCAAAGCCAGCATCATCAAGAAGACAAGCAGGAAAACAACCTTTTTTGCCATCTTTATACCTCCAGTCTACCCGTAATTGCCATAATAAGTGAATATTTTTCCACTCTTACAATGTAATTATACAATAAACCGTATTACAAATCCATTACATGGCATTTAAAAAGCAATTACCATAATTTAAGTAGCCTGAGTCCTTTTAAGAGGCAGTTCTATATAGATTTGCGTCCCGCGTCCCACTTTACTTTTTGCGGAAATATTGCCGCCATGGAGCAGAGCGATTTCCTTGGCAATAGCCAGGCCCAATCCGGTTCCGCCCATTTGCCTGGATCGTGCTTTGTCCACACGATAGAATCGCTCAAAAATGCGATTCAAGTCCTGTTCGGGCACGCCGATGCCGTTATCCTCAACTAAGACCACAGCCATATCCTTTTCGCAATACAGGCTGACGATGATTCTGCCCTTTTCCGGTGTATACTTAATGGCATTCCCTATGATGTTAATTAATAATTGATCGATTCTATGCCTATCAGCTTTAATCAACGGCATATTCTGCTTGATTTGCAGGCGCAGCTCCTGTTTTTTCTTCTCGGCTTCGATCCGCATACGGTCAACACATGCACTGGCCAGCTCTACCAATGAGACATCCTCAAAGGTGAGGGTAATACCACTGTCATGCTGGGACAGAATCAGTAAATCCCTGACCAGGCGAGTCATACGGTCGGTTTCATCGTTGATGACGCTAAGGAAATGCTGTGCCGTTTCCTTATCCTCTAAAGCGCCGTCTAAGAGCGTTTCTGTGTAGCTCTTCACAGAGGTGAGTGGTGTCCGCAGCTCATGGGAAACATTGGCCACAAACTCTCTGCGCATGTTTTCAAGCTTATGCTCCTCTGTGATATCCTGAACCACGACGATAATACCCTCTATGCGATTGTTTTCGTCCGAGAAGGTAGCGAATTGAAGCTTTAAGAAACGATCCTGGTATTGAACCTTGTGAAGCCCGCTGTTTTTTTCCTGTGCCATAACCTCGTCCAGGGTCAGCTCGAGACCGAATAAACCGACAAACTGGTTGAAATCCATATCATAGGTCAGATTCTTAAGTATCTTCCTGACCGCCTCATTGGTATGCAAAAGCTCTCCATCAATCCCGAAGGCAATAATACCGTCGGTCATGTAGTTTAGAATGGTCTCAACCTTGTTCTTCTCGCTGGATACCTCAGTGAGCATCTCTTTAAGGCGCATTGACATATAGTTAAAGGTCCTTGTGAGCTTTCCGATTTCATCATCGGACTGAATCTCCAGGACCTGACCAAAATCACCCTGAGTGATCTTTTCGGCCTTGTGCATAATCTTTGTGATGGGACGCGTAATTGTTCGAGACAAAAGTATGCCTATTCCCAGAGCCGCAAGAATGGAGAACAACAAGCCCATAAAGATACTTCTATTGAACTGATTAATGACTACTAAGGCCTTGCTGCGTCCATATTTAAAAAAGAGGACATAATCACCGTCGCTTAAGGCCTGGGTTCGGACATAATCATAGAAGTCACCCTTTTTGGCTTTTGTGTAGGATTGCTTCACCCCTGTTGCGATACTGCTTTCAGAGGATAAGACCGACAGGAGATTAACGGATTTATAGATGTCGTTTCGAAATTGTGTTCTGTTTTCCTTGTATAGTGGGTCAGACGAGAAGACGATCTCATTGGTTTTCTTGTTGATAATGGTATAGCTTCGGTCTTCACCACGAATAAGGCCGGAAATTACAATATCCTCGTAAAGGATTCTCTCCAGCTCTTTTTCACTGGTTTCTTCATCAATCGGCAATGCACTGAAGTTTCTTTCGATAGGATCCTTGAAAGCGGCATAAAAGATACTCTCAACCTGAGAGGTGAGGTATACCCAAACGATGGTCATCAGGGTAAAGGTTATTAAGCATAATATGATCACCAATCGCCACTGAATGCTGCGAAAAAACGGTGAGTTTTTTATGAATTTTTTCATAAACACCTTAAAGAGCGGGATTGAAGTAATATCCCACACCACGTTTTGTGAGGATATATTCCGGCTTGCTTGCGTCCTTTTCAAGCTTCTCTCGGAGCCTTCTTACCGTAACATCCACGGTTCTCACATCGCCGAAATATTCATAACCCCAGACCTTCTCGAGAAGGTTTTCTCTGGAGAAGATCTGCCCCTTTTGGATGGCAAGGAATTTGACAAGCTCGAACTCTCTTAAGGTCAGCTCCAGCACGGTTCCGCCGCGTCTGACCTCATATCGGTTAACGTCGATTTCCAAATCAGCGTACCTGAGGCATTCATTCGCCGGTTGCGCCGGTGTGGTATCCTCATTGAGCCTTCTTAAGTTCGCCTTGACACGGGCCATAAGCTCCCTTGGGCTGAAGGGCTTTGTTATGTAATCGTCTGCTCCGAGCTCCAGGCCCAAGACCTTGTCTACCTCTTCTTCCCGTGCAGTCAGCATGAGGATGGGCGTCTGCATGGTTTGCCGAAGCTTCCTGCATACTGTAAAGCCATCCATTTCAGGCAGCATGATGTCTAATATGATCAGGTCCGGCTTTTCCCGTTCAGCAAGCTCAATGGCTTGTTTACCGTCATAAGCCTCAATCGTTTCAAAGGATTCCTTGTTGAGATTAAACTTTAATATATCTACGATATTCTTTTCATCGTCCACAATAAGAATTCTTCTCTTCATTTCGGACCCCCATGTAGTTTAAAAGAATTGAAATACAGTAATGATTATATCATATATTCTTTACATAAGGAATTCTATAATATTTGGTATGCAGTATGATTTACAGAATTTAATATATCGTATAATGTTTGTATTGTTCACAACCAGCCTGGCTGCATGGCCGAGCAGCAAACGAAGTTTGCGACCAAGCGAGCGACAGTGGAACGACCAGGCCCCCTATACATGGCAGATCAACAATCGAATAATGTGACCGGCCTTTTGTTGCCACGAAATAAAACAAGACCCTGAGCTGTTAACTCAGAGTCTCGATATAAATCCGGCAACGACATATTTTCCCGGGCCGTCTCCAGCCAAGTATCTTCTGCACGGGAGAGCTTAACTTCT
>Ga0116192_1002347_pt1 | contig 12638 bp, 11 predicted proteins | sample AD_UKC113_MetaG_FD_89876 | JGI IMG/M metagenome (GOLD analysis project Ga0116192, IMG submission 89876) | Active sludge microbial communities of municipal wastewater-treating anaerobic digesters from Hong Kong - AD_UKC113_MetaG | ecosystem: Engineered > Bioreactor > Anaerobic > Digestate... | reverse complement strand
TTTAAGACTTCAAGTACAATCCTTGCTTTTTCTTCCGGTTTAAAATTTCTTCTCTTCTCCATGATAATATTCTAACTTAAATTAGTCCGTTTGTCTGTCTAAATTTCTGGTATCATTATATATGAGAAAAAGAATATTAATGTGAGCATTATTCTTGCAATTCTCATATAAATTATTGCCTCCTTGATTTCTTCATAGACTGTCTCACTAGATTTTTTGCTCCTATAATTTTAGGCCGCAGTGTCATAGTCCACCATGGGGCACGTATCCATATGTCCTGTCCGTCATGATTCCTAAAAGATGTAAGGCCTAATGTATAAGGAACACCAAAGGAACGAATGCTCATAAGATGTATTATGACTGCTAAAAAACCCAAAACAAACCCATAAATACCAATAATTGACGTTAATATTATGAATATAAATCTTATAATCATGGACATTGCAATTAGGTTTTTATTCATTAGAGTTAATATACCTGTCAATGCTGTAACTATAACAACCGGTGCACTCACCAGCCTCGCTTCAACAGCAGCTTGTCCCAAAACCAGCGTGCCAACAATGTTTACCGTTTGGCCTACCGGTGAAGGCATTCTTGTACCTGCTTCTCTCAATACATCAAATATAAGAAGCATAATAATGAGGGATACAACTGTGGGAAACGGTACACCTTCACGTGAAGCAGCTATACTCAAAAGCAAATGCGTAGGCAACATTTCCTGATGATATGTTGTTACTGCAAGAAATAAAGCAGGAATACTTATTGATAATATTGTGCTTACCGTTCTAAAAATCCTGTTAATGGATGAATAAATGTAGTTGTTATAATAGTCTTCATTTGACTGGGCAGCCTCAGCCAATAAAAAAGGAACTGTAAGAACAAAGGGACTGCCGTCAACAAATAAAGCCACCCTTCCTTCCAATAGCTTTCCTGCTATTACATCAGGTCTTTCACTGGCACCGATTGTTTCATAAGGAGAAAAGGGTTCATCCCTTATATATTCCTGTATATAACCGGAATCCAGTATCCCGTCAATTACCATATCGTCAAGGCGTCTCTCCAATTCATTTACTATGCTTTCCTTTGCCAGTCCTTCTATGTAGCATATACAGGTTTTCGTCCGGGTTCTGGTTCCAATCTCTTTAAATTTAAACTTCATATCAGGATCTTTAATTTTTCTTCGAACTAAAGTAATATTTATTGTAATAGATTCAGTAAAGCCTTCCCTTGGTCCTCGAACCACCTTTGCCGATTCAGGCTCGCTAACCGCTCTTGTCTGCCAGCCCTTAGAGTCTATAAGCATTACTTTATCATAGCCTTCCAGTAATAATATGGTATTGCCATAAGCCGCTGAATTGACTATATTTTCAATATCATCAGTTATTTGGATGTTGTTTGATGCAATTACCTTGTATTGTATTTCCTCAAAGAGATTCCTAGGGTTAATTTCTTTTGCCAGATCATTATTTAAAATAGGCTGAATTATAAACTCATTTAATAAACCATTGTTCACCATACCTTCAAAATACAATACACAGCACTTTGCTTTATTTAAGTATTTATTTTGAAATCTCCTTGTGATAAACATTTGATCACCTGAAAAGATATTTTCAAATAATGAAATGTTTTCTTCAAGGGATTTTGTCAAATGCATATTACTGTATTTATTATTATTTCGGTTATTGTTTTTGTTATTATTGTTGTTATTGTTTTTGTTGCTATTATTGTCATTATTTTTGCTATATTTCATTCCGATTCTAGCGGTTTTTTTCTTTTTTCCAAACAAGCCATATCACCCTTTAAATGTTATTTCCTTATTTTGTCCAAACTACTTAAAAATATTAATATTATGGATGAAATTACTTTGAGGAGAGAAAAAATGTATTTATTAGACTAGAAGAATGTATATGATTTGTGTGTTTGACCTTTATGACAAAGTATTTTATTTAAAATATAAAAGGGACTTAAAAAAGCCCCTTTCGTTTATTTGTTTGCAAGCTGATTTTCAGCTATTTCAATCAATTTCTTTGTTATATTACCGCCAATCTTACCTGCATCTCTGGCAGTTAAATCACCATTATAACCATTTTTTAAACTTACTCCAACCTGTGATGCTATTTCATACTTCATCTTTTCTAATGCATTTGCTGATTGTGGTACTACTTTATGATTATTGTTCGGCATAATTTATTTCTCCTTTTTTTGAAGGTTAGATATTACAATATTATTATGTTCGGTTATAGATTCATTATGTATACCAATTCTTACTATAAGAATACATTATTCTAAGAATAATTATTCTAAAATATACCATTCAAGATATAAAATTTTCAATCAAAAATGGAGCTGCAACAGCCCCATTTTTGATTTATTCAGAAATCATGCTTTCTGCCATCTGGATCATCTTCTTAACCATCTGACCACCTATAGGGCCACCTTCTAATCCGTTTACCCTTGCCGGAACATCTCCCTTGTAGTGGTCATTGTTTTCCTTTATATATTGCAGGTGTCCAATCTCTTGTGCACACTCTATTTTGAATTTTGTAAGTGCATCTCTGCATTCGGGTACCAGCGGTTTTCTTGGACTTGACATTGTTTCACCTTCTTCCTGTAATTATGGTTGCTTCATTATTATTTACTATTTTTATTATTACTTGTGAATATAATTTTAGAATAACTGGATATCAATGGAGATATATTGATATTTACGACAGAAAAATGTAAAATATTATATAATATAATTGCTAAATAATTAATAAAAAGTGTTAGTTTTTATTAATTATGCACAATATTAGAAACAAAGACTGAGAATAATTATATTTTTTTAGGGGAGTGTTTTTATGAGAATTAGCTTTAAAAAACTGTTTTGGAGTACTCTGTTCTTTTTAACTGTTCTCTCAAGTTTGTCAATTCCATGTTTAGAAGATGCTTTGTTTGGCATTCCGACGGGACAGGTATTTGCTGAGATTGCTACTTTTAAAATTTCCGGATATATTGAACCTGATTTTAATTTTGATAATCCTGATTTGAAATCCGGCTTTTTGGTAGAATTAGTTGGTTTCGAAAAAAGTGTTCTCTCAGATTCCACGGGTTATTTTGAGATAAAGGATGTTCCTTCGAACTCTATAGGATACACTGTAAAAATAAGCAAGAGCAGCTATTTATACAGGCTTATTGAAAATGTTGAAGTAACCCGCAATATACAGATAGGTTCTAAGAGTGAGCCTGTAAAAATGTGGGCCGGAGATGCACTTATTAACGGAGCTCAGGACAATGCAATAAATATAGCAGATGTTTTTCAGATTGCACGCTGCTTTAACTCTACACTAGAAGACGAAAACTACAATGCAGATTTAGACATAAACAAAAATGGTGCAATTAATATAGAAGATGTTGTAATAGTAGTAAGACATTTTAACATGACTCCATCAGATTATACAAGTGTGTCTGTAACAAAAGATAATGATGGAGAGTTCATGTTTAAGATTAGAACAACAGAAAAAGATCAAGCATACAGCTTCCCTATTCTTACGTCCTATTTTTTCATGCCCGGTGAAAATAATAATATTGTGGTAGACTGGGGCGATGGAACAATAAGTAAAATAACAAATAATAGTGGTATATCTCATACATATGAGTTTCCGGATACATACACTATAAAAGTAATTTCTTTTACATATTTTCCAATTGACTATTATAAAGATAAAATGCTGATCGAAATACTTACACCTATTCCGGATATTGGTGCAACTTCCTTCGAACTCTGTTTTTATGGATGCGAAAACTTGGAGAAGATACCTAATGGATTATTTAGTAATAATATTAATGCAACTAACTTTGGTCACTGTTTTGAGAATTGTATAAACTTAAAGAATATCCCAGAAGGACTGTTTGAAAATAATATTAACGCAACTGAATTTGGTTTCTGTTTTTATAATTGCAAAAGCTTAGAAAATATCCCAGAAGGACTGTTTAAATATAGCACTAATGCAAATAGCTTCGCATTCTGTTTTGCAAAATGTGAAAGTTTAGTAAAAATCCCCCAAGGATTGTTTAAATATAATATTAAAGCAACCGACTTTAGCAGTTGTTTTGGGGACTGCAATAATTTAACAAAAATCCCTCAAGGGCTATTTAACAATAATATCAATGCCACCGACTTCAGTCGTTGTTTTAATGGGTGTGTCAATTTAACGGAAATCCCAGCTGGGCTGTTTGACAATAATATTAACGCAACTGATTTCAGTGAATGTTTTAAGTATTGTACCTATATAAAAGAGATACCCAAAGGACTATTTGATAATAATATAAAGGCCACCAACTTTAGTAAATGTTTTTACTATTGTTTAAAATTATCAATAATTCCAGATGGTTTGTTTGATAATAATATTAATGTAACTGACTTTAGTTATTGTTTTTATTTCTGCAACTCATTAACGGAAATACCGGATGGATTATTCAATAATAATGATAAAGCTGTCAATTTTTCTGATTGTTTTCGTAACTGCATTGAATTAGAAGGTTTGGCACCAGCTTTGTGGCTGCGTCCAAATGTACAAAAATACTCTGGATGTTTTTACGGATGTACTAAACTATCCAACTATGATGACATTCCAGGTGATTGGAAATAGAAATTAAGGATATTTGCAGGAATAATGGTATGAGCGGAATAGCTGTTCATACCATTTTTCTTTTTTCCAGAATGATTGCATTTGCTCTATTGTAACTGCTATACAAGCAGTTTATTACCCCAATTTGTTTATACCATACTGAAAAATCACTTTTATTTCTTATGTTTCAAAAAATATCACATAAATAAATCAAGCAATTTAAACGATATATAGTTAAGATCGTATAATACACCACAAATTTTTCCTATGGTCGTTTTACCCAACGAAAACATTTATAGTTAAAAACTAAAAGTTCAAATGAATTTGCACAGAAATTCATTTATTATGTAAACTTATACTAAAAGGAGGATTTCTTTATGCAACAAGATACATACAATGTTCAAAGAGTTCACAAAGTTAGTCTTGCGATAACATGTCTTATTATAATCTGTATGGTTATTAACGAAATCATAGCTAACGGAATTAAGCTTGGACTTATAACTTTTCTTCGGGCTTCACCATGTATTATTTTGGGTGTAATAAATTACTATTTGCCCATAAATAAGTATGTTAAAGGTCTTATTTTCGGAATAGTACCCTGTGCAAGCATGATCCTTCTCTCTTTATTATTTGGATTTGCATTATGGAGACATTATAATATTCTTTGTACTGTAGCTCTTATGGCTTTATACTTCAAAAAAGAAGTTATAATAGCTCATGGAGCCATTGTAAACGTTATGATTATTGCCGCTTACATAGTAAAACCCGAGAATATAGCCGGTCCTAACACCACACTTCCTGTTTTTATCTTTGTACTAATAGTGCTCAATGGTATAATCGGTCTGCTGTACTTTTTAAGCAAATGGGGTAGAGAACTGGTTATCGAATCATACATCAAACAAGTAAAAGCAGAAGAAATATTGGATGAATTGAAGAAGACTTTAAATAAAGTAGAAAGTAGTACAGATATTATTGATAACGGAATAAACCAGTTGAATAAAAATATAAATAATATTAGTGAATCAAGTCAAAATATAACTACTTCAATGCAAGAGATGTCCAAATCAATACAGGAAGAATCCTCCAGTGCTTACGGAATTAATGAAGCTATGTCAGAATCCCTGAAAGCGGTAAATGAAACTCGAAAAATCTCAGAAAAAATCTCAGAAAAATCCATGTTAATGAGTAAACGAGTTGAAGAAGGATGGAATAAAATTGAACAAATGAATAATCAGATGAACATTATCAGCAATTCCATAACCACAGCCAATACAACCGTATCTGAGCTTCAGACAAGTATGGCACGAGTCAATACCTTGCTGGAAGAAATAACACAAATCTCAGAACAAACAAACCTATTGGCACTTAATGCCGCTATAGAATCAGCACGTGCGGGAGAACACGGAAAAGGATTTGCTGTAGTTGCCGATGAAGTAAGAAAACTGGCCGAAGAAAGTGCACGAATAGTTAATGATATAACTCAGGTAACAACAGGATTATTCAACAAGTCACATGAAGCATATGAAAAGGTTAGCCATGGCGAAAGTGCAACAAAGGAAGGTACAGAGATTATATACAATATATCAACATATTTTAAGGATATTATGGATGCTTTCAATGAAACCAATACAGAAATAGCAATAAGTATGAATAAGATCGGACACGTTGCAGAGAGTTTTGAGAAAGTTCAAATACAGATGGAAAACATGGTAAGTATATCACAGCAAAATGCAGCATCTACCGAGGAAGTACTGGCAACCATCGAAGATGAGAATAGTCAGATAATGCAAATCAGTGATTACTTATGTCAAATACAGGAATTAAGCGGACAGTTAAAACAAGTAACAGGAAGCAAAATCAATTAAGTGTAGTTTCTATGATTATTATAGAAGATTTTCATTTTGGACTTCTCATTTCCGTTAATAATTGCCATATTTGATTTTATAACCTACGACGCAATATGATTTATGAGTAAAAAAATCCTATAATCTCAACAGTTTATCGAGATAATAGGATTTTTTTTTACAATCGCTATTTGATATATGCCATGGTTCGGATTAGTCTATGCGACTTTTTTCTGAAATTTATGCTCATGAAAATAATTTTTAAATTAAGGGAACATAATATGATTCTTTATCGTCTATAATATTAAAATCGAAACAATGGAGGTCATTATTATGAAAAATAAACTATTCGGAAGTACAATTTTAATAGCAGCATTATCTTCATCTTTGGTATTTACATCATTTGGACTTAATGATATAAAGCCAATATCAGTTGAAGATAATAAGATCATTCCAGTAAACTATCAAATTAAGCATTGGTCTCAAACATTCATAGACCAATTATCAAAAAATCATAATGTACAGGGAATGTTCAACGAAAAAGACTTAAATGCACCTGTTAAAACCGAGGATTTTCAAAATATTGTAAAGCTAGTATTGGATGCAGGCTATAATGGTAAACCGGACTCAATGACAAGAGAGGCTGTTGTCGGTGAATTAATGAAACTATGGTCTCAAAAAACCGGTCAGGAACTTGATAAAATACCTACAATAAAAATGGTTATATACACTGATATGGAAAAAATTAATTCCAGCTATTATCAAGCAGTTACTGCAGCTTATATGAAAAATATAGCAAAGGGACGCGGAGGCGGAATTTTTGACCCTAAAGCAACTGTTACATATGGCGAATTAGCTGCATTGATACTTAACACATCCGAATCCATACGCACAGAGTCAAAATCTAACGTCCAGCCTATTGTAAAAGGAAGGTTTGAGACAAGAGGAAATTATACAATTAAAGACGGAAATGTAGTATTTGATTTTGAATTAATGAGTCATTACACAGAGCCTAAGAATTTATTGTTCGGTTCCGGTCAGCAGTATGAAATAATCGTAACCGATGAAAATGATAAAGAAGTATACAGATTTTCCGATGGAAAGTTCTTCACATTAGCACTTGTATCAAATACCATAAACCCTGGAGAATCGTTAAAATGGCAGGAAACATGGGATATGAAAGATAAGGACGGAAATAAGTTAACATCCGGAAAATTCAAAGCAGAAATTATCGTTATGGCATTGCCGGAAACAGAAGGTGACACAATTGAAGAAGGTGAACTTAAAACTGTAATAGAATTTGAATTGTCCGATGTTGAAAAAAAAAATGAGATAAAAATAAGTTAACTGTGGTATAAGCGGGGCCATTGTAATATTATTACTCAAGTATTGATTATTACCTTTTTTATGATATAATTACATAGTAACTGCTTAATCATATACTTACTCTTGGAGTAATTTCCTTGTTTACAGGAGGTGAAGGATAAATTTTTTGGATATAAATAGTTTCGATTTAAAATTTACAAAACCAAAATACTATAGGAGGTACATATTTAATGAAGAAAAGAATAACTTTAGCTTTTATTTTATTAGTGGTATTATTATTTCAAAACATAGTATTTGCTCATACATATGGATATCGGTGGAACTACATTAATATAATTCCCAAATACACTACTCCGGGTTCGCCTATGCAAAAGCAATTACTTATGCAAAGTTACGGTGTTGATATAGGTAGCGACTACACTAGCGCCTTTTATTGGGCTAAAAAGCGCTGGAACGACTTCAGCGATAAATATATATATATAACGGATTCTTCCTATGCAACTTCAACAATTGATGTGCGTACAGGTTACTGGGATCCGACTTGGCCTGCAAATGGTTATGGTGCAACAGAAAGGTATATAACTAATAATAATATTACATATGCTGCCATGTATATAAATCCTAATACAACTGCAAACTTTAGTTTTGAAAATAAGACCAAAGTATTTATTCACGAATTTGGTCATTGTGCAGGTTTAGAAGATACAAATGATGGAACTGTGACTGTAATGAGACAAGGTAAATGGTCAGATTTTGGATATGGTTCCACAGTATACCCTCAAGCCCATGACCGTTCAGACTTAGCATCATATTATCCTTACTAATCCTTAACTTAGGTAGTTGCGAAATGTAAGAGAAATATTAAACAAACTCAAAAAGAACAGGCAAATTTTACGTAATCATATGTGTATAAAGAGTTAAAATGTTCATTGATAAGTAAATAAGAATTTGGATAGAAAAGAAAGGCATGACAAAAAGGCTTGCCGTTAAGTTTCTAGTGGTTGGTTAAGCAGCAAAGGACTTAATACAACGGATTTTATCAACAAGACCAGCTTTATAAGCCACATATGCAATGACCAATTGTACTATACCGGCCATGAAGAAATCAAATTTTACTGTATTGGTGTTTCTTGTATATGAGTTTGAAAGAGCTAAGGGAAACTTGAGCCTTGAGATAACTTGTTCTACAACATGTCTGCTGCCAGCAATATCATCCCACTGTTTAGAGTCTCTCGGAATAATCGGATTATCACGGAGGTTTTCATGGAGGTATATATAATGGGAATAGCCCAGTTTGCTTTGAGTACAAGGGTTTTCACATGAACAGACATAACCTTTGCTGGTTCGCTTCGTTTTAGGACACATAAGTTTGATACGGGGTTTACGGTTTTTCTCTTTTACAATCCCGTCGACCTTGAGTATTAAAGAAGGGTCTTTTGGACAGGTGTTATTAACCCCGGGTTTTGGGTGGTCAGGCTTGGAATTTCTTTGGTTTATTGGGATAAGAGGAATCATACCACACTCTGAATAGGCAATATTATTATTATCAATAGTGTCAAACCCAGCATCTCCCAAAATATATTTATAATCAAACAAGCTGTGTCTTGCGTGAAATTCACGGAGTGTAGGCGCAAAAATCTTTGAATCATAGAGGTACTTTTCTTCTATTAGGTCATCAGAGAGAGAATTGAAGGTATCACAGAACTTCATGTGCCTTACAAGACCGAGTTTATTGCAGATAACAGCACCCTTCAAGGCATAAGCGAAATGACCATTAGTGTATTGGTAGGAGGCATCGGTATTTGAAGAAGCCTTTTTAGGCATCTGGCAGGCAAGCTTGCATAATGACTTTAGCAGGATCAACTTCTTCATTACGGCTTTTATAGTAATTTTCAATCTTCTTCTGGATTGAGGCAAAGAATTTAGGATTGTTTTCGGTGACATAAACCTCAATTCCTGTAGTGTCGATAATGAGAGTTTTACTGGCTTCGGCATCAATAGCCCTGCATATTGGCTCAGTAAGGTCAACAATAGAGTGGAAGAACTCCTCCAACTCATTATGAAAGCTGGACTTAAACCTTGAAAATTTGGATTTATCAGGAACTTTATCAAAACCACAAAATTCTCTGAGCTCTGATGAAATATTTAGAATTGCTATTAGCAATTCTGTAGTGGGTATAGTAAGAGCCCTTTGCAGGATAAAAGCAAGGAGGAATGACGACAGTGAATAGTCTCTTTTTCTACCAAAACGCTTATGAAACTTATACACCCATGAGGCTGGAATTAAGTCTTTAATTGGGAAATGTTCTTTAATGAGGGCTAATGAACCCGATGGATTATTTTTAAGTTCGGAATCAAAAATTGAAGTTTGAAACACTTTAGGATACCCTTTCTTTTGTAGTAATTTGAATATTTAACATATATTAGAATTCGACAAAAGTGGGGGGAATCCTTTAAAAAATATGTTGTAGAATGGCTTTTATTTAGCATATTCTAAGCATTTCGCAACTACGTAAATCCTTAACTAAAATGGAGGTATTGTTTATGAAAAAGAAATCAATATTAAGAATAAGTATTTTATTATGTATTAGCATTTTAGCAATAACTGCTTTTGTCGTATTTATTAGTAATGGTAGTGATAATAAAAGGATGCAAACATCACAGAATACTACTTATAGTACTAGTTTTGATGTTGATCCCAATCAAACTTTGGATGATATGTTGCCTTATGCTGACTTGATCGTTAAAGGAAAAGTAATATCTGATGGAGTCAATAAAACTAAAGAAATACCTGGTGCAAAATACGGATTAAAACAGGCATTAACTTATTATCAGGTAGAGATAATTGAAACATTATATGGCTCTGAAGATTCAAACATTATTACATTTACACAACTTGGTGAAGCGGACAATGATAAAGTTGAAAAGAAAGTAAAAAAGGGCGATGAACTGCTATTTATTCTCCATAAACATCCGGATGGATATAATTCTGTATCCTTGGAATATGGCTTATTCAGTGTTACGGATGGCAAAAAAGTTAAATCCCTATCCAATGGTAATAATTTGCAAAAATATGCTGATCTTGATACTCTTAAAAATGATATTGATGAAAAACTTAAAAAGATTAAAAAAAGTAAGTAATATCCTTGTTGATTAAATTTATATGTTGGAAAGTCCATAAAGAAGGATGAAAACCAAGATTTTAAATTAAGTGTTTCTGGCAATTTTGCTTATATTATAAGCAGTATAATGTATAATCAAAACCATAACGTGCCATATTACAGGTTAACTTCTGTATTATGGCACTTACTTTTATGTATAAACGTAATAATATTATAATTATGACATATATTAGGGTGGAATCAGATGGCAATTTTACGCCATAAAAAATTAATATAATAAAGCACATAACAATGCATTTTCACTGCGGTTGTGCTATAACTCTTAACCACTATAGCTGCATGTAAAAATTTGGTTTGGGTTCTCCTGTACCTATAACCACTGTACCTCTCTGCCAAATATCAATTTTTAAAAATAACCCAACCCGAAAGGCTTATTTTTCAGGCTGGGTTATAATTTATAATGTAAAGCAACTTAGTTAGACTATTTCTAGATTACCTTCTTCCACTTCTATTCCTAAATGGTGAAATGGAAACCTTTGTGTACCACGAAGTTTTGAATCATCTACAATTACTACACCATCTTTTCGCATCACTATTGGTGTGTCACCATTTGATTCTAGCACACAATCGCCGTCATATTTCTTTATTATTTTGCCTATAAAAGTTAGCATTCCCTCTATCCAGTCTGGAGAAGCAGTATAAATATCAAACCAGAATTGATATTTAAAATTCATACCATAATCTTGGCTTCTGAATTCAACATGTTGTCCACCGTTTTTCAATGAAAGAGAAAAGTAATCACACCAAAAATCTGAAAGATCATCAGAATTCTTTATAACTTGTGATTTTTGTGGCATTTGAGGTATATTTAATTCAGCATTTGGCATAATTTTAATAGTAAAATCTTTTAACTCTGCGAAACTTCGAATGCCTATTGAAGACATATAGAATACAAAAAACATATTTATTCTCCTTAATTCATAATTAATCTACTAATTTTTCCATTCTTAATCATCAATAATTCATCTAGTGTTTGCAAATCATGATTCCAGTCATAAAACTGTTTAACTAAATCATCCATTAAACCCGGAAAACCATCAAGGTTTAGTACTATTCGTCTAGCTTGATTTACGGTCTTTGTTTGCACTGTTCTCCATATGTTATATACATTAGCTGTCTCTGGTGAAAAGCAATCAAATGGTACGCCATCAATCAAGTAATCTGGAAATTTGCCCGGCACAATACCGTAGGGGTTATCAACCATATTCTCAGGTAACATCTTGATATCATATCCATTATCTGCTAGCAAGTCTGCTGCCTGATTTTGACGAGTTATTGGGTCTGGATAGTTAGGGTCTGGAGTTTGATAATTTCCCTTTGGCTTGCCACCTATAGGTAATGTAGGCTCTGTAAACTTTCTGCCATTAATTACTGCCACAGCCGCATTATCAGAAATCCTTTGTATTGCATCAGTTACTCCTATAGCTTTTGCATCGCCTATTGCATCTGCTGCTCTGGAGCCTACTTCAGATAATATTCTTGGATCAGTTATATTTCTTGCTCTAGCATTTTCTATTGCCTCTCTTCCAGCGGCCATCATGTCAGTGGTACAGTCATTATGTACCAACAACCTACTATTACCTACAAAATAAGTGTGATACTCGTCTACATTGAGGTTATAAATACTTACTGGCTCCGCAGTCTCATATGGCTCAACTGAAACAATATCAGTCATT